>WUUC01163040.1_pt1 | contig 21311 bp, 23 predicted proteins | sample 6278441 | NCBI WGS metagenome assembly WUUC01 (sample SAMN13675441, study PRJNA597444) | soil metagenome | isolation source: soil | place: USA: Washington | collected 2017-10
GGAAGGCCTCGTTGCGTTACTGCGCAGGGATTCGGGAATCTCCGTAGTCGACGAATCCGACAATTCGTGGGGCGCGGTGGCTCGGGTTGAAAGTGCGGACGCAGATATCGTCCTGCTCGATGTCGAGATGCCGGGCGCAGGTGTTTACACGACCGTTCGCGCCATAAAGCGATCACGGCCAGCTGCCCACATCGTCATTCTCACTATGCACCAGGACGCAACGCTGGAGAGCGAGCTGCTGAGGGCAGGTGCATCCGCATACCTGACGAAGTCCCTGCCGAGTTCCACACTCATCGCACGTCTCCGTCAATTGAGCGTGGCGAACTTCTCGGATGCGAAGGACACTGCAGCGGTCGTTGCGCACACCACCCTCACAACTGGCCCTCTTTCCACACGAGAGAAGCAGGTCCTCCGGCTTCTCTCGAATGCACACTCCAATGCGGAAATAGCGAGAAGCTTGTCAATATCGGTCGGAACAGTTAAACGCCACACGAGCAATCTATATAAGAAGCTCGGCGCTTCGTCGCGGATGGACGCAGTGCGAAAAGCGGAACGATTCGGCATAGCTCAGTTCGGGCCGTCCGTTCCCAACGATTCATAGCTCAAGGCGACGAACCCTGGGGGCACTGCTTTCTCGCTGACAGGAATAGAAGACTCGCAACCATTGCGCTGCGGACACTTTTCACAGATGTACCGAAAGACACATATCGGCCGGAGCAACGGTGAAATATCTTCGTACTGGGGGCTGCGAGCAGGGAAGCGGCCGAAATGCGTGAAGCACGTCGGCCGCTTCCTAGGACGCGCGCTCAAGGCGGTCGCTGAAGCGTGGACAACGGAGACACGCGCCGGTTGTGAGAGGCCCCTGGATAGATGCGGCGAAACGGTTGAGATAGTCGCCTTCAGCACACCCTCTTGACGCCGGTGCACGAGTCGCTGCTCTCCCTGGTCCATGGAGAGCCCGCGATGACTGTTGTCACACTGTAGTCAACGAAGAGCTAATCCGGTGACTTGCACACGGCGGCGCCGAACGTGAGTCAAGTCGCGTCACCTGCGATGCCCGGCGCATAGATGTCGGTAGTCCGCGGGCGGGGGTCACCTAAAAAGGTAGAGACCCGAAACGATGGTTTCGCCACTGGCTTCAACCCCAGCTGTCCACCCGCCCTGCGTCCAGCGGACGTCTTTCAGACCACGCTTCACAAACGACTTGGCCATGGAGGGAATCCCAGATTCAGAGTCTGCCTCGTTCTGCCATGGTTGCGGGGCGTCGGGTGCCTGAACGCCCGCAGGTATTCGCACCTCGAAATGGATTGCCTCGTCATTAAGAAAGTTCTTTGTTCTCGATGACGATGTCACGCTCGTGCCCTCTGGGAACGAGACGCCTACCGTCCGTTCGAGTTCGGGTAGAGAAAGTTCCACACATGCTGAACCGGTGCATGGTGATTGCCCCGTCAATCCCATCAAGCCCTGAATCGCGACGACGATGAGCAAAATCACGACGGCGACAAGCGTGACGGCCGCGATGACCACTTGTGAAAGGGTTCGACGTGCAGGAGTTTTGTCGCTCTCCTCGTCCGCATGGGCTATCAAGCCCTCCATGTCCAGCAAATCAGACCCATCGATGGCGCGTGACTGCTCACGACCTTCTTTGTGGTCCCCTCTCGGCGATTCGGTCATCATCTGCACACCATAGTTGCTCCCGCGGGCAATTCGCTAAGGCGAAGCGCAACTGCGTTTCTGCTCAATGGAGCGCGACCTCCGTCTCTGCGTGGGAAAGCAATACCACGAAACCCAGCAGTGCCACGGTAGGAAAGTTGGCGATGGTCCTCGAGGTCGAGCCCCAGTTTTTCCTGCCACAAAAAGATGTCGCTGTGGTGACCGCGCCGCACTTTCGATCGCTTCGCTCCACAACCCAAACCGCACGAGAGCGTGCCGCTGCGTATGGCGAACTCGTAGGTGTAGTTGCAGACCTGCTCGAGACGAACGTCGAATTCCCAGTAAAGGCGTTGCCTAGCTACCCGGTCGATGCGACTGCAATGTCGACCTCAGGCCCTGAGCAAGCGGCGCGTTTCGCTCGTAGCTTCTTTCAGGTTCCGGTGGGGCCAGTCGAACACGTTGTTCGGCTCGCCGAACGGGCTGGGGTCATTGTCGTCTTTAGCGCGCCTGCCACGGCCTCGATCGACGCCTTTTCAATGGAGGTACGCGATCGACCGATCGTCGTCCTCAACCCTGAGAAGAATGACTACTACCGCCAGAGATTCGACGTGGCCCACGAACTGGGCCACCTCATCATGCACGCGGATGCGGAACCGGGCGGGAAAATTGCGGAGGACCAAGCTCACCGGTTTGCCTCCGAATTCTTAGCCCCCACCGAACAGATCAGCCCTCATCTCCCGCGCACTACGACCGGCCGTGGGTGGGAGAAGCTTGCTCACCTAAAAGAGCACTGGGGTATTAGCATGCAGGCACTCCTGTTCCGGGCTCGCGCTTTGAACGTGATGAGCGACGTGAGTTATCGCAACGCGATGATTCGTGTGTCCGCGAACGGTTGGCGGCGCAGCGAACCTGGACAAGTGAGCGTCGTGGAGATGCCCTCACTCATCCCGAGGGCCATCGAGGTACTGGAAAAAGCAGGGATTTCATCGGATGAGATCGTGCGCGGCCCGGGACTCCCAATGGGCGTCTTCGAGACAATTGCCGCTCGAAGCCCAGGAGCGATCCCCGGGGCTCCGGCATCAAATATACCGGTGACGGGTATTGGAGCGGCCCTCCTTACACCGCAGCTGACTGCGGTGGAGCACATGTCCGACCCAAGGGACGAAGAGAGATAGAAATGGCTATCCCATTTGCGACCCCATCGCGCGTATTCAAAAGCCGTGCATCCGCGAAGGCGTTCATTCGCGACGAGATCGTCCGCAAATATCCGTTACGGACGCCGATTCCTCGCGGCGCGCACCACGACTTCCTGACGGAAGTGCTGACTCTGCACCCTGAGGCTCAGGAAAAAATTGGTTCTGGGGTCGACTACTTCTACATTGAGGAGACCTGGCGTCTACCGGGAAAAGAGTCTGTTAGCCGGGACCAGCGGGCGATAGTTCTCGTTCGCACGGACGGCGGTAAATGCGACTGGAGCTACGTGTACGTAGTCGACCAACCTGCAACCGCTGCGAACGTGAAAAGTGCCTTGCACTTCGCTCTCGACGAGGGCCGCCGCGAGCGGCGTGACAGCGACTTCGCCTCCGGTGAGCCGGTGACTTGCGCACTCACCGGAGAGGTCATTGCCCAGAAGCATCAGGCAGATACACGTCATCTGAGCCCCACTTGGGACGAGCTCACAACCGGGTTTGCTGACGAGCATGGCGGCTGGGACAAAATCAAGACCCATAGCGGCAAAGACGGAATTTTTCGTTGGGCGTGACATCGAGGACCCGGCCATAAGGAACGCCTGGTTTGACTATTACGAGGCCCACGCCAACCCGGTCTACGTGAAAAATGGGCAAATCGAGCGGTCCTGAGAGCTGATTAGCCCGCTGTACCGAGTCCGATCGCGCTCCTGTCGACTGGGCGGGACCGAAACTGTGATGGCCGCCATACTTGGGTTGACGAGCATGCAAGGCCGCATCGGTTTGGACGGGACGTGGCCATTGATCCCGTGCACAAGCTGGTGCCAGCGATCAGGTTTCGTGCGCGGAGCCCTATTATCCCCTGCCACCCGAGAGTTTGTGGCTGTGGGGCGCGCATCGAGCGAACACTTCAGTTCACAATCGACAAGAGCACCTGTGCTGAGGTGCGTCAATGCTGACGTCGACCGATGACAACTCGTCGGTAGTGCAGCCCGCATCTTGGGGTGCACTGCCATTCACACACTCCCGAGTGCCATGGCTTCTCTGCCACGGTGCGTAATGCGTCGCTCCGTTTCCGTAAAACTGTCTCGAGATATGTGCCAAAAGGCACATATCTGACTTGGCCTGAATGCCCTAGCGTTCGACAAGAGGAACTCTCACCGAGCTGCGGCCGATGCGTTCGTCACGTCAGAAGGCTATTCCCCCACAGGAGAGCCCGGGCAGGCATGCGATTACCATCGCGACTCGCGGTGAGTCCCAGGGCTCTGTAGGCAGCAGAAGGAGACGACCGGAATGGAAATCACGCGACGGAAGATCATCATCGGAGCGCCCGCAGTTGCGCTTCTTGCATGGTCAAACCCGCAGGCGGCGCATGCCGAACAGGTCCATCTATCTACGGCGGGCACGTTGTCCCCTGTCACGAGCGCACCATTTGTTTCCTATTCCACAGATTTTAGGCTTGAGTACAGGCTTGACTACCCCCTATACGTCACCCTGCAGCGGCCCGACCCCGACCCCGTTGAACCAGTTCAAGTCTCCGTTCTGTATGACGGTCGGTTGTTTGATCCATCGAACAGCGTGGTTTGCTCAGGTCCTGGGAATGATTTTGTTTCACAGGAAATCTCTGCTCCGCAAACTACGTCCGACGGGCGCATGGCTCTGACTTTCTTGATCGACGGCGGACGGACGGACCGAGCATTTGTTATGCCTCTAGTTCCGAAGGATCTCTACCCGTCCGAGAACCTCGGGGAGGTGAAACCTATCGATGTGTCTGCCGGTCCATCCGGAGCAGCCGCTTCCGAGGTCGCTTCAATGCAAATAATCGCTCGCGAGCTCGACACCGGGGTGTTGCCATGGGGCATAGAGCTGCGAGCTGGTTGGAACGCCATAGAAGCCCCACTCGCCGGGCCGGGCGATCTTTACAGGCTTCCAGTTATCGTGCATTGCCAAAGCGTCGGCCCGGGGCGAACGTCAGACCAGTTGCAGCTTGAAGTTGTTGGAGACGCCCGACTCGTGACGTCAGTGCGCGTTGAGTCGGCAATGGTGAACGGCGTAGCCGCCACATCCGTGCTCGGCACGCCGTCCACTGAGTCGGACGGGGGCCGGTTGAGGGCCCGTTTTCCCCTTGCTGCGCTCGAAGCGGGTGACGCGCTGACAGTCGAGCTTGCCTTCAGTCCAGCAGCGGGAGTGTCGACGATGAGGAATGTAGTTTTTGCGTCTGTGAATCTCATTACCCCGCCGGAGATCGTAGGCCAGCGCGCTACGGGTCTGACGATGGCTACCGACAGGTCCGCGTCCGGTATTCCGAATGAACAAGACAGCGCAGTCGGAACAATTTGAGCTTGAGGGGAAAACGACATGGTTGATACACAGTTGATGGCCGCACAAGGGTGGCTGAACCGGACCTACGCGACCAACCCGGGTGTGCCAACGATTCCGACAGACGGTATTCCGGGCTGGCAGACGATGATCGCCCTCACTCGGGCACTGCAAGTTGAACTAGGCATAACGGCGCTCTCCGACAACTTCGGAGCCACCACGCTTTCCATGTTGAGCACCAAGGTGGGAAATGTCTCGTCGGCGACCGCTACGACCCGCCCCAACATCGTTGGCATCCTTCAGTGTGCGATGTGGGGCAAAGGCTATTGGGGAGGGACGGAGTTCGGGGTATTCTCCTCGCAACTCGGCGAATCAGTCTCGATCGTGCGGGGCAGGGTCGGAATGGACTTGGATACATCTGTCCCCCCAAAACTCTTCAAAAGTCTGTTAACGATGGACGCGTACGTCGTCGTCGCCGGTGGTACGGCCAAGATCAGGACCATTCAGCAGTGGATGAATTCACGCTATTTAGCGCGGCGTGACTACTACCTCATTCCCTGCGACGGACTCTTCTCTCGAACCGTGCAAAACGGACTGATGCTCGCCCTCCAGTATGAGCTCGGAATGGTGGATGGAACGGCTAACGGAAATTTTGGGCCCACTACACGAAGCGAATTGCAAGCGAAAGGAAATCTGACCGTCGGCTCGTCGGACGGGACGAATAAGTTGGTTTCGCTCTTCCAAGCCGCGCTGGTGTTCAACGGGTTCGACACCGCGTTCGATGGAAATTTCAGCCAAGGGACCCGGTCATCGGCGACAGCATTTCAATCATTCGCGGAACTCCCCGCTTCCGGAGCGGCGAACTACGGAACGTGGGCCTCGCTTCTTGTGAGCACAGGCGACCCGGACAGAGCCGGTACCGCTTCAGACGCTATGACGCCGGTGACCGCAGCAAAGGCCGCGTCGCTCTACAGCAACGGGTACAGAACTATCGGCCGGTACTTGTCGGTGGCGGCGAAAAGGATACAGGCGGGCGAAATCGCGACGATCCATAGTGCGGGGCTGACGGTCTTTCCGATCTTCCAGGAGTACAACAATGCTCCGCAGTACTTCTCGCAGTCGAAAGGGTTTGCTCAAGGAGTCAGCGCCGTTCGACGTGCCCGTCAACTCGGGTTCAAAGCGGGTGCGATCATCTACTTCACCGTCGACTACGACGCTACGGGTGATGAGATCGACGCCTTCGTGATCGACCACTTTCTCGGCATCCGCGACGGCGTCGCGACATCAACAGGAGTTACCTATCGGGTTGGAATCTACGGCACGCGACACGTCTGCGCTAAAGTTACGGCCGCCGGTCTCGCTTCGAGTTCGTTCGTCTCCGGCATGTCGACTGGCTGGAGCGGAAACTTGGGTTTCCCACTCCCACAGAACTGGGCCTACGACCAGATTAAGACGCTGACCGTCGGCACGGGTTCGGGGGCCATCGAGATTGATAAGGACATTAAGTCCGTGCGAGCCGAACCTGTCTCTTCGAGCGGGGTGGTGCCGACGCCTGTCATAACCTCTGGTTCGGCAAAGAGCTTTGACGAGGAGTTCTTCTGGTGGTTCGTTCACCTTCGTCACCTCAACGAGCAATCGTTCCCGGGCCTCAGCAACAAACAGAGAGACACGATCACGCTTTGGTACATCCAGAGCAAGAACCCCGACTACGTGGCAGTTCAGTTCGCTCTGTATTTGCCGCTATCTTGGGCGCCAACGTCGGCCGAGTACGACGCATACTCCTCGTTTCCGGGCATCGCGGCCGGTAAGGAGAGCGAGCCGGGACTTGAATTCCGTTCCAATTACGGTGTCCCCGGTGGGGTTCCAGGTGACACTCCACACCTTGCCGTCGTTATGAGGGGATACTGGCATTACGGACGTCCAACTGACACCGGCACGGTCGCGATCGGAGATCTCGGAGGGTGGGCCCTGGATCTTGTTTCGTCGTGGAGTGAGTACTCCTCCCAATTCAAGACTCCAGGCGGTGACGCCACCACCCAATACCAGCGAGCAAAGGCTTGGGCAAAGGCCAACATTGGAAAACGCGCACTTGAGCCAGGAGCGGGTTGGTTCAGTTTCGGGGACCTGATTGCTGACATCGACGGATATATCCTCGGCTCCCGTCAAGCGGAACAGCCTGCTCGTCCACTTGATGACATCGTGCGAGAAGTTCGAATTCAGATAAGCAACGACCCGAAATGGAGGTTTCAGGCGTTCTTTTCCGAGCGGTTTGGAGGAAACGTGGCGAAGGCAAGCGCAACGGTCCGCGACCTGTTTGGAAGCGGTGCTATTTCCACATCGGGCCCCGTCTCGTTCACAATGTTCGGTAAAAGTCTCCAGACGGTGTACCACTGGATCGACGGCGGCGGGGGCCCGAACGCCTCAGAGATTCAGGCATTCGCCGAGGCGTGGGCTGAACTCTTACTGGCCCTTTCGCTGAACGGTCCCGGGGCGGCACCAGGTGTATAGAGAAAGTTTGAATCGACAGTGTTCAGTCCAATGAAAGCGGTGAGTGAGTCAACCGAAGAGAGGATGGCTCGCGGCATCGGGAAGGTACTCGTAGTTGTTTCCGCAATCGCTCTAGCCGTCAGTTCCGTGTGGAGCGCCGCGGCGGTCCACCAGGCTTTCGTTCTCCCGACGCGCCCTTGGCAAGCCGGATCTTCGTTCACTGGCCTTCCTGTTGTCGCGCACCTGGTTCTCGTGTTGATAGCGGTGGGATTCACAGTTGCGGTTGCTTTCAGACGCTCGCCGGCTGACGCGGTCGGCTTGGCAAGTCGGGGGACCTTTGCGACGGTGATCGGTGCAACCGTCCTCCTCGCTCTAGTTCTGGTCTTGTTGAAAACTTTGGACTCAGAGGCCTTAGCTGTCGGGCCTGTTGGCGAGGCGCTGAGCAATGTTCCGGAAGCGAGCCTCCCTGCAACGTTGTTGCTGATCTGCACGAGTTGGGGCACGTTCCTTATACTGGTCATCTTTTACGGAGTGCAGCTGTTTTGGTCCTATAAGGGCCGGTTCCCCGAGGGTCTTCGAGGGTTCAGCGCCGTTTGTTGTGCTCTGCTGAGTCTGCTCGGCGCGGTCTTCCCTCTCACTTATGCGTCGATGGCGGGGGCAGCTGTCAGGGACCAGGCCGTGTTCCAAGACATGGTCGATTTTGCGTCCACCGTCTCTGAGCCCGACCTTCCCCCGCCAGTCGTTGGAAGAAAGAGTGGCGTGAGGATCACCGCTGAGCGCTGGGTGCAGTCCGAGCCCGCCAGCCTTCCGCCGATACTCGCTGTCTGCGTCGACGAAACGCTCAGCCTCCCCGGAGCATATTCACCATTTGTCAGAGAGGGCCTGGACAGTGGAGGCGTTGGAAGGCCGATACCGGAACTGGGAAAAAACTGCTTTACCGTCGTGTCGAACTGACAAGGCGCGCTACAACCGATGTGACAGCGAGAGCGCCGCGAGGCAATCGATCGGCAGAAATGATCGCTTGTGTAGATGCCGGTCAATCACCCCCAGGCACGGAACGCATCGGGTTCGGTCCCGCCTTTCGTTGTGAATGAAGGGGACGATCGAAGACGAGTCGGACCTGCTGCGGGTCAAAACTGCCCAAGATGGGTGCCAGCTCGAAGGAGCGGTTAAGCATGATTCTCCAGCTGAGCACTGACGTTGGAAGATTCAAATGATGCCGCCAAGCGTTGGCAACGCTCAGGAGCACGCCGGCGTCATTGTGAATCCGCGCGACGAGAGCGGCAGCAATGGCGCTGCGGTATTAACGAGGTGGGGCAGACGACACGGTATAGCGCTCCTGAGTGTGTCCAGCGGGACATCCTCCACCTTACGATCGGCGTCACGTAACAGAGTCACCGAAGTTTCGTTCCTGGAGACTTCGTATCCAACGAATCCGCGCCCGTTTTCTAGTGCGATCTGCCGCGGAGGTAACCATACGACGTCGTTCAAGACGATCGACAGGGATAAAAAGGATGCAGCGATCATGTACACCGCGGCGAAGGCTAAACCGAAGCTTCGCAAGCCCGATTGCCAACGGCGTCGAGGACTTGGCCGGCCCTCGTCTGACACACCAGACCGAAATGCCCTGATAGCGGCAGCTATCAGGGCGCCGGCGATGGGAGCGCCAAGGCATATGCTCAGGGCACCGAGAAAGTAGATGCGCGGGGTTAAACATGCGCCTATGGTCAGAAAAATGCCGAAGGCGACGGAGGCATAGAGCAGCCGCTCGGTCCGGTGAAGTTTGAACGTCCCGCGCGATGCCCGGAGCCACTCGCGGAAAAGCAATAACACGGTCAGGCTCATCCCCGCCAAAGCGATGGCGGGAAAGAACAAAAGGAGAGCACCGAATACGATGCCTGATGGACTCGACTGTGTTGCTAGTACCTGAGCCACCGTGAGGTCCATCCGGCTCACCGAGAGTACTTTGGCGGCTACGCCCAGGAGGAGGAAAGCGCCGCCAAAGAGAGCTAAGCGAGGAAGTAATTTGCCAGCCACTGGTTCGGCAGAGTCATTCCCTCCGTTGAATTCAGGCTCAGCGAACCGAGTCGCTCCTCGGGCTTTGATCGTGACCGAGCGGTAACCGGCAAGGCGCGGAGCCTTCGGACGATTGCGCGGCTCGCGGACAGGGGAGGAAGGCATGTCTCCATTGTGCATGGTTGAATGCTCCGCCCGACTTGTGGTCGGAATAGTTCGCTCCTACATGGTCACTGCGACCTGAGTGTGAGTAGTGGCGGAGCTCGGGTGTTCGATGTATCCCTGTGCGAATGGGTGACGAGCGAGTTATTCACCAGGATCGGGCTTCTTAGTTTCGCCGAAAGTCGGAAGTCATCCACCGCCTCACATGGCGAATTTCGGGCCTGTAGTCCATTTCGACTCCCCACATGACGGCATTTGGGAAATTCTGCGCCGGAGCGAAATCGCAGAACGAGGCTTGTCGGGCGAGGATGAACACCCGGGGCTTGATGGCCTGCCGAGCAGGGCTGGGACACAATCTGCTTCCGGGCCGAACGCAAGACAAACGTCAGGACAACGCCCGCTGCTACGAACACCCATATCCTGAGGTCCACAATCGCGAACCGATTTCTCCCCAGATTTGCGGAAAGTGTTGGCACACCGCACTGAAAAGGAGCTATCGCGCACGCCTGCCCCGGCGTCTAATAGAGCATGGACGAGATACCAGACGACTACGCGAACACCCCAACTGCCCCAGGTGCCTCACACGCATGGTGCTCGCCGGCACTGAGGAGCGTCCTTACTGGCTGTGCGACGATTGCGGATTCCTGCGTTTGAGCTAGGCCTCGCCAGCGTCTGTACCGCATGTCCCAATTCTTATCACGCTCGCGAAGTCTCGTAGTCCTGCGCCGAAATTGAGTCGCCGTGAGGTTCACAGAACGAATCGTGGACCTGCAACCCAAGGTCCAGTCCAGCCGAAGGCAAAGCGTCGTCCCCGCGCTAGAGGCTCTGACTCCGCCCAGGACTGCGACCAGTCGCACTAGCTGACATCCAGGAGCTCTCCGGCCCTCGGGCCAGAGAAAAGGCTTATATGATGCCGATATAAGCGATATCTTCGAAAGATGCCCCAAGCCGTAGCGTTGATCGCGGACATCGTCCGCTCGAGAAACTTGATAGATCGCGTGGGCGCCCACGACGACATCATGTCCGCTTTTCGAGCCGCTCACGCTACTTTTCGAGTGGAATGGGATATTTGGGCGACCGCGGGAGATGAGTTCCAGGCGGTCTATCCAAGCGTGGCAGCGATGCTCGCCGTTACCGCCCTGGTCCGGCTCAAGTTGCCTCCGACCGTGGATTGTCGCTTCGGAGTTGGCCAGGGCGAAGTGCTCGAGATTGATAGACGTCCCGATGGTGCACCGATCCAAGACGGTTCAGCGTGGTGGCAGGCTCGCGCAGCGATCGAACGAGCTCACAAACAGGAGGACCATGGACACCCATACCTGCGAACGTGGTTCGTCGCAAATGGGCACGACGAGGAGGGGCTCGTGAACGCGTACCTTCATCAGCGTGATTTTACAATTTCGCGTATGAAGGCGCGAGAACGGCGAGTCGCGGCCGGCATGCTCCAAGGGCGGCCTCAGTCCCGCATCGCAACCGACGAAGGAATCACTCAGCCGGCCGTCTCCCAAATGCTGCAACGGTCAGGCGCTACCGCACTAGCGGCGGGTTTCAGGTTGCTTGAAGATCGATACCTCCAGTGATTCTGGCCTTTCTGCTGGTTGCTCTCGGGGCCTCGGACATCGTCGCCGGCTTAGGGGAGTGGGCTGGAGGGCGCGTGAAGTCGTCGCGTCGGCGTCGAGCTTGGACGATCTCAAGTGCGGTGGTTGCCACGATGGTGGTTATGAGCATCGCGGTCTTGGCAGACCGGGGGTTCGGACTCACGGGTGGATTTCCAGCACTCATCGCTTTGAGCGGTCTTACCTGGCAGCTTCTTGCCGCTCTCTTCACACATCGTCACGTTGCGGTGCCGCTCCTCGCGGGTGCAGTCGCTCTAGTAGCGGCAGGGTTCGTGTCGTACTTTGTCGATCAGTCGAACAGCGCCGATGGCCCTCTCCTTGCGGTAGTGACGAACTATTTGGAAGGGATTGCGTTCGAGTACCCTGCGGAAATTATCGTCGGTGCCATCGGCGTTGGGATATTTCTAACGAGAAGTATGAACCTGATCTGTAAGGCTGCCTTGGGTCGTGCGTTCTCTCAGGACGCACACGCCCAGACAGACCAAAGCGTCCTTCGATCGGAGGGTGCCAGTCGATTCAGGCTCTCGTTGAAGCGTCGAGTGATAGCGACCATCGACATAGATAAAGTTCCGGGGACCGTAATATCGGTGGGTGAACGAATTGACGCTCCCGAGCAGCCGTCGGCTCCCGGTGCTCGACTGCTCGGAGGCCGGATAATTGGGCCGTTGGAGCGGTTGATGTTGACGGCCCTTATCCTCTTGGGGGCGCAACCGATAATTGTCGGACTGCTCGCAGCAAAGGGAGTTGTGCGGTTCCCCGAAATTGCCGCCGACGGAAATCAAGGTTCGAAAGCAGAGGAGTTCCTCGTGGGCAGTATGGTCAGCTGGGCAGCGGCCGGCCTGGCAGCTGCTTTCTTATGGAGTCTCAAGAATTAGCTTATTTGAGGGTCAAATAAGCTTTTTCTCGAGGTATGGTGATCCAATTAAGAAGGCCCCTTGCCGCGGTAGTTCGCTCTATGGACCCAGCGCGCAACTATCAATGCTTCTCGCGATTTCGGCGAAGTTCCGGCCTACTGTGGGGCTTCGGTCCGAAGATCCCCGTCAACCTCGATTGTCGTGGTTGCCATCGAACTTCCCTCTCCTATCCTCAAGCTCAACTCACTACACGGCGGTCGAACCACGGAGGTACAACGTCACGGCTTCGGCTTCTTGGGAGTGAAGTCGGGTCCCGGAGGGGCGTTATTGACGATGAGCTGTTCATCCACGTAGATCATTGAGTAACAGTTGAATGCACGCGAGCCGTCCGTGTTGCTCAGCTGCCAGTAACTCCGGCCGAATCGGTCGCAAATCAGGCCACCGACATCGCCTTCCGCGACGGTGTAGAGCCACGTGCCGTCCGGAAGCTGTTCTGCTGTGCCGGTGGCACCGTCACGCGGCCCGGAATCGATGATCGGGCCAGGTGTAGGCGTCGGTGTCGGTGTCGGTGTCGGTGTCGGTGTCGGCGTTGCTGATTCTGTCGGCGTGGACGCCGCAGGCGTGTCCTTTATGAGGGGGAAGATGCATCCTGACAAGCCGACGAGCAGGAGCGAGGCTATCGCCAACTCCGCAGTCGTTCGGCCCAGCCGTCCGCGTCGACGGGTAGGCGCAATCGGGCTGGCCGATGAGTGGGTGGGCACGGATCGTCTCCTCGTTGTGGCGAACGACCGCTGTGTGACTGATCGTGACGTCAGCATAGCGAAGCGTCTTGGTGGGTGAGACTGAGGTTGGGAATAGTTGTCTGCCTGTCGGCAGATTGGGACCCGGCCCGTGTGCTGGGCGGGGTCCCAATCTTGAATAGTTAGTACCAGAGAATGTCGTAGTTGAACGTGGCGGTCCAGGTGAATTGCCCGCAGCCGCTTCCGCCACACTGCGCCTCAGGCTGCGAGTTGAGGTAGAAGGTTCCCGCTGGTTGCCACGGGTTGCCGTTGACGTTCATCATCGTGACGAGTGTGTTGAAGCTCTCACCACTAGCGAACTGAGTTGACGAGGCACTCGACGTGGAGCGCATTCCCAAATTGATGCTGCCGCCGACCGGCATCGAAGTGGTCCTAAATGAAACCGAATTCTTCGACTTTGTATTGGTCCGGGGATTTGCATGGTGGACAACGTAATTCGCCGAGGCGTTGGTCACGGTGAGCGTGGTGGTGGCGGCCTGGGCAGCCTGAGGGCCGAGTGCGAACCCCGCCATTACGAGGGCGAGTGCCAGACCGGTCGCAGCAAACCGTCGCTTCAGGTTTCGTTTCGTGTTCACTTGTCATCCTCATCTTCGAAGAAGCCGCACTCGAGGTCGTATTCAAACTGCGACGCGTCCTTGCCCGCGTCCGCGGCAGCCTCCGCCATTTGGAAAGCGTAGGACTTTACGTCAACGAAATCTGAGACGTCTGGAAGCGCCGAATATTCCGACAACGCCTCCGAAGCTACGCGGGATTCGCTTGCGGACCGCCGCATGTTCGCGTCGATTGAAGCGTCGAGCCAGGCGCATCGCCAGTATCTTGCTGCGATAAGTTCGGGCAGGCCCGGCTCGAATACGTGCGGCCCCTCTTCCAGCGGGTGGAAGAATCCGGGCGCGTCCTCGGGGAAGGAAACGCCAGCGGGAAGAGGCTCCGGGTATTCGGAAACCAACTTCGCCCAGACCGCATCAATCTGTTTTTCGGTGTAGTAATCACCGGACTCAGCGTGAACGTTCGGTGTTGTGCTTGTGCTGCTGTCCTCAGTGGTCTGCGGTGTGACGGCGGCGTTTGCGAGACTCCCACCCAGCACCGTCAGACCTATGGTCACCACACCAACCCCCGTGGCGACGATTCCTGTTCGTTTTCGCACGATCTCTCCTAACTTCGACCGACGGGCAGTGCGGTACCGCCACGGCGTCGGCAAGTCCTTGGTCCTGACTCTAGGGATCGGTTCAGAGAACGAGAATGTACCTTTGGATGTAGTTTTTTCCGTCTGCGGTCAGCTAAACCTCGCCCGTGGCACCTCGGCACACGAACATCTCTCATCGTGTGGCTAGCTGTCCGGCCGGCTGCGAGAAGAGGGATTCAGAGTCACGGCTGAGTCCGGTGAGACAGTCTGCTGATGCAACCGGGCAGCGGCTCTGTTCCGTTGGTAACTCGAAGGCACCCAACCCGAAAGAGGGCTTTCTTCATCAGGAAAAGACGATCGTCGGAAACCTAGTGGAAAACACGGCAGAAGCCACAAGTCCAGTTGAGAAACTAGAGCGACCCTGCGCAGGCGTCAGGCATTGAGGGCCGGGATTTCGCGTCGCGGGGGCCGCAATCGCCTCAACGAGCGGAAAGCGTCAATGCGAGCGACTGCTGTCTCCGCCGATAGTGTGGAAAGCGGATAGCGGAAGTTATCCACAGGCAGTGGGTTTCCTTATTTGATTTTGGTTGTACCCCGATATTCGCATGATCGAAATGCCGGGAGCGTGCAGATTAGGAGCATTGTCCATGGGAAATCCGCAGCGATATCCCCTTTATAAAAGTTATCCACAGGAACCGGGTTTCTTTCAAATCTGCTCGTATACGAGCATCTAGCGCCAATTCTCTACCCGGAAGGAACTATGGGGGACGAAAGAACACCGGATGAGGTTTACCTCGACGGGATAATCTCCGCGCCGACCGAGACTCGTAAGCTTGAGTTTAAAACGGCGAGTTCTCAATATTCATACGACAAGGCGTTGAAATACTGCGCCGCGTTAGCCAACGAGGGCGGCGGCAAACTGGTGCTGGGCGTCACAGACAAGGTGCCTCGCTTAGTTCCGGGTACAGCAGCATTCTCGAATATTCAAGAAGTTGAACACAAGATTCATGTGAAACTTGGCCTACGGGTTCTCATCGAGGAACGCACCTATGAGGGTAAGCGTGTCCTTGTCTTCAACACTCCCGCTCGGTCCCCGGGAACGCCCGTACATGTGGACGGAGCGTATTTCATGCGTTCCGGCGAAAGCCTTGTGCCGATGACGCCCGATCAACTCCGGACCATTTTCAACGAGGGACATGGCCATTTCACAGGACGCGCCGCGCTATCCGGGCTAAATCACGAAGAGGCGTTGGCGCTTCTTGATATCTCAGCTTTCTACCGGCTAGCTGAGCTCCCGCTGGCGACCGATACAAGAGATAAGATCGCACGCCTCTCATCGTGGGGGCTGATCCGCCTGGCCGAGGACGACAGCGCTAGCGTCACGAATCTTGGTGCACTCTTGTTTGCTAACGATCTCGATCAGTTTGGAGACCTGAAGCACAGACGGCTCAGGATTACCAAGTATTCCGGGTTATCGAAGATCCATGCGGTCTCGGACCACTTCGAGAATAGAGGTTATGCCGCGAGTTTCAAGGCTTCGCTTGATTTGATAAAGGCATTGGTGCCCGTGAACGAGGAGATCAAGGAATCCTTCCGGATTGAAGTACCTTTATATCCGGAAGTCGCGCTGCGTGAGCTTCTCGTGAACATGTTCGCGCATCAAGACTTCGATCAACATGGCTCTCAACTTTCGGTTGAGCTTTACGATGATCGATTAGAGATGACGAACCCGGGACGCCCTCTCATCGACGTGTCGCGATTCGTTGACGACAATCACAGCCGGAATAAGGACTTGTCGTCTGCGTTACTGCAGCTTCGAATGGGTGAGACTCGCGGGAGTGGAATTGACCGAGCGCTCAATGAATTAGAAGCCCACCAGGTCGCCGCGCCGGAGTTTCACACGGGCACGGGATCCACGCGAGTCGTCCTTTTTGGGCGACGAAAGTTCGAGCAGATGACGACGCAGGAGCGCTGTTGGAACGCGTATCTGCACTGCTGTTTGAAATACACGGTCCATAGTCAATTGACAAATAGCTCGTTGCGCAATCGGTTCGGCCTTCCACCCGCTAAAGCACCGGCGGTCTCGCTGGTGATATCTGAAGCTATAAAGCTTGGATTCATCAAATTGGATCCGCGAGCGCCGCGTGCGACGAAATCAGCGCGTTACATCCCCGCATTCGCGAGCTGAGCGGCAGGACCTCCGGTTGGAAGAGACTCAGGTGCCGCAAGCGAGCTCGGGAACGGTATAACCGGGAAGCCCCCGTGGGGCTGCCGCTCAGCGAGGAAGACGCGCCGGGTCCGTATGTGTCGATTATGCACATCCTCTTCGCCGACGCGCTGTTGTTTGCGAGGCGGAGTAAGTCTCTTTGAGTCGAGGACGGGCGCCGCGCTAACGTCCCGATCTGACTGATGCGATACCTTCAATGGGTGGATGCGAATCGGCTAGCAGTTGCGTTTGTTCTCTCGGCGGTCGCTGGTCTTTCCCTCACCGGTTGCGCACCGAATGGCGGGACGCCGGCATGCACCACGGCAATGAAGGTGGCGGCCGACGTCGCGTCTCTCGACAACGACTCGGAGTTGCTGGCCACGTTTGATGCGTGTGAGTCGGCAGACGATTGGATCAAGAGTCTTCAGTCGAATCCTGGTGCGGGTGCTCTCGTTTCATACACCACCGAGGACGCTGAAGCACTCCTCGACATCTCTTGTGTTCGAGCGATATCGACGCACGTCTGTATCGACGCTGCTGCTGCGGGAATCCTTACTTACGATGTCGACGATCCCCGGCTCGATGAGTTGAACCCTTAGGTCGTGCTAATGCTGATTGGTCGTTGCAGTCGAGTCTCTCCGACGCGTTGTTGTCCCGGAGCTTTGCTCGGTGATGAGGGGTGAGTCGCTCGAAAAAGCACCACTACATCCCGCAGTTCATCCTCAGAAACTTTTCCGACTCGCGAGGGAAGCTGTTGGTCAAACGCCATGGCCAGGATGATTGGCGCCAGGGCACACCAAACACTGTTGGTTACAGGAACAACGCGCACAGCGTGTCTGCCTGGCTACATGACGACCCATCGTTCTATGAAGCTCGGATGTCGACCATGGAGTCCGAAAGTGCACCCCTGATACGAGCGCTGGCCGCAGGAGAATACTCGACGGTTCCCGAGGAGATGAGAGACACGCTTCAACGGTTCATTCTCATGAACCTCATGAGAGAACCGGGTCTGCTCGAACGAATCGTCCCAGAGGTCCTCGCCGAGCAGGACGCTCAGCTAATGCAGCTGCCCGATGCAAACCGATTGATTCACGATCTAGGGATCGCGGCCCTCGCATGGCCGATTCCGGGGTCAGAACATGATCCCGCGATACGTTCATATCCGGGCCGCGACGATGCGTATGCAGATGTTTTCGCCGAATTCAAGTGGAACGTCGTTCGTTTCTCGGATGACACCCTCGTTTTGGGCGATCGCCTGGTGTGTACATACGGGCTGAGCAAGCCTTCAACCGGCGAGGTGAGCCTGCGAGATAGCCACTTCGGTGCGGCCGGATTGGCTTTTTCGGACCGGGTTACCGTCCCACTCTCGCCTCGCTTCGGGCTGTTGCTTTCTCGCGCCGGTCGCCCGGAGACACTCACAAGCGTTGCCTTCAATCGGGCAACGGTTCTGAATAGTCAATCGTTCGTAATTCACCATCCCACCTGGCGCTCCTCGGCTGGCACTACGGTAAGCCACGCGGTTGACGCACACATAGGAGAGGTCGAAGCCCGGTTTGGTCTCAGGCGACGGTGAGGGACAGAGTCCGTCATTCTCGGCGACGTGGGTGTTCGCGCCATCGGGGAGCGTTTCGCCTGAAAGACGACGTCACAACACCGCTGCGGGAACGGATCCGCGGACGAAATCATGGGAACGGCGCGGCGTCGAGCTCCCGAGTAATCTGAATCGCTTGCCAGGCGGGAGTTGTGGGTCAGTCATACTGCAATGGTGGACCCCAATTTCTTAGTCGACGCTGCCAGAGATTTGGCGTTACTCGTGGTGGGCGGTTTTCTCACCCTGGCTGGCGGGTATCTCTCAGATCGGCGTCGCGATGCCCGGGAGAAGGAGAGCCGAGCGCGAACAGAAGAGCAGCGCTCCTTTGAGCTGGGAAAGGAAGTAGTAGGCGAGCTTCTGATGAGATACCGAGAACTCTGGACGCAATTTGCGACGCAAAAGATGCAGCTCCGGAGTCCCGAAGGCTTGGTCGCAAAAGGCCTCGATTTCACGCAAATGGAATATCTCACTGAACTCATTCCGAACCGAGACCTAAGGAGGGCGTCGGCAGCGACCCTTCGGCTCGCTCAAAATCCGAAGCAATTCGCGGAACGGCCCGGTTTCCTCGAATACGTGGTTCCTCGAGGGCCAAAGGGAGCGCTGCCCCTACAAGTCATTCAAATTCTTAGCATTGAAACGGTTCGCAACATGCTTGCCGCCTACCTTCGCGAAGAGCGCCCAGAGACTTCATCTAACGAATTGCTCGAACATGTTGAGCGGCACGCGGATGACCTTGGCCTCTCGGTGCGGACGCTGTTCCTGGACAGCGACGCAGCGACTCCCCGCCTTAAATAGCAGCTACGAGGTCCGCGCCGGCCCACTCCGTGGATGTAATTCGCACACCGACGGAACGATCACCGCGGGAAGCCGCCCCCCTATGCTGATGAGGGTGCCTTCAACTTCTCCCCCGACGTCCACCGACGAGCGAATGCGCAAGGTGATGGGTCAGTACGGACATCTGCGATCCGAATGGCGGGTTGTCTCCCGGACCTCCTTTGGAGCGGTCTTCGCCTTGCCTGGGGCGTTGGCACCAAACCAATCCGTGTGGCGGAAGTTCTCGCTTTGGAAGTTGTGCGCCGTTTTTGTGTTGTTATCTTTGGCTGTAACGGGCGCGGTGGTCTTCTACTTCGACGGCGGACTGGTGGGCGTCATGGCGTCCTTCGCCATCGTCGCACCATTCACCGTCGGCGGTGTTGTCCTGTTTTGGGTCTTCATGGGGCTTTTTTATAGCGTTTCGTTCTCGTGGGGCCAGGTAAGACGCGTGGTTCTTTGCGATCCGGGAGTTGCGGTGATGACAGTGGAGGTGCCCCGTCAAGTGGGAGCCGATGAGCATGTCGTGTTGCAGCCGAGGAATTTTCTTGCAGTTCAGCGCGGTGAGGGTCGGGCCATGGCAATGGTCAAGGTGTTGCAAGCGAATATTCTCGCAGACGGAAACATCACGATTAAGGCGAAGGCGCAGAATGAATATCTCGCCGATAATTACTATGTAGCGAAGCTCAATTTCCGACGAGGCCACGGCCGGTGGGTCTATTTTCCGTGAAGTAGAGCACCGCCTCTCATCATCATCAAGGTCCAAGCCAGCATCCCAGCGGCGAGTCCCGCCCCGGAACCGACACCGATGCCGACAGACATCGCTACGGCGACATTCTCACGAAAAAGGGCTATGTCGGCGTTGACAAACGCCTCAAGGTGGCTGAGCCGGACGAGAAGCCAGCCCGCCAGCCCGCCCAAGAACCAGGATCCCCCTATCAGGACAATCGAGCGGCGATAGATCGGAATGGTTAGAAATCGCATTGCGTATCCTGTCGATTTGAACGACGGTCCGTCCGTCGATCTTCATAATGCGGCGAAACGATTTCTACCTTCCTGATGTGGGAACTCAACTTCTCAGGGCGAGAGGTGGTCCTGATTGTTTCGGTGCCCGCAAGAGCGACTGTCGAACCCTGGGTGACGGCCACTTGGTCGACGCGAAGCGGAGGAGATCGCGGGATGAGCATCGCCAGATGTACGCAGGGTAGATACGCGTTGGCGGCATGGGTGACCGGGTGGCCACCGGTTCGCTGGTGACGGCCTGCCCTGAGTTTGTTTAAGGGGCTCGCGTCAGCCCGGCCGTCGTTATTGCGAAGGCGAGGGAATCGGCGAGGCCAACTCGGCGGGCATCAGCGATCACTGGTTCGGATGTGAATCTCATTAATCCTTCGGCGCCCGGACGGCCACCAGGCATCGAATAGTACGCATATGCTTTAAATTAAACGCACATGCGTGTAATTTGATACATGGGAGGAGGAGCAATGGATTTCAGTCAACCAATACGGGCGGTCATCCCGTCGGTCCACGGGGACGTCCTAACGATCCTGTCGCGAACAACCCGGCCACTCACGGGGCGCCGGATCGCCGACCTCTCCGCTTTGAGGTCACCCGCGGGAGTCCGCCAGGTCTTGCTGCAGCTTGAGAAACAAGGACTTGTCCTCGTGGAATCCGCAGGTCGAGCCCATCTGTACCGCGCGAATCGCGAACATATACTTTGGTCAGCCGTTGAGGAACTTGTAAGGGCAGCAGACTCAGTTCTCGTGGAACTTCAGCGACGAATCATTGCCTTAGTCGCGGAGGAACTCCCTTGCGTCCTTAACGACCGACTTACCGTCGCAATGTTCGGATCTGTGGCTCGCGGTACGAGCACGTCGGACAGCGACCTTGACTTGGTCGTCGTCGTGCCTGATTCGATTTCGCTGGAATCTATGCAGGAGGTAATCGACGTAGTCGTGAATCGAGTCGGACGCTGGACGGGAAGCGTATGTAACGTCTATTTGGCCAATGATCGGCGCCTCGCCGAACTGGTTGAGGAAGAGGACGTCATGGTTTCAGCATGGGAACGGGATGCGGTCACCTTCCACGGAACCCAGCTGAGCGCTCGTCTGCGCTGTGCGCGGTCGCACATGTAAAGATGGATGATGGCCAGAACCCGGAAGATGACTAGCACGGACGTGACCCAACGCGCCGGTGCCGCTCGTGCGCATCTGCAGACCGCCGAGGAGAGCTTCTCATACACTGTCGATTCCGCAGGCCCATCGGCAGACGCGCAAGTCTCCGCTTCGAACGCGATACTTGCTGGCATCGCCGCCTCGGACGCGATTTGCGGTAAAGCTCTCGGCGAGTGTTCGAACGACCAGGACCATAGGACTGCCGCCAAGTTACTCGAGTCGATACAGCCAGACGGACCGACCCTCGCGAAAAAACTCGGTCGACTGTTGTCGGACAAGTCCCTAATTCAATACGGGAATTACTGCACCACGGCGAAAG
>WUUC01221211.1_pt1 | contig 21288 bp, 18 predicted proteins | sample 6278441 | NCBI WGS metagenome assembly WUUC01 (sample SAMN13675441, study PRJNA597444) | soil metagenome | isolation source: soil | place: USA: Washington | collected 2017-10
CTCAGTGGTAGAGCAACCGGCTGTTAACCGGTTGGTCGCTGGTTCGAATCCGGCCCGGGGAGCCAGCAAAATCAACCACTTATGTTTTAGTTGCGCCTTTGATGAATGTTCGGACAACATTTCGGACAACAAATTGAACACACGCTGGTTCTATTCAGCCGGAAAGCATTGATCGAGTACCCGCCGGCCACCTGACGGACCAGGGCATCATGAACCCGACACTGCTCTACGAGCAGCCGTTCACCAATGTCGCCCCGACCGGTCCGGACAACCCCGGCCGTCGAGGATCTCGTCGCAGCCTTCGACGAGCGCCGGCATCTTCGTAGACGCCGACAATCTCCCAGCCACGTTGTCGCGCCACATGCTCGAGCTCAAGCCGCTGATTTTCGGTGGTCTGCCCGGTTGTGCTGACCCGCAGATAATCGCCGTTCGCATGTGCCTCTCGCGGATCCATAAGCGCCATGCTGAAACTGGGGTTTTCTGCAGCTATTGACGGGGCGATTTCCCGTATAGGCATACGGCGCGAGGCACGAGATCTGGTCTACTTCGACGGCGAAGGACGAAGGGCAGCGAGGTCGTCGCGCGCACGCGCTTCGAGCGTCTTGGCGCCTTGAGCAACCGCAATCTCGACTGCCCGCTCCAACGCCTCGACCGGCCTGGACAAGTCTTTGTCTTGCGACAGCAACCCCGCCTGAATGCGGAAAGTCTCTGCGTCAAAGAAATGTACGTCGTGCGCTGCGCTGTGCTCGATCGCCTCGCGGATGCAGGCGAGACCTTCCTTCGCTCTGCCCGCTTGACCGTGAATTTCAGCGAGAAGTGTCAACCCATACGGCCGAAACAACTCCGCTCCGGTTGCGCGATACGCCGCGAGGCCATCGATAAGGAGTTTCCTCCCTTCGTCATAGGCGCCTCTCTGCGCCATTGCCCACCCGAGAATGATCGATCCCCAAGCCTTCCAATACGAGAAACCGTTCTCCGCAGCGAGCGCCAGTGTCTTGCGCGCGAGCTCGTCGGCTGCATCGGGCTGGCGCATGCCCTGACGAATGGCGGCCGACATGCAAAGAGCGTAAGAAAGACTTAGCGGGTGCCCAACCTTCTCCGCGAGACGAATCGCATCCTGGCTCCTTCGGATGGCCTGTTGTGTATCGCCCAGGCACCACTCAGCCCAGGCAAGATTGACGTTTCCAAGCACGCCAGCGTCAGAGCCGGGGCTGATACTTCGATACGATGGGTCTGCATTGTAGCGATCGACTGCTTCGGTGAGCGCATCCCGACCGGCGCGCATCTCGCCGAGACAGAACAGGCACCAGCCGAGCGCTCGACGCGCTTCGATCCATAACGAAGGATCGTCGCTGCGCTCGGTCAGGCGAAAGAGTTGCTCACCGATTTCCCGGGCGGTTCGCAGTGGGCCTCGCACCTGGTAGTACGACTGCAGACCTCGCAGGGTTTTATGGAGCTGCGGCGCGTCATCGACCGTTTGGCACAGCGCGCGAGCTCTTGCGAAGATGTGCTCGGCCTCTGATGCGGCATATCCATTGATCGCCGTCAGAGCGTTGCCGATGTTTGTCAGCAGATTGAGTTCACGACGAGCGCGGTCCTCCGACTCTGGTAGGGTCGTCACTTGCGCAAGAGCCTTCTTGAAATGCGTGATTGCCTCGACGTTGGCGAACCGGGTCAGAGCGCGTTCACCCGCGGCTTGCCAGTAGAAGATCGCCGACTCGATTTCGCCGCCCAGATTATAGTGCTCGGCGACTAGCTCCGGCTGCCGCTCTGCGATTTCAGCAAATTGCTCGACCAGCGCCGTCGCTGCGCGGACGTGATAGTGGCGGCGCACCGTTCGCAGCAGCGACTGATACGCCGCCTCCTGGATCAGCGCATGCTTGAAAGAATACGAAGCGCGCGGAGGGACACCGCGTTGAAACAAGATCTCCCGCGCCACAAGCTGTGAAAGCGTTTGAATGAGCTCGGCATCGCGAAGGCCAGCCACGGCCTGCAACAGCGCAAACGAGAACTCACGGCCCAGAGTGGAGGCGATCTGCACGGTAAGCTTGACCGAATTCAGGCGATCGAGACGAGCCATCAGAGAGTCGCGAAGGGTGGTCGGAATACTTGCCGGGTCAAGGACCGTCTCCGCAGCGTCGCCAGCGTGCGCTCGCGACTCGATGACAGCCTTGAGCAGTTCCTCGATGAACAACGGGACACCATCAGCCCGCTCCACGAGTTGCTTCTTCAGGGCAGGGGACAGCTGGGTGTCCTTGACAAGGTTGTTGACCATCGCATCGCACTCGCTTTCCGAGAGGCGGGAGAGTGTGATGTGCGTCAGATAAGAATGAGTCTTCCAGTGAAGCTGATGCTCGGTACGGAACGTCAGGACCAACAGCAGGCTTGATGTCGGCACATGGTTGAGCAGGAGTGTGATGAGCTGCAGCGTCGAAGCGTCGGTCCAATGAAGGTCTTCGATAAGAAGAACCAGCGGGCAACGCTCCGCCTGATGTAGCAACCAGAGCAGCAGTATCTCAAGTGTCTTCTCGCGTTGTGCCTCGGGCGACGATCTGGGCAGAGCGTAGGTGTCGGGGAAGGGCAGGGAAAGGAGAAGCGCGATAAGTGGAAGCGTTTCGCTGAGCGGCAGCTTCAATTGCTTGAGGCCTGATTCCAACTTTGAAATCTTGTCGGCTGTGCTGTCGGACGGGCCGAACGCAAGCTGCCGTTGCAGCAGATCGATGACCGGCATGAATGCGCTATCAGTCGAATATGGTGAGCAACTGGTTGCGAGGAACGAATACTCGCCGGCGATCGAGTTTTGAAATGCAAAGACAAGGCGTGACTTTCCAATTCCGGCGTCACCGCTGATCATTACAGCCTGGCCGCGCCCCATCTTCGCCCGCTCCCAGCATTGCGTCAGCATGGCGAGCTCGGAAGCGCGTCCTTCGAGGGGCGTCAGCGCTTGATGTTCGAACACTTCTCGCGCGCCCAGCCGCTCGCGTTCCGCCACGGGCGCATAGATTCGCACTGGCTTCGAAATGCCCCTGAGCTGATGTAAGCCCAGGTCGCGGCATACGAAGTGCTGCTTAACCAGCGCATGGGTCGCGTCGCTGATAAATACCATGTCAGGGCCGGCCATCCCCTGCAAACGGGCGGCGACGTTCGGCGTATCGCCAACGATGGCGTAGATTTCACGATCGGCGCCGCTGCGCAAATCGCCGGCGACCACCAGTCCAGTGTGGATGCCGATATGTGCCTGCAACTCAGTCACTCCGCCCGCAAGCCCGGCAGGGAGATTGCGAAGACCGCTTATGATCTGAAGAGCAGCGCGCACGGCCATCTTCGGATCGTCGTCGTGTGCGTTCGGATAGCCGAAGTAGATCAGAAGGCCATCGCCGATATATCGCGCGATCCGGCCGCCGCAGCGCTGCACGACGTTGGCGCAGATCTCGCGGTAGACCGCGATGACGTCGCGGAAGTCCTCCGGATCGAGGCGTTCGGACAATGCGGTCGAGCCGGCGAGATCGCAAAAGACGACGCTGAGCTGACGGCGCTCGGCGTCGGGCTTCTCAAGATTTTGTGGCCAGAGGGCAGCCTCGTTCTCTGCGGGTAATTTCGTACCGCAGAAGCCGCAGTATAGAAATTCCGCGGGGTTTTCCCCTTGGCATGCAGGGCACTCCTTCGATAGCGGAGCTGCGCAGCTGCCGCAGAACCGCATCGAGGAAGGACTGTCGCTCCCGCACTGTCGGCACCGCATCACGATGAGCCCGGTATTTGCGCCAATCTGACGCGCACCCGAAGTCACACGGCGCGAATTGGCTTAGCATGCCGTTTGGCGCCGCTACCGCTGCAACGCTAGAGCATATGCCGATGCAGTTGAAGACCAAAGTGTCCGAGAACAGCTTACGTGAGCGTCAGCCAGCGAGTGGCGCTCCTGCCCCCGCGTGGACTCATTCCGTGTCCCGTGCTAATCTTGAAGTTGTGAATTTTTTTTCTGCGGGGCGGATGGACAATGCAGCCATTCCTGCTGTCGCCTTTTAAGATCACGCTGTCCATAACGCAGACCTGCAATCTCCATTGCAAGCATTGCTACGCCGATTGCGACAGCGGGCGGTCAAAGAACGAACTCACGACAAATGAATGGCTGCGCTTCGTCGACTACCTCGTCGCAAACCAGTTCATCTCGCTCTACATCGAGGGTGGGGAGCCGCTGGCGCGCTCCGGATTCCTGAAGATTCTGGAACACTGCACGCCAAGGATGATGACGCTGCTTCGAACGAACGGTACGCTCATCGATCAGCCTATGGCTGAGCGGTTGAAGCGGATCGGCGTCGGTCGCGTGCTGGTGGACATCATGGGCGCGACCGCCGCGACGCACGACTATCTGACAGGTGTAGACGGAAGCTTCGAAGCGGCCTGCGCGGCCGTCCGCCATCTGCTGCAAGCCGGCATCGAGACGGACGTTCTCACAATCCTCAATCAGCGCAACGCGGCGGAGCTTCAGGACTATCTGTTGCTTGCTCACGCGCTTGGCGTGTCGCGTGCGGGTATCCTGCGCCTCTATCCGCTTGGTCGCGTGAAGGGGCGCTGGTCGGAGCTTGCGCTCTCGCTCGGCGAGCAAATGGCTGCCTTGGAGGCACTCAAGCCGCCCGTCGGGTTGAAGGTGATGAAGTCATGGCATCCGACCGATCGCAATTGCTGCTGGCAGAGTGCGGCGATTGATCCGTTCGGCAGATCGATCGGGTGCGCATATCTGCGCGAGTATGTCGACTACGGCAACATCCGTGAAATGCCGTTTCTCGAGACGTGGGAGCATCCGTTGTATCGCCACCTGCGCTCCGGTGCGGTGGAGAAATCCTGTGCCGGTTGCGAGTCGAGTCAGGGGACAAAAGGCGGATGCCGTTCTGCGGCGTATGCGTTTCATGGGCGCTGGGGCGCGCCGGACCCGTTCTGCACGACGTTGAATGAAGGAGTTGATCTCCGTGTCCTCCCCCCGCGCGCGTTACAGCAAAGTCTCGAATATTCGCATCCGTCCGATCAATGAGATGGATGTGTGTATCGTGTACACGCCGAACGATCCGAAGCTTCTCACGCTCAATCCGACCGCATGGTTCGTCATGGAGCTGTGTGACGGAAGAGATTGGACCTCACTCGAGCGCAGATACTACGCCGCAATTGAGCCCTTGCGCTCGCGCGAAGCGGCCAAGGCAGAGCTCGAGTGCGCGGTCAATGGCCTCGTCGACATGGGAGTTGTGGAGGCCATTTCAGAAAATCGACCACGGGAAGGAAATCAACGCAGGGCAGGAGGCGCAACTGATGTCACGCAAAGGCAATCTGGAACGCATCAAGCGGGCGCTACATCGCCAAGGCGTAGCCGCTCCGTCAATCGAAACGATCGTCCCAGAGATAAGGTCGAATGACGAACATCCAATTCGCCCCCTCGACCCGTCCATCGATTATGTGATCGGCACGATCGTCATCGAGTGGACATTCGGTGTGCCTTATTCAAAGGTGCCGGCGTTCCACAAATTTCTCAAGGACAAGGAGAAATTCATCGCGAACGCCGTGCAGAGCGCACCCGGCGTGCAGTACCTCGGGACATATTGGGTCACCAGCTTGGGGCCTTCGCACTATCGAACCTTGTGGGTGTATGATTCAAAGGACGCCATTGAGGGATTGAACTCGCTCCTGCAGGGCTCGAAGAACCTGTTCGATGCGGTGAAGCGGCTTCGTCTTCATTGGTCGGAGGACCCGCACCGGCAAGAGCTCCTCTATCAGCCGGCCGCGCTGTTCAGCGATCTCAGCTCCGAAGCCGCCCAGAACGCCTTCGTTGCGATGTCGGTTCCTGGATCCGGGCGCGGCTCTCGGTAGCATCCGCGCGAGCTGCGGCTTTCATCGGCGGCTGCCGCAGCAGGCGCTTCGTTTTACCGCCGAGCGCGGGAGGACGGCATGGTTCCGGCATTTGACGCATCTTTTGTGAGATTGTGGTTTGCGTTGCGAAAGATCGACGGTGTGATCGGTGTTGGCTTCGGGCCAAAAATTGTCGATGGCGACCTCGTCTCTCCGCGACAACTCGTGATTTACAAGACAGACAAGGATTCGGCAGTGCCGGACGATACCGGCGCCGAAATCCGCCTCCCCAGGCTGAGCAAGCGTCGCATCACCGTGAGAGACCGGACCCAGGACTGCCTGACCGACTATCAGTGGCTCTTCTGGGACAAGATCGACAGACTGAACAAGAGGCAGCGAAGGCAGGCGCGCGCAGACACAACGCACAGGAGCGCGCAATCGAAGAAATCGAAGAAGAAGGGCAGCGGACCGGCCGCCCTCCCGGCCATGACGACCCGGGTCGTCGACAATTTATACGTCATCCACGACCCGGCCGGAAGTCTCGTCACTCAGGTTGGGACGGAGACGACGATCAACTTCGTCGAGGCATACCGGCAGTTCCGTCGCGAGTTCGGCGATGACTATGATTTCCTCGCGTTCTTCGTCGATACGGAAAGCGGAATGCCCGACATTGGCAATGGCTCGACTCCGATCTTCAGCGACGTGACTGGCATAGGCCGCACGATCCCTGACACGCGCGCCGACTGGAACTCGGCGAAGCTGCGACTTTGCTCGCACTTTACGTGGGTCACGCTGCGCACGATGCTGCATGAGCCGGCTCACCTGTGGTGCTCGTACGTGCACTATCGGCGTTCGGCCAAGGGGCCGAGGGAGGCGCTGCTTCACGCCGATTTCGCAGGCGCACCCGACCAGAGCGGCCTCCACTGGGGACGCTTTGTGGAGGACGGCGTCTCTTGCATGGATTACGATCGCTGCGACTGGCACGACAATCGCGATGGTACTTTCCATCGTTTCAACCACCGGCTTGACGAGACATCGCCGGTACGCGCTAAACGCTTCGGATATAGTCCTCTCGACCTCTATCTCATGGGGCTGATCGGCCCCGGGGAGGTTCCTCCCTGGACGATGATTTGCGATCCCACGCCACCGATCAATGACAACAACTTCGGTCCTTACACGCCCGCCAACCCTCCCGGTGCGTTCCAGCTTAGTGTTCAGAACGTGATCTTCGAGAACGGGCCCCGCACTCCGGATCATCTCAACAGTCCACGCGTATTCCACCAGGCGACGATCGTCGTGACCAAAGATACAGACCCAAATGCGTTTTTTATCGCGGAGGTCGCCGCCGACCAGGCGGAGCATGTCCCGAACTTCCGCCGCGCGACGCGCGGCCTCGCCATGATGGATTGCAGTCTGCTGCGCGATAATCACGGCGATCTTTACATCAAGCACACGCCGGCGGACGACGGGACGCCTTCGCAGTCTGGCGACTACTTCAATTCACCGGACTTGTGGATTCGCAACAGTCCTGACGGCAAGGCGAATTTCGATTCACAAATGCCGATCCCGGGTCAGGACAGCTGGATCTATGCGCGAGTTCGTAACAAGGGCGCGAGGCCGTATCAGAACGTCAAGGTCAATTTTTACGTGACATCAACGGCGCACCTTGACGTGCGCTATCCCAACGACTGGCATCCTGACAGATTGATCGGAACTGCAATCGCCACCGTTCCGCCGGCGTCCGGTCGTGGATCGTCCAGGGCAGATGGCTTCGCGATACTTGAAGTACGATTGCCGTCGGAGCGTGTTCCTGCTCCGGCCGGCGCTTCCGTCCTGTGCGAGATCATTCCGATGAGCGTCGAGCCAACCAAGCTTCACGCCGTCTGGGAAAACCGGAAGCTCGCCCAGCGACTTATGGCCTGAACGGCAGTTCTTGCGCCTACGCATCACTGGCTCTTGCCGACCAAGCCCAGTGCCCTCGTAGCGCGCGGATGGCGGCAAGAAGCGTCGGGGCCAGCGCCGCCTTACCCTTCAGACTTCCCGCCATCCCACGATGCTCACCTCGATCGGTCCCAAGGTGTCGCCGTTGCGCCATTCGCCGTCCACCCAGACGCACGCGTAAGGCAGCACGTATGTCCCGCGCTTGTCTTCGCAAAGGATCTCCGCAGTGCAGCCGGCGGGAGGCTCCGAAGATTGAAATTCGGACAGGCGAGCTTGGCGTGTCGCCATCTCAACCTACGCGCAGGTTTTCCGCAGACTCTTTGCCGCGATTGGATTGGACTTCGTAGCTGATCTTGGCGCCTTCATTCAGAGAGCTCAAGCCGGCTCGTTCGACTGCGGAGATATGCACGAACACATCCCTCCCGCCGTCGTCCGGCTGAATGAAACCGTATCCCTTGGTCGCGTTAAACCACTTCACTGTTCCCGTAGCCACGTTTGAAACCCCAATTCTGTATCTGATAATTTTCCCAACCCGCACAGATAGGACGAGAGTCGCGGCAACAATGGGGCATGGGATGCCCCGTTGGAGTCAGCGCTCGCCTCCTTGTCCGCCGGGCACCATTTCGGCGTGCGGCTGAACGAACCAAAGGCGGCAGGCAAGAAGGAGCCGAGGGCCTTCGCGCTTCTCTGGCAATCCTAGGATATGGACAGAGAGTTAAGGCCTTACACCTTTCTCCGTGGTGCATGCCGCATACGCAGAGATGCGCTCGCTCTGGATTCCCGGCTTTGCATAGTCTCCCGGATGCATCTGCTGCGCCTTCAGCACGCATTCATGGCGTACTTGCATCTCATTGAGATGCTCCGTGCTGTACTGTTGAGCCCGCGCATCGCGCGCCCGGTCTTGTGCAGTCCGGTCTTGTGCAAGTGTCGCAGTGACAAGAGTGCATGAAAGTGCAATTGCGAATAAGCTGGCGACCTTGATCATTTTCCAGCGCTCCCGATTGTGATTGCATACTCGAACTGCAACAGTTCCAACCGGGATCGATAGTGGAAAAAGCCCTTCATCTGGACGGGGAATTACCTGATCTTCCTGGCAGAGCGCGGCCGCCAGCGCACCTAGCTACCGACCAGATCCCGGGGGCCCACGCTTGCAGCAGAGTTCGGCTGTCGCGGCGCATGAGGCGGGTGGGCGAGGGCGCCGGATCAGCAGCCGCCCCATCGCGATGAGCGTGCGCTTCTCGGATCGTTTGCCTGCTGGGTTCCCTTCGACGCCCCCGGTGACGTCCACAGGTGATGGCAGGCATATTCCAACACGCCGCGCTCCTCACCTCCAGCGTGAGGCGCATTCACAATCTCGCCAACGCGAACACAACAAGAAGCGAGAAAGCCGCCATAACGCCCAACCGAAAAAAGACGAGCTCTGCCATCAGATGTTTCCCCACAAATTTGAGCGCGCGAGCGCGCATCGGCAAGAACGCCGACTTTCAGAACAGTCGTTTGATGAATCGCCCCCGTGCACAGCTCAATCAGCCCGACTCAGCAGTGCTGAGCATTGAGTTTGAAGCGCATTACGGCAGGAATAAGTTAGCGCGGCTGGAGCGCTCATGCTTGCGACGAACTCGGTCGGCAACACTCGGGCTCATAACGGTATGAACACCCCGTCATTGCCGACGGGGTGCCCTATACGCGCGCAGGGGCGGTACTCAAATACAACCCGTCCCGACAGCATCATGTCCGAAGCAAGTTAATATCTCACTGATGCCGCTCGCCGCCGAATACGACAGCACGTCAGAGCAATCGCCGCGGCTAGCCGCGCGCCTTAGGCTCACGCACGATCGCGAGGACCTCTGGAGGGCGCGGCGCCCGGCCTCCACCCCCGCTGGGCAAAACAGCACCGCGATCACGACGACGGCGGCGCTGACGACTGCGCGCGGTCTGCAGCCAACGTAACTCCGATTGCGTCCGGATAACGCTGCCGTTCAGCGTTTGTCCCCTCACCACACGCGGACCGGCATTCCAATTAAGAAGCTGCATAGGTTCGGCTTTGTCGCCAAGACAAGCCCAAGCGGCTGCAAAATCGCTCAAGCCGTCATCTATCTGTCGCACCGGCTTTTTATGAAGTGGGGGGAGCGGCGGCCGTCGCAGACTTTCACGCTAGAGAGAAATCCCTGTTCGCACCAAGCTGCCCAGGCGCAGCGGATTCTTGCTGTGCTGAAATCTGCGAAGCCGTCGAGTTCGTTCCCCATGCGCGATGCGGCCCAAGATAATGAATTCGATCGAATCCCTCGAGAGTCAAAGCATTTACATTGTGCGCGAAGCGTTTCGCAACGTGACCCCTCTGGCCATGCTCTGGTCGCTCGGCAAAGACTCTGGGGTCATGCTGCATCTGGTTCGCAGGGCGTTCGGAGGCCACGTTCCCTTTCCGGTTCTTCACCTCGATACCGGCGCCGAATTTCCGGAGACCTATGCGTTTCGGGAGCGATATGCGCGCGAATGGAATCTTCACCTGATCAAGGACATGTGCCCGCCGATAGAAGAAATCGATCCGACGTTGCCGCCTGCATCCCGGTTTGCAGCGCGCAAGACGGCCGGCCTGAAAGTCGCCATCGAACGCTACGGTTTCAAAGGCGTGCTGGCTGGGATCAGACGGGATGAGCAAGCAACGCGAGCCAAGGAACGCTTCTTCAGCCCGCGGGGTAACACTGGAGAGTGGGATTTTCGGGATCAGCCCCCCGAATTCTGGGATCAATTCAATACCGAAACTCCTGAAGGAACACATCTGCGCGTGCATCCGCTCCTGTCGTGGACGGAGCTCGATATCTGGCATTACACCAAGCGCGAAAACATCGCCGTCGTCCCACTCTATTTCTCACGCAATGGGCGACGCTTTCGCTCTTTGGGAGAGATCGGCATCACCCATCCAATCGATAGCAGCGCATCATCAATCGACGAGATCATCGCCGAGCTTTCAACGCTAAGGTCCGAAGAGCGGGCAGGGCGCGCGATGGATCATGAGTCGGAGGATGCGTTCGAAAGACTGCGGGTCTCGGGCTATATGTGATGAACCAGATCATCAGTCCCGTCAGTCTGAGGCAAATCGTTCGTGTCGCCTTCGTCGGTCATGTCGATAGCGGCAAGTCGACCCTGATTGGCCGAATGTTGCATGACACGAATTCTCTGCCCGATGGCAAGATCGAGGCGGTGAGGCGCATGTGCGAACGCCGCGGCATTCCACTTGAATATGCCTTTGTCCTGGACGCCTTACAGGCCGAACGAGACCAAGGCATCACAATCGATACGGCGCAAACATGGCTTCGTACCCCTGCAAGGGACGTCGTCCTCATCGACGCGCCCGGTCACAAGGAATTCCTCAAGAACATGGTGACCGGAGCGGCGCAGGCTGACGCAGCTCTGCTGTTGATCGATGCACACCAAGGCATCAGCGAACAGACGCGACGGCATGCCTATCTGTTGCGGTTTCTCGGCCTCGACCAGATCGTCGTCGTCGTAAACAAAATCGATCGAATTGGTTATGACGAGATCGCCTTCCAGGCGCTCGCCGCTGACATTGCAGAATTCCTCGCCCGGCTAGCCATCACTGCTTCCGAGATTGTGCCGGTCTCGGCACGCGACGGAGAAAACGTCGTCACGCGAACAGAGAGACTGGGCTGGTATGCCGGGCCGACTGTCAGCCAGGCTCTGGACGCCCTTAGGCCAAAATGGTGCGATCCTGGCCTCCCGCTGCGATTTCCGATCCAGGATGTATACAAATTTGACGAACGACGACTGTTGGTGGGCCGGATCGAGACCGGTCGAGTGGCCGTCGGTGACGTGCTGCTGTTTTCGCCGCGCAACAATAGCGCAAAGATTGCATCTATCGAGACGTGGCCGCACCGCCCCCAGCCGTCGTTGACCGCTTCGGCCGGGCAATCGATCGCCATAACGCTCAACGAGCAAATTTTTGTAGAGCGGGGAGCAGTTGCGAGCTCGCCGGAAAACCCGCCTGTCGAAACGGACGTATTCCGTGGGCGCATCATCTGGTTTGGAAAACACCCCCTGGCGGAGGGCCAGGCCCTTCGAGTGAAGATTGCAACGTCCGAGGTTCCCGCGGCAATTCAGTCGATCGATAAAATCATCGATGTGAACGATCTCAGCAAGCGCACCGCCAAGGTGGTCAATCGAAACGAGATCGCCGAGTTGACCATTCGAACGAGGCAGATAGTCGCGCTCGATGACTATGCGCGTTCGCCGTGCACCGGTCGCTTCGCTCTGGTGGACGAAGGCGGTATCGCCGGCGGGGGAATTATCTCCATGGAAGGCTACGCCGACCAGCGCCCCGCAATTACCGTTCGCGCGACAAACCTGCAGCATGCCGAGCAGCGGGTGAGTGCGGAGGAACGGGCCAGGCGTAACGGTCACGCCGGTTGCGTCCTATGGCTGACCGGCCTTTCCGGTTCCGGCAAGTCGACGCTGGCCGCCGAACTGCATCGTCGCCTTTTCGACATCGGCTGCCAGGCCTACGTACTGGACGGCGACAACATCCGAAATGGCCTTTGCGCCAATCTTGGATTCTCTCCCGAGGACCGCGCGGAGAACATTCGAAGAGTGGGTGAAGTCGCGGCGCTGTTTTCCGACGCAGGTCAGATAGCGATAGCGGCGTTCATCTCACCTTATCGCTCTGATCGCGACCGAGCGCGACAGGCTTCACAAGGCCGATTTCACGAAATCTATGTCAAGGCGCCATTGGAAGTTTGCGAAAATCGCGACCCGAAAGGTCTGTATCGAAAGGCGCGCGCGGGTGAGATTCCGGACTTTACCGGCATTGGCGCGCCGTATGAGGTACCCGAACAGCCGCAGCTTGTCATCGATACTGCGGCGGAAGGCGTCGAAAGGAGCGTGACCCGGATTTTCGACTACGTCGTCGAAAGAGTTTTAAAGAGCTTTTGACACGTGGCCGGACCTTCCGCCTCACAATGTCTCATCACTGGTGTCTACCGCTCGGGCACCGAGTATGTCTCGCAGTTGCTCTCCGGACATCCCCAACTCAGCGCTACGATGTATCATGTGAATGCGCTGCGGTTCATTGGCGAACGGTATGATCCTTTATCGGATGTTTTGAATGCGCGGCGCGCCGTTCTGGATGTCGCAGAGCGGCTTCAACAGCGCTATCAACTTGCGCTTGACGTGGATCGCGTGCTGCAACGTTTCGCGCTGGTGCCCGTTCCATCGTGTTGTGCTCTGTATGATGTGATCATGAGCGAGTTATGGCTCAGGAGCGGCCGGACCCATTGGGCTGAGAAGTGCCAGTTGTTGTGGCGCGAAATCGGCGAGTTCGTGCGGGATATGCCGAATGGCCGAGCCATCCTGGTCTTGCGGGATCCGCGCAGCACGCTCGCATCCTTCAAGAACTACACCTATGCGCCGCCTCCCGCATATCTGGGAGCAATATTCAATTGTCTCGACGCGCTTCGACATGCAAAGGCCTATCGAGACAATTTGCCTTCCGATCGCTTTCTGCTGGTCCGCTATGAAGATGCGGCACGCGATCCCCAAGGTGTCGCGGACCGGATGTTCCGGTTTTTAGAACTCGATCCGTCCCTCGCATCTCACGATCGGACCTGCTGGCGCAACGAAACGGGCGAGCGTTGGCAGGACAATACTGCGTTCAGGGGCACTTTCGACGTCGACCAGGCAATCGAACGGTGGCGCGACTGGCTTAGCCCGATGGAACGTGCACTTACTGAATGCGTATGCGGTCCGTTCATGACTGACTTCGGCTACGCGCCGGACGGGCGTCCGCTGGATTGGCCCGAAGCGCTTCGGCTGTGCCTCACTGACCCAAAGATCACTGAGTATTTGCGCCGATGGCTCGTCGATGGCGAGGGTATCGAGGCCTTTCCAACCGATCCCCTGATGTCGGAAAACTGGCAGGAAAATCAGCAGCCGGCAGCTTTGCTTGCGCTGGCGTCGAGCAGCCATTGATTGCACGCCTAATGGGCGGCCAATTATGCGATCGATTCGGGCAAAGGCGTCGCCTAGCCGCCCTGGCCGCAATGAGCTGGAACGCCGCCTTTGCCAACCCGCCACCGATCGGCCTGTCCATCTTGCGACCGTCACAAATGGGAAAAAAGCCGCGCGGGCGTTACACCGAGCGGCTTCTTTTGCGACTGCCGGCTTGCCGATCCGGTTCCGCCGCGCGATCAAAAAACGTGAGTCGCGATGGCTCCGCAAGTGGCGATCGATTGTGGAATGGCAGTCGGAAGCAACTTGATCCGGAGTTCGCTCATCTCATCACAGGCCCTCGAGGAACCCCAAGGCGTGACCCTCGTTCTTTGATTCGGTGGTGGCCACAAAACGGACGTTCCGCGGCAATACGTCGGCGCGCATTGGCGACAAAAAATCACCGGCGCGCCGTGCAAGCCAAGGAGGCAAGATGCTCAAGGCTCTGATCATCCTTACGCTTGCACTCGCAGCAGCGCCTGCGGGTGCGCAGGTCGCACAGCGCGATCGCCTGGGCGCGCGGTTCGAGAACGACATTCGCGCCAACAACGAGGCAATGAGCCGCAGGTTCAGCGGACCCAACCACCGGATTGACGCGCAAAATACCAGGATGCGCGAACGGCTGAATTCTTCGAAGGATAGCGGTTTGCGTCGCCTTGAGAGATAGACCCGACAAGAGATGAGGGACAATCGCGGCGACCACTTTTGAGGTCGCCGCCCAAACTATCCACGGCGCGCGTTCTCGGACGGAGGCGGTAGGGGCACTCGAAGAATCTTGAGGCCTTGAACTCCGGCGATCCACATCTCCGCCTCTTCTGGAGAGGCCAAACTCACGACCGCAGCCGGCACTTCGCCATCGATCACCCGGGTTAAAGCCAGCGATTCACCAGCGCTCATTTGAACTTCGGCTGCTCCCGCCGCCACGATCGCGGTCCTTACGCTGGGGACAGAGTCAGATCGCGAGACATCGATCGCAACGACCTTGTTGGCCAGGTCGGATACCGACTTGATCTCGGGGCGAACCAGAAGAATGGCAACCAGTTGCTCCGCGATGTTCGGCGACACAAGCGCAGTCGTCGTTTCCGCATCGGCGGGTGAGGTGGCTTTCGCCGGACCAGATGGGTCCCCATTGTTTTCCGCTTTCTGGTTCAGTGCCGGACCAGCCGCTGCGGCCGTCAGATCTTCCGCTGGAGCGGTCGCGGTCTGCGCCGGCGTTGTACCGGCGTCCGACTGGTCCGCGATGTCCGGCGACGCGACCGCTGTCGTTTGGGCATCAACAAGCAGAACGGCCTCCACGGGACCCGAGGATTCCGTATTGCTTTCTACTTTCTGCTCCGGTGTGCCGGCACCCGGACCGGAGGGATTTGATATCGGCGGCACCTCCGTAATCTTTGCAGGAGGCACGGAGGTCGTCTCTCCACTGTCCGCTGGGCGCAAATCGACAATCCCTGCCGACGGCACCTCAATCGGTTTCACGGCCTTCTTCGCCGCGCGTATCGGCGGCACGCTGTTCGGCCTGTCCCGGCGTGTCCTGGTCTTGCGTTCGGCTTTGATTTTCGGTGACTGTTCAATCAATTGCAAAGGCAGAGCCTGCGCAGCAACGGGAGCCGCTTGCCGAGGTTTTGAAACCCGGCCGAACCAAGCCATGTAGGCTTGGCAGGCGCGGTTACATGGCAGTCCGTCAATAGAGACAGTTTCGTGCGAACCAAACGGCGTGGCTTGAGCGCCTTCAACGGCGCCAAGAAACAGGATGCAGGTCGCCATCGTTCGCAGCTTTAACATGCCTCGTTGCTCCAGCTTTCAGGTTCCTTTTGCGTCGTCCAATTACGAGGCATCGCCTGTTCAGGTTTCACTGCACCGCTCGACTTTGGCTCACGCGTTCGTGCAGGTATGTGGCCGCCTATGTGGCCGCCAATCCGTTCCACCGGAGAATTGTCCGTATCTCTGATCGAGCATGGGTGACGAGCATCCCGGGACGAAATACTGGCAATGCTCGCGAAACCAGATTCCCGGGGGCGCGCAACACTCCCGCAATGCTCCTGAAACAGTCCACGATGATATTGAATGTCCGCCTAGGCCGCGGCCCAGTCACGGCTTTCCAGATCGACCTGGCGCCCGCGCGCCGCAAACCACAGGAGCTCGCAATGATGGTGATGCTACTGTCGTTGATCGCGATTGGAATTTGCGTAGACGTTTTCCTTCACGTCCGGCTGATTGTCGGGAAATAAAACGGCCCGCCAGGATTTAGTGCGCCTTTCGGGTCAGGACAGGCTCTGTCCGGGTCCATGAATGGAACGTTTTCGGTTCCAAACCATTCTCTAAAGCATCCGCTGCCGAGCGGGTTCGCCTCCGTTGGTGCTTACCAGGGCAAGCCAAACGGGTTCCGGCGGGGGGGTCTGGAGCGACGAGGAACCGCATGAGCATAACCGAGGCATCAGCCGAAATGCGGCCGGTTCCGGCGCACGACGGGCATATTCGCGTGAGTCCCGAGCAACTTCTCGACATGCTGCCGATCGCCGGCTACGCGTGCAATCGCGACGGGCTGATTATCCACTACAATCGCGCGGCAACCGAATTGTGGGGGCGTGCGCCGGCGCTGCTCGACCCGAACCAACGGTTTTGCGGTTCGTTCCGGCTGTATCTGCCGGACGGCACGCCGTTGCCGCACGCGGAATGCCCAGTGGCCGACACCTTGCGGACCGGAGCGCCCATCCGGGACCAGGAGGTTGTCATCGAGCGGCCGGACGGATCGCGCGTAACCGTCCTTGCTAACATTGAAGCCTTGCAGGATGACGCCGGTCACATCGTCGGCGCGATCAACTGGCTTCGGGAAGCTCCCGCGCGCGGGCATGGCAACGGCGATGATAATGTGGTGGTTCTGACGTTCGAGCGGCAAGTGCGCGAGAGCGCCAGGACCCGAGCGCAGCAGCTGACGCTGGCAGACCGCGCTGAGATGGCGCGCCAGCAAACCGTTCGGTATTTTCACGAGTTGCTGCTGACGCTGCCGGCCGCGGTCTACACGACCGACGCTGCCGGGCGGATTACATTCTATAACGACGCCGCAGCGGATCTGTGGGGCTGTCGTCCGGAATTGGGCAAGAGCGAGTTCTGCGGGTCGTGGAAGATCTACTGGCCTGATGGCGCGTTCCTGCCGCACGACCAATGCCCGATGGCCAAGGCCCTGAGAGAGAAGAAGCCCAATCGCGGCATGGAGGCTGTCGCAGAACGGCCCGACGGGAGCCGCGTTCCTTTCATGCCCTATCCGTCGCCGATCTTCGATGCCGCGGGCAACCTCATCGGCGCGGTCAATATGCTGGTCGACCTTACAGAGCTGAAGCGCGGCGAGGAGACGGGCGCACGACTGGCGGCCATCGTCGAATCCTCGCAGGACGCCATCGTCAGCAAGAATCTCGACGGCATTATCACGAGCTGGAATCGCGGCGCCGAACAGCTGTTTGGCTATACGACCGCCGAGGCGATTGGACGACCGATTACAATGCTTATCCCGGATGATCGGACCGCCGAAGAGGACTCTATCATCGGACGCATCCGTCTCGGTGAGCGGATCGAAAGCTATGAAACCGTTCGCCGGCGCAAGGACGGCACCTTTGTCCACGTTTCGTTGATGGTATCGCCTGTTCGAGATCGCGCAGGCAGGGTCATTGGGGCGTCGAAGATCGCGCGCGACATCACCGAGAGGAAGCGGAGCGACGAACAACGGGAGCTGTTGCTTCGGGAGATGAATCACCGCGTCAAGAACCTGTTCGCCCTCACCAGCGGCATGGTCTCCCTGAGCCAACGTTCCTCCCGGACGGCGGAGGAAATGGCGACCAATGTTCGCGGGCGTCTGCACGCGCTGGCGAGCGCGCATGAACTCACGCTTCCCGCGTGGTCGAAGCAGGCCGGAATGGAAGTCAAGACGACGACGCTGAAGACCCTTCTGAATGCGATCGTCGCGCCCCACACAGGTGTGGATCCTGAAAAGGAGCGGGTGCTCTTCGACGGGCCCGACGTGCCGGTTGCCGGCAAAGCCGTCACGAGCCTTGCGCTTCTGTTGCACGAATTCACCACGAATGCCGCCAAGTATGGCGCCTTGTCGCTCCCGTCCGGCCACGTCGACGTGAAATGCATCGCCGAAGACGGCAAGGTGCGCCTGACCTGGAGGGAAGAAGGCGGTCCGTCCATCGACGGTGACGCAAAGGCCGAGGGGTTTGGCAGCATGCTCGCCCGGCAGGCCGTCACGGGCCAATTTGGCGGCAGTATCACTCACCAGTGGCGAGCTGACGGGCTCACAATCGAGTTGTCACTCGTGCAGGATCTTTTGCTGCAGTGAACCGGCCATGCCGTCCCGCATCGACACCAAGCTGCCTGCGCTGAAAAGCAAGCATCCGCCCGCCTGGCGAGACTACAATCGCGGGCAGCCGCTCAACTCAGCACCATCAAGGCCGCCGCAAACGCAACAATCGCGAAGCCAACGAAGGTAAGCCCGCCCAAGGTTGCTCGCGACAGATCCGACATGATGTGATTCTCCCTGTTCGTCTCACGCCACCGTGACAACGGGGCAGCACTGCGGCAAACACGGACGGAAGTTGTGGATCAGGGGCTCTGCTGAGCAAGCGATCGTCGTGACAGCCAAGCGGACCGGCAATGGACTCGAAGACCGCGCCGCGGCCCTTCAGTGAAAGGTGGCATGCCCGAGCATCGCTCCCATTCCGCAGCGATATTGCGAAAGCCGCCTTCCTGCGGCAATCGGTGACGCATCATTTTGTTGGCGGAGACGACGATGGACGCGGTCTGGACCTGGGGCGGCAAATACTTCGGCTGGATCGAGCAGGGCGGGCTGTTCGCCCGCGACGGGCGGCATGTCGGCGAGTTTCGCAAGGAGAACGTCTTCGGCGAGAACGGCAATTATCTCGGCGAGTTGCGCGAGGGACGGCTGATCACCAGCGAGATCAAGAAAGAAACGCACAGCTCCGTCGGGTTCTGGCCGAACCACAATGCCGAGGGCGCTCCGGCGACCGCGCCCGCCGACGAAGCGCCGCGGGAGTTCTCGGACGGCTACGAGGACTTTCCACAGCTGTAGATATCAGCCTCCGGTTCCCGCCCGCTGGGGCGCTTGTGTGATCGACCGCACAGAGGTTCCATGCGGCCCGCGCTAATCCTAGCGCATGACGAACGACAACCACCCGCTTGATGCCTTCGCACTCGATTGCTTCGGCAACCGCGTGCGGGCTGGCCTGACCTACGCCGAGACAATCGAATTCGAACGGCTCGATGCGCTCGAGCCGCTGGATACGCAGGGAAACCCGCTGCCGTGGGATGCGCAAAGCGAAGCCGTGCGGCGCGCTGAGGACCGCTGGTTCGAACTCTACCGCAAACACGAAGCCGCCCGCTTGCGCCTTCCGGAGGCACCCACGCGCCGCGTCCGCGTACGCGACCGTTCGCAGCGCTAGAGCCTTTTCAACTCCCATCAAACCCAATCTGTTTGTTTAGACAAGATAGCCAGCCCCCCATTGTGGGGCGTACCCAGCAGGACGCACGCGGCCTACACAATGCTACCGCGAGCGCGCAGAAGCCGAATTGTGCCGCAATTGAAGCATGATGCGGCCGCGACAGCCCGTTAGCCGGGGTCTTCCCAGGTGTGACTTCAAAGTCTCAGCCGCGAAGTTTCGAAACTGGGGCCCGCCGAGGGGTTTCGCCAATCTGTATCGGCGCTTATCGTAGCTATCGCGCTTGGGCTTGTTTGAGTCGGGGCGTTGGTCAGCACCCAGATCATGATCGATCGGACGGGGCAGGCCGACGGAGTGGATGGAATGGGTTTGATCGACGGTCGGAAAGCGATCGCGGGTGTCGCCGCGCTGGCGCTCGCTTCAGGATTCGCCGGGATCAGCCGTGCCGACACCATCGAAGCAGCGCTGGTGCGCGCCTATCAAGGCAACCCGCAACTAAACGCGCAGCGCGCGTCGGTGCGCGCGACCGACGAGAATGTTCCGCAGGCGCTGTCGGGCTATCGCCCGCGAGTCGCGGTCACCGCCAGCGTTGGCGAGCAATTTTCCGAGACTCTGCAAGTAACGCGTCCGGCGAACGCGCCGCCCATCTATACCGGCAATCGCGGCGTCAACGCGCCGCGCAGCATCGGCGCCACCGTCACGCAGCCGCTCTTCAACGGCTATCAGACCGCCAACCGGACGCGTGCGGCGGAGAGCCAGGTTTCGTCCGCCCGCGAAGGCTTGCGCGTGCTCGAACAGACGATCCTGTTGGCCGCCGCGACAATCTACATGGATTACCTGCGCGATGCGGCCATCGTCGAGGTTCAGCGCAGCAACGTCCGCGTGCTCGAACAGACGCTCAAGCAGGTGCAGGATCGCTTCAGTGTCGGCGAGGTCACCCGCACCGACGTGGCACAATCGGAAGCGCAGCTCGCCGCCGGCCGGTCCCAGCTGCTGACCGCGGAATCCAACCTGAATACGACAAGGGCCAACTTCCGACGGATCATCGGCAACGAGCCCGTTGCACTCGCGCCGGGCACCCCGGTGGACCGGTTCCTGCCGGGCACGTTGCCGGCGGCGATCGAGCTCGGGATGATGCAGAACCCGAACGTCACCGCGGCGATGTACGGCATCGATGTCAGCTTCCTCAACGTAAAAGTCGCGGAAGGCGCGCTGTTCCCGACCGTCAATCTCGTGGCGTCGATCCAGCAGTCCTATGAAAGCAGCCTCGTGCTGTTGAAATCATTGAACGCGTCGGTCGCAGCGCAAGTTTCGGTGCCGGTCTATCAGGGCGGCTCGGAGTATTCACTGATCCGGCAAAGCAAGGAAACGCTGGCGCAGCAGCGGCTGGTGCTCGACCAGACCCGTGACCAGACCCGCGCCACGGTGGTGCAGAACTGGGGACAGCTGCAGGCGGCGAAGGCGCAAATTCAGTCGGCGCAGGCGCAGGTCGCGGCATCCGAGACCGCGCTGAACGGCGTGCGCGAGGAAGCCCGGGTCGGCCAGCGTACCACGCTCGACGTGCTCAACGCGCAGCAGGCGCTGGTGAACGCCCGCGTCAACATCGTCACCGCCCAGCACGACCGGGTCGTTGCATCCTACGCGTTGCTCTCGGCGGTCGGCCGCCTGTCGCCGCAGGTGCTCCGCCTGCCGACGACGACCTATGATCCGAGCGTCCACTATCATCAGGTTCGTGACGCCTGGACCGGCGTGCGCACGCCGGACGGCCGCTGACACGTTCGGGCTCCGGCGGACTTTCGCCAGTCGTTTGCTGTTGTCGCGTGTGCTGTTGTCGCGTGCGATTGTAATCTCGCTATGTCCACAGCCGTTTGCTTGCATTCGATTGTCCGCGTGAGCTAGCTTTTTACGAAGCATCGGCGCGATTCGCGGGACGCTGTGCGGTCTTGCGCCGATCAAGTAAGCGCCGATGAAGTGGATGTGTGAATGAACCAGCCCGCGAAAGCGCAGGAACCCTCCATGGAGGAGATTCTTGCGTCGATCAGGCGCATCATCGCCGATGACGAGG
>WUUC01083835.1_pt1 | contig 21287 bp, 13 predicted proteins | sample 6278441 | NCBI WGS metagenome assembly WUUC01 (sample SAMN13675441, study PRJNA597444) | soil metagenome | isolation source: soil | place: USA: Washington | collected 2017-10
AGCGGCAGGTCTACCGCCAGTCGGCCGTCTTCGGCCAGACGGTCCACGACTTCGGCAGCAAGGCCGCCGCAGCGGTGACGGAGATTGAAGCGCTGACCGACGAGATACTGACACTCCTGCGGCGCAAGGGCGGAAAATCAGGCGATAGAGACGGGAAGGAATAGCCATGCCCAAGAAGGACATGAAAAGCGCGCTGGGGGCTTCGCTCAAGGCCGAAGAGCAGGCGGTGAGGAGCCGATTCGAGAAGGCCGAGTCCGTGCTGGGGCAAGGGAAGCCGGCAACGCAGGCGCAGCACTCGACGCCGCCTTCAAACGGGGCCGGTAAGGTCATCCGGGACAGCTTCACCATCCCGAGCGACGAGTATGAGTTGATCTCCCGGATCAAGAAGCGGTGCATGAAGGCGGGCGTCAGTGCCAACAAGAGTGAAGTGCTTCGCGCCGGACTCGCGATCCTAGACTCAATGTCGGACAGGGAACTGGCGAAGGCAGTGGAGGGGCTGGCGAGAGTTAAGACGGGCCGGCCTCCGAGCAAGAAGAAATGAAAGTAAACAAAAAGTATATACAGTTAATACTATTCATGGAATTCCCTCGTTAACCCTACCGCCGCGCCGGACTGAAGCTCTCTTCTGGCCGACGATTTACAGCCGCCTACCACGCAAGCAGCTTGGGATTGAAGGTGGGCGAATCCGCCCGAACTTGCCTGCTCTCTTCCCTACGGCCCCGTGAAACAGCCTCCTGAAGCCAGTCTGACGCTGAGTATCAGGAGCGGAAGGGGAGGACGAGTTGCGGCTCGTTTGAAAGTATGTCCGGATTTACTTAATATCTCGTCACGCCGGTTTTGCGTGACCCTCATGGCCACTTCCTTGAAGTTCCCGCGCTTCCGATCGGCACACCTCCCGACTTGATGGTCAATTACTGAGGAAAGCCGGCCGGCGTATTGAAGACGACAGATGCGGCGCTGCCACCCGTGGGGGGGCCGTCGGCCGTAATTTAATTTATGAATTCGGGCGATTAAGAGACAAGGGATGATTGACGAAAAAGAGATCGGCACCTCAAGCACGGTGAAGTTTTCCAGGCCATATTTCGACGACCTAGACTCGCTGGAGTTGCTCGACCGCGAAGACCTGCTCGCGATGGTGAAGAAGATGGTCGGCGGCGGGGTCGTGCTGTCCTTCCACGGCAAGAGAACTGCTCAGGAGATAGACCGGAAGGTCCGCCCGCGACAGACGCGGGTGGTCAAAACCCTCTGCGCGGGCACCCCTGAGGAACAGTCCAGAAACATGATCATCGAAGGTGAAAACCTTCAGGCGATGGTGACGCTGTACAAGTTCCGCGGGCAGGTCGACCTGATCGTGGCCGACCCGCCGTACAACACTGGGCAGTATTTTCGCTACAACGACCGCTGGGAGAAGGACCCCAACGACCCGGAGCTGGGGACGCTGGTCTCGCTCGAGGACGGCTCGCGCCACACCAAGTGGATGAAAGCCATGATGCCCCGCCTCAACATGATGAAGGCCATGCTCAAGCCCGGCGGCGTCATAGCAATTTGTATCGACGACAACGAGCTTTTCCACCTCGGCATGATGATGGACGAAGTCTTCGGCGAACATAACCGACTCGCAGTTATTAACTGGCAGAAGACGAGTTCGAAGAATGACTCCGGCGGTGTTGCCAAGACGACCGAGTACGTCCTCGTCTACGCCAAAGATCAGTCCCTGGCCAGGACGGCGCTCGTGGACAGGACCACCAAGGCGAACGCGCGCTTCGGCAGCCCCGACGGTGACCCGCGCCAGTGGAAGCAGGGTGACATCACAGCACGGGAGGAGCGGCCCAAGGTCAGCAGTTACGCCATCCAGTCGCCCTTCACCGGCGTCCTCCACTACCCGGGCAAGCGCCACTGGGCGCGCGAGAAAAAGCAGATGAAGGCGCTGGTGGAAGAGTGGGGTGTGGACTACCAGGAGAAGGATATTGGCGACGACAGGGCCAAGGCGCTCGTCATCAAGGGCTTCTCCCCTCAGAACGCGCCAGAGGTGAATAGGGAAATTCTGGATGCGGCCAAGGAGGTCGCCGGGCAGCGATTGGCCGCCGGCAGGTGGCCACGACTCTACTTCGGCCTCGGGGGCACCGGCCAGCCGATGGTTAAAGTCTACGAGGACGAGGTCAAAGCCGGGGCGGTTCCCATGACGTTCTGGGAGGAGGAGTTTTACCTTGAGCCCTACGAACTCGGCTGCGTCTCATGGAATTACACCGAAAGCGGTCGCAGCAGGGAAGGCACCGAGGAGCTGAAAGAGGTGCTCGGGAAGGAGTTCGTCTTCGAGACCGTCAAACCTCTGAAGCTGATCAAAAAGATCATCCATCTCTGGGCGCCTCCCAACGGCCTCGTGTTGGACCCATACGCCGGGTCCGGCACGACCGGCCACGCCGTTCTGGAGCTTAACAAAGAGGTCGAGGACTCGAACCGCAGATTCATCCTGGTCGAACAGGGCGCGCCCGACAAGGGTGACAAGTACGCCCGGAGCCTAACGAGGGAACGCCTCCGGCGGGCGATCACCGGGGAGAGGCCGGGCGCCGGCGGGGAACTCCTGCCTCTCGCGGAGCCCCTCGGCGGCGGGTTCGAGTTCCGCATGTTGATGCAGCAGATCGATGCGAAAGTGGTCCTTTCCATGAAGAGGGACGAGCTGATCGACGTCGTGATTACCTCACACTGGGCCACGGGCAGGCGGGGGACCGGGCTGATCAGGATCGACGAGCCCGGCTATACGTATCTTGTCGGCAAGGACGACCTGAGGGAGGGGTATTTCGTCATCTGGAACGGCGCGGAATCGGTCGGCAAATTGGATTATGAGACGTATGCGGCCGTGGTCCAGGAAGCCAGGAGGGCCGACCTCAAGCCCCCCTACCACGTCTATGCGCGCTACGAAGAATTCCAGTCAAAGAACGTGGACTTCAACAAAATCCCCGACAAGATACTGGCCCACCTCGGACTTAACGAGAACAGCGACCGCTTCCATGAGGAAGATGAGGGGTAGGGATGCAGCCACTCGGGTTCCAGATCGCCGCGACTGAGGAGATCGGTGAAAAGTTCCGCCAGTACATGGCGGACCCCCTCTTCATTACGAGGAACAAGCTCGTCCCCTTTTACCAGAACCTGTCGGCCATCACCGGGAGCGGCAAGACGATCATCCTGGCCGATACGCTGCAGCAGCTGAGGACCCAACTCCCCGTCGAGCCCATAATCCTGTGGCTGTCCAAGGGAAAGGTGGTGGTGTGGCAAACCTACCACCATCTTTCCACAGGCAGGTACTCCAGCCTGCTCGGCGGGTACAAGGTCAAGCCCCTGCTTGACTGCACGCCGGCCGACATTGAGGACTCTTCGGCCGGTTTGCTGCTAATAGCTACGGTCGGCAAATTCAACCAGAAGGATAAGGAAAAGGGCGACCGCAAAATTTTCCAAGTCGAGTTCGATACCGCGGACGCCTCGCTGTGGGACCAGTTGATGTCGCGGACGGACGGCGCGGGTCACAAGCGTCCGTTCATTATCGTTTACGACAAGGGGCACAACCTCTCGAACCAGCAGACAAAGCTGCTGCTGGACCTGAGCCCCGACGCGATCATCGCTGCCAGCGCCACACTGCGCGTGCCTGAAGCCCTCAACGTCGTCATCGAGAGGTTGCGACAGGACAAACGGTGGGAAGACAAAGATTTCATCACGACGGTAAAAAGTTCGGACGTCGTGTTGTCCGGCCTCGTCAAGCAGTACATCTCCCTCGGCGGGTACGTCACCCCGATGGAGACGGCCGTGGATGAGATGCTGGACGATATGCGGAAGGTCACCCGGTCGGCGCAGGAGCTCGGCCTACCGTTCGAGCCGAAGGCCATCTACGTCAGTAACACCAACGTAGTGTCTTCGAAGGCCGTCTTCAAAGACACTGTGGCGACCCCGTTCGAGAAGAGGCACGCCCGTCCCATTCTCATCTGGCGTCACCTCGTCGAGAACCGTGGCGTAGACCCCAGCGAGATCGCCGTTTACCTGGACCTGAAGTTCGACTCCAAGTTCCCGCCGCCGCCGAGTTTCAACCTCTTCTCAGGCGGCGACAACGACTACGATAACTTCATAGCAGGCGATTTTAAGCACATCATCTTCAACCTCACCTTGCAGGAAGGGTGGGATGACCCCGCGTGCTACTTCGCATACGTTGACAAAGACATGGGTTCGGCGGATCAGGTGACTCAGGTCATCGGCCGCGTGCTCCGCCAGCCCGGTGCCCGGCATTACTCCGATCCGTCCCTGAACACCGCCCACTTCTACATCAGGACGGACGAGAAGGGAGTCTTCGAAGAGGTCCTGAACGAAGTTGAGTCCAAGTTGATGGCCGAGTCGCCCGAGATAACCCTGAGCGTCTATAAAGCCCGAGAGGGCGGTGCCGGCAAGCCCATGTTTCCGCCGAAGAGGGAGAAGTACCTGCCCGAGGTGGCGATCGACGCCAAGAACACGCGAGAGCCCATCGAAAAAGTAGTTAACAAGATCGAGGACTACCGGAGGGACGTCGTCAACACGGTGGGCGCGGGCGGGCGGATTCAGGTTTTGCGGACGATCGGCTCGGGTGCCGACGCGAGGGAAGAGTGGGTCGAGGTCGAGCACAGCAACCGCGTGACCGCGCGTTGGGTGTTCACCCGCGAGATACAAAAAACCTACCCCAAGGCGGTCAACCTCTGTGACATAGACGACCCCAAATTCGATGCGCTCGTCGAGTACAACAGTCGAGCCGCCGAACATATCCGCGAGGCCGCCCAGAAGGTCGTGGACGCCTACATCGACAACTCGGTGGTCGTCCAGAATAACTTGGAACCTGTGAAGGTGCCTGAGATACCGGTCAAACCGTCCGAGGTGATCACCTTCAAGAACGCAGTCCACGACGGCTATAGCGGGCTTAACAGCTTGGAACGAGATTTCGCCGCGGCAATAGACAAGACGAAGCGCGTCTGGATGCGTAATTTGTCTAGGGGCCTCTTCGAGATCCCACTCTTGGACAAAGGCGGGACGCGCAACTTCAATCCGGATTTCCTGGTCTGGATGGATAACGCCCTGATAGCCATCGACACTAAGGGCGACCACCTTATAACGGAGGATGCCGGCCGAAAGGTGTTCCACATTAACAAACTCGGCAACGGCCCCGACTTGCTAATCCGGTTGGTGACACAGGGGGAGTGGGACGCCAAGATCAGCAAATTGAACAATAATGGCTATACCGTGTGGCTGCTGCGCAACGGGAAAGTTCACCCCATACCCTGTAAGGAAATCAATGAAGCTGTTCAGGTTTGTTTAAGGTCAGAGTGAATATAACGATATATACTGTTAATACGGTATGCTTTATAAGATTGAGAACACCTCTTTGAGCCGCGTCGTATACCGTGGGGAACGCCGCAGGAATTTCGTCTTCCACAGCGCGTTGGGCCGCGCCATCCCGAGGCGCACGGTATCGTGCCCCAACGCGGAAGCGTACCTAGACGCCTACCTTGGGGCGGCGGGCATCGGAAGCCCCTCTCTTCAGGACAATCAACAAGCGCCGGCAGCTCACCAAGAGCCCGATGTACCGGGCCGACGTGCTGCGGATGGTCAAGCGCCGGGCGGAGACGGCGGGGCTGCCGGCGGCGACCTGCTGCCACACCTTCAGGGCACAGGGATCACCGCCTACCTAGAGAACGGCGGCTCTATCGAGAACGCGCAGGCTATTGCCGCCCATGAGTCGCCGCGGACGACGAAGCTCTACGACCGGACGAGCGACGAGATTACGCTCGACGAGGTTCGAGCGCATCCTCATTTAGAATTTCGCGTACTTAAAATTCTAACCCCCACATTCAAGGGTAGGCGGAACTGAACAGATGGTGGCCGTGTACCTGAGGCGAGGACGAGAAGGGCCATGTGCTTGAAACAAATCCGCAGGTGGCTGCGGAAACACCCGGTCTATTCCGTGCTCGCCGGGTTCTTCTTTTTCGCGTTCATCACCCTGCCGCCGTACCTCGCCGACACGTGGGCGCTCTTCTCCGACCGCCCGCTGCTCACCTACATCGAAGAAGAGGTCGGCGTCCGCGTCCCTTCCTTCTCCGCCGGCTGGGTGACCGTCCCCGTAGGCTTGGCGGGGATTTTAGCCATCATCGGGCTGCTCGTGACAGGGCGGCGCGACGATATTGCACGGGCCGAGCACGAGAGGATCGTCGGGGGCCTCGACACCCGCATCGCGGAGCTAGCCAGAAAGCTCCAAGAAGAGGAGATGGACTCCAAGGAGTTAGGCGACTTCAAAAAGACGTATGAGTGGCTCCACACCATCTCGCAGAACCAGAAGAATTCAATCAACCGGTACGTGAGAGTGATCGAGTGCGAGATTAAGAACCACGACTTCGTGGAAGAACTCTACGTCGATTTCAAGTTCACCATCATGAACGTGTCCGTCTACACGGTCCGCATCGAAGATTCGGTTGCCGGCGACATCAAGCTCGACTCACGCCTCCTGAGCAAGGGCGTCAAGATGCGGGACAACGAGGCCCTGCACTGCCAGAACAACGAGGTGAAGAGCTTCGTCGTGCGCCAGTGGCTCGACCGGGACGAGATCGCCGACATCCTCAGGGCGACGGACGGCGACCGTCAGTTCCGGCTGCACGGCTTAGACATCATGGTCAGTGGCGATGTGTACTCGGACATTGAGATTGGACCAAGAAGGCTGGAGGTGTACGGGCTGAAGGTCTCCAGCCGGCCGCTGAGGGAGCTGTCTCAGAAACTCCAAATCGAGATCCGGCGGGCCGATCTTAGGGGGTATTGGATCCATTCAGAGCCCCAGCAGATCGGGAGCCAGATCAACATGCTGGTCAGCGTTCAAAACCCGCGGATCGTGGATGTTGAGGTGCGGGAGGTCAGGTTGATGGTAAACGCCGGCGGTAAGTCGCACACCCAAAGCGCCGAGGAGGGCGAGATTCACGAGGTGCACCAGGTGGGGGAGAGCGGGGAGGTCAAGCGCATGGACCCACGCCTCGAAAACCTGAACGTCCGGCCTCTCGTCATCGGAAAGGGGGAGGGAATCGGTGACGGCTGGTTTAAATTCATCTTCACCGACCTGCCCCCCACGCGGTCGGAAACCTACGGCGCGAGGCTGACGGTCGTCGATTCCAAGGGTGAAGAGCACGCCGCAGAGTTCTCGCTGAAGTACGAATAACGTAGGAGGCGGGGGCGTGCGGCGCGGTATTTTGAGTGTTTGAAATTTCGCGTACTCAGTTACGCTGGCGGTGACGCCGCGACGAGAGTCGTGCTGGTCCCGGAGAATTGGTCCAAGACCCGCCTTGCCTCTCACCGCTAGGTTGACTAGAATTGACACAGACCAAGAACCCCCGAATAAAACCGGGAGGTCGAGAGGGCCGCCGCGATTGCCGTCGCGGCGGCCTTTTTCTTGATAGTCTTGGTGGTTGGAGTAAGGCGGATTGGTGAAGCAAGACTAAATTGAAGTAGGGCGGGTTACCAAAGATGGAATCAACGAAAGTCTTCGTCGCGTGGGCCCAAGAGAGGGTAACTTCCCGAATGACAGCTCTCGTGAAGAAGGGGTCTGTCAGTGCGAGGACGTAGGGGAGCCGGGCCTCCGTAGGCAGGGCGCGCCGCCGAGATCTTCGCCATCTGCATCAGGGAGAGCGTTCCCTCCCGCATCCACAGGCCACCGGACCGGCCGAAGACGACCGCACTCGCGCATCGTGCGCTCAACGAGGCGCGCAATCTTCTAGCCGACAGCCGCACACTCGACCGCGCTGCGTGTGGCCTTGATCAGGCCAGAAAAAGGGAAGGGGGCCGACCCCGCGTAGGGTCGGCCCCCTTTCCGTTCCGAGATAGCCCAGCCGGGGCTGGCTACCAGAGTAAGACCCTGGCGAGCGCCAGGATCACCAGCGCGAGAACCGCGCCGATGAACAGCTCGAAATTATTAACCTGCTTCACCCGTTTGCACCTTCCTTCCTTCCGGAGTGTCACGGGCGAAAGACCAAGAACCCCCGTGACCGGTTAAAATTTCAGGCCGCGCGGTTGCCGCCGCGTGGGGTAACGATCTCACCCACTGGCCTACGAGAGGCCAACAGCCCATCTTTGACGCCATATTACTATTACTCTTTTTTCTATCCAACTACGCGTAATGCGTAGGCCACTGCGGCGCACAAGTCGCCCCGCATCACCAAACTTTAACAGTATTTCTTCTCCCGCCTCCCTTGAGGTTGTCACCAACGCTGGCTCAGTTGTACCTGTTATCTGTACTTCTGTCATTGAGTTATTTATGATTTATTTATGATGAACAGAAATGGAAGAGCTTTCGACAGTTTGCTAACTAGAGACGGCGCGACGCTCGAACGACCGGTCGCCGTTCAACCCTATAACTCTCTCAACAAATTCAGGCTCGAAGACGGAAAGATTAAGATCAGCCCGAAGGCGGAGAGAAGTGTCTTAATCACCCCCTTCAAGGGGATGCTGGAAGAGTTCGTCGCACTAGCCGATGCCGGCGAGAATAAGTACTTGGAGTACGCCTGCAAGTGGGGGCTCCTCGATCTTTGCAAGGAGCACCATAAGATAACCAACCATAACTACAACTGCGAGCCGATTATCCCGTACCGGATGGCAGTCTTCGGAGTGACAGACAAGCCCGCGAAGGAACATCGAAAAATGCTGCTCGCTGCGGGAGAGCCCATCTCGGCATGGAGATATTATGCCCGATTCGCGAGGGCTCTTCTGAACATCGCCGCCAAATTACACGAGGGGGAGTTGGGAAGCGATGAGGACTGGAAGATGCTACATGGCGACAGAGCCGGTTTTTTAGGATGGGATCACGTTGAGAGGCGTAAGGAGAAGAACTTCTCCGACATCAATTTTGAAAGAACTCTAATCATCGACGGCGTGAATACGTATTGGCTCGGAAGCGGCGGCGTCCAACCCAGAATGTACTGGAAAGAGTCGAGGCCGATCATCACTTTAGAGTGCCCCAAACCCTACGGGAAGCTGTTCGGGAACCTGGCCGTCCAACTGATGATGGTAATTAGCCAGCTCGACTCGGTGGCGATATGTTCGGCCTGCGGGCAGTCTTACGAACCTAAGCGCCGCCCAAAAACTAACCAGAGGAGGTATTGTCCCGATTGCAAAAAGGTCGCCCTACGCGACGCCTCCGCCGACTATCGCCGGCGCAAAAGGGCGGCCGGGTAGCTGTCAGGATAGTTTAAGTTCAGACCGGCGGGTCAGCAGCCGCTCCCAGAGTCGGAGGCTGCTTCTGTGCGCGAGGAGGATGCTGCTCGACGGGTGGGAGTACGCCTCAGGCTTCGCGGGTTAGACGAGACTAGGGAACGAAGAGATCACGAGGTCGGGGCACGACGTTATCATAAGTGCGAGCGCTTTTCGCGCCGCCGCGTCAAATAGGGTGCCGGCCCCGGCACACTGACCTCGGACTGATTACATGTGGCTGTGAGACAGACCACGGATAGTAGCCTGGTTCGGATTTAAGCTGTGCGATTCATATACATCCTTTCAATGTAGAATCGCCGAATGGATCGTAAAATCGCGCAACGGCTCCGCTGGGTCGAGTTGTTTGAAAAGACTAATGACGCCGGTCTCGTCTGCCTCCGCTGTGGTATCTCACGCCCTACCCTCCGGCTGTGGGTCAGACGCCATCAGCAACTCGGGGCGGACGGCTTGGCGGATCACAGTAGACGCCCGACCAACTCGCCGGCCGCAAAGGTCTTCGAGCAGCAGGAGCAGTGGATACTCGCCTTGCGCCGGCGACGTTTAGGCGCGCGCCGGATTCAGAACGAGTTACTGCGCGAGCACGACTGCAAGCTCTCGCTTGCCACCATCCACAAGGTGCTCAAGCGGCACGACCAGCCGCCGCTCAAGCGCTCCCGGCTTTCCCGCAAGAAGAAGCGTCGCTATGATCGGCCCGTGCCCGGGGACCGTGTCCAGATGGACACCTGTAAGATCGACCCGAAGCTCTACCAGTACACGGCTATTGATGACTGCACGCGGGTGAGAGTCTTAGCGATTTACTCGCGCCGCACGGCCGCCAACTCGCTGCTGTTTCTTGAGAAAGTAATAGAAGAGCTGCCGTTCCCCATCCAGCGCATCCAGACGGATCGCGGGCGCGAGTTCTTCGCCTATGACTTCCAGGAGAGGCTGATGGAGTACTGCATTAAGTTCCGACCGAACAAGCCGGCCTCACCTCATCTGAATGGCAAGGTCGAGCGCTCGCAGAGGACTGACCTCGAAGAGTTCTGGGCGACAACTGACCTCGCGGATAGTGATTTGGAAAAGAAGCTCGACGACTGGCAGGTTTACTACAACGAGTTCCGGCCACACGGCTCGCTGCACGGCCAGACGCCATGGGAACGGTGGGGCGGGTTGTCGCTCAGGACGCCGTTTACGGACGAGACTGAAGCGCTGTATGACCCGTCAAAAGAGCGGATACAGCACCAGAATTACAGATTAGATTTGGAGCTGCGGAAATGAAAGCATCTGTGTGAATCGCACATTTAAGCTGCCCGCGGGTTCAGAAAAAGGGCTTGACCGTCCTTCATAGTAGCTTATGATAATGCGGTTACTTACTGGCAAGCGCCTCCCAAAAACCTCTTATACGAGGCTCTGTACTGTTACGGTTGAGTATATCCATCGGCTGCACTGCCCAACGGAAACGCCTCTTAGGTGGCCCCCCGGCATTAAAGTGTTCTAATGATACGAGTTTGTTGGCCTCCAGTGCTTCAAGGAATTTAAGCCAGTCTTCTTGGTTACGTATTATCCAACCAAACCTAGAGGCATCTTCCGGCAACCGCCATTCGTTGATAACGATCGAGAGGTCGGCACGCCTGTTGATCTTTTCAAGAAAGAATTCTGCACGCCTTACAGTCTCACTAGCACTTCCGACAGCGCTGTAGCTACGAGCTATAACTTGTGCCCCTGTTTTTCGTAAGGCCTCGATGACTTCGTCAGGATCTTCTGCGTAGGTACGAGGAATGGTAGTTAAGACTAAGTCAACCAAGCATTTTTCAAAGGATAGATCTTTTCCGCTCCCTACGAGTTGAAGCTCTTGGAAGTTACAATCTACAAATCTTAATTTCGGCATTTCCAAATTGAGTATAGTGACTGACGAAAAGTCGCATTTAGTGAATGTTAGGGAGTTCAGGCCGCGGTTGGAAATCTCTAACCTAGAAAACTGTACCTCCTCAATATTAATCATTCTGAGCGGCTGACCTAACGAAAAAACTTCTCTCCACAATGTTCCTAAATTCGCTTTTAAAGGTGCTACACCGACGGGGCCAGCTTTAGGCTTCATTAAAGCAAGCAAGAGAGACGGCTTAGGCTTCCACATATCAACTGCAACACGGGCTGCGCCGGCTGTAAGATGGGAACGATTAAGGATACGCTGCAAGTCCGCGGTATCCTCTGCGTTGAGTTTGTGGCCAACACGTCGTCCGAAGAAAAAATCCATAATAATCTCATGCATGAAGCGGAATCGGCGACCTTCACGCACGTCAAGACCACATAGGGCTACGAGACGGTTTTTAACGTCTGCTGACATCTCACCCATCGAAATCTGTGCATAGAAAATGAGATCGTCGAATGGTACCTCGCGTATGTTCTCTTCCATCATGTTTGCGGCGAGTTCTTCAAAAAAATTCTCTAAGTCTACGGCCGTAACAATCGTCTCACCAGCAGGCCCTTGGAGCTTTCCTTGCTCACGTTCCACGTAACCTCGCATCAGATTCCGTACTAAACCTTCAGCAGGATTCAATGCAGCAGAAAGTAAGTGACTAACGCTAGCGCGTGCGAAAAAGGGCAGGCGCAGCATTTCCAGTTCAGATGGAGGCAATCGCCGAAGTTGCGCTTCTTCGACACCACAACTTTTAAGATAATTATCTCGCTGCTCTGGCCTCCAGCGGTCCAGTTCCGCAATCAAGTGTGTAACACTGATATCACTGTTGGTTTCTTTGCGGATGCTCTCTTGGTAAAGACTCATGAAATAATTTGATCGGGCAGACACTACGAGGACGCCTCGCCCCCCAAGGCTTTGCAGCCATGGGCGCAATGCTGCAAGTGCATCCGCGTACGTTGGAGACCCTACGAGTTCATCGAAACCGTCGATGATAGGGATTATAAGTCCGTTGCGACACAGCGCACGAACACTAGTGCTCGTTAAGAGGTGAGTCTCGGCAACCGCCGCGTCCACAGCTTGATCCAAATTCTCTAATACGTTGCCGCGCGCGCTCACGTACAAAAAAATAGGTAGTGTTTTTTCCCCTGCGGCGCAATTATCAGCCCTCGTCTGTGCAGTTTTCAGAAGGGCCGTGGTTTTTCCTGCCCCCGCCTCAGCGTGTACAAAGTAAAGATAGGTAGTCCCTCGGTTCGCTAGTACGTCATCGTCTAGACGTTCCGTGAATTTATCAAGCGTATACTCTTTCTTTTCAAGACCGATTTGTGCGACGGTAACGGATGGGGGCACAAACGGCGGTTGTATACCCTCAGGAAGTGGCAGTAAGACGTTTTCGCTTTCTCTCGCATCTGAGGTCCGCTCATGAAGCAGGTTTGCAAATCGTCTGGTTAAGATCGGCCAGTTAGCTAGATAGCGCAGGAACTCGGAGTAACCTTTCCAACTGCTACCATCATGCCATTGCCATGCATTGTCAGGACCTATTCTCAATTGATCTTGACGTACCACAGTATCGCGACCGCTGGCATGCTCCCAACGGATGTAAACCCCGTCAGCTTCCACTACATATGTGATTGACGTACCTCGCTCCCGAAAGCCTTCCAAGTCATCAAGAGCAGCCTGCGTGAAGTCTGCTATCAAAGTGTCTGTAGACCGCTGTGGCTTAAAGAGTCGGCGCAGCTTATCCTCACAACAGCTTCGAGGAACAGTATTTCTGGATTCATATTTCGGGGCACTGAAACTGATCAATCCTGATGTAACGCGCGAGAATACTAGTGCAGAGTTAGAGGCAGGACTTACTGCTAGCAGTGGAAAAAGGTCGTACTCAAGCCCCCCGGTATCTAACGTCGCGCTGGAGAGGTTGTCTGTTATAGGGGTGCTATTTATGCGGGCACCGGACAGCGCTAGGGCGATGTTTGCTGAGCACTCACTTATTGCAGAGGTAAGTGATGATGCGATGCTAGCTGAGACGGAGCTTTCTGGTAGCGCGCCTCCATGAAATAAGTAGTTACGTAGGCGATACACGGAGCGCAGATCTTGATCGTTCAATGGCAAGGGCGTTGCGAGCAGTCTCAGTCCAGCCTCCGCAATGGTAAGGAAAGGAGCAACTTGTGCGTGCTCTTTGACTTGTTCGAGCATCTCTTGAAGAGCGCCAAGCCCTGGGATAGGTGGGATTTGCAGATTTGTTCTTGAAAGAGCACCGGGAGCGGAAAGGGCGAGCGTCAAGCGTGTAACGAAATCAATCTTCGCTATTTGCTCGTGTACTGAGGCAGCACTAGCAATGTATGAGGAGATTGTAGTTGTTATAAGTGAAGAGGCGTCGTAATTAGTCATATGGTTCCAACCCTTTTGTCTGGTTTATCAACAAAATGCTATTTGTTAGCATATCCAAAGATTATAGATGGAGTAAGGTTTCCTCAAGAATTTAATTTTTTAGCGAGAGGATAGCTTATGATAATAGGAATTATAGAAAGCTATCGGGACGAAGGGGCCTAGCCGCGGGATGAGACAGAAAGCGAATGGGCAGGCGCTCACGCTGAAGAGGCTCAGCGAGGCCGAGGCCAGAGCCATCGAGATGGTGCTCGACGGGCTGCCGAGCGAGCACAGCCGCCGCGCCTACGAGCGTGCGCTCTTCGACTTCTTCCATTGGCACCGAGGCGTAGGCCGCCCTCAGCTCAACAAGGCCGTCGTGCAGCGATACAGCGCCGAGCTGCGCGAGGCCGGAATGTCCGCGTCGAGCGTTAACCTGCGCCTGTCGGCCATCCGTAAGCTTGCCGCGGAGGCGGCTGACAACGGGCTGCTCGACGCCCAGATCGCCGGCGGTATCCGCGCGGTCAAAGGGGCGCGCCGGGAAGGCCGGCGCACGGGCAACTGGCTGACGCGCGAGGAGGCCCAGACGTGGCTGAACGCCCCCGACACGCGCACAATGAGGGGGCGCCGCGACCGGGCGCTTCTTGGGGTGCTGATAGGCTGCGGGCTAAGGCGCGCCGAGGCGGCTGGTCTCGCCTTCGATCACGTCCAGCAGCGCGACGGGCGCTGGGTACTGGTGGATCTCATAGGCAAAAGAGATAAGATCCGCTCCATCCCGATGCCGAACTGGGCCAAGGCAGCCATTGACGAATGGAGTAAGGCATCCGGCGTGGCTGACGGACTGGTCTTCCGCGCCGTCAACAAAGGAGACCGTGTAGTTGGGGGAGGGATTACGCCGCAGGCGATCTACAACGTCATCGTCGGTTACGCGGAAGAGTTAAAGCAAAAGGGTGTGGCGCCGCATGACCTGCGTCGCACGTTCGCCAAGCTGGCGCATAAGGGCGGGTCTGCCATCGACCAGATACAGCTCTCACTCGGGCACGAATCCATCCAGACGACCGAGGAGTATTTGGGCGTGGAACAGGATCTGACGGACGCGCCGTGCGACCATCTGGGATTGCGACTCGGGTGAGCGGATCGGCGCGCCGGAATTCGTCTATTTAGAAAGCACGTACTCGCCGTTGGCGAACTTATACACCTTCACTTCGGAGAACGGTCGCATGACGATCCGTCTCCCGACCCGAATACCTCTTTTACCTTGAGACGTCACCCTGACGTCCCAGTGGCTCGGGTCGCTGCCCGGAACATATTCCACCTTAGAATCATAGCTAACGTTGTCCTCCGGCGTGGTGAGGATCCCGTAGGCCGATGTGTCTTCGGAGGTTTGGACGGACAGCACCTCCTTGAAGATGCCCCCGGCCCGGTCAAGCAACATCGTGGATTCGGTCGTGATGCCTTGCCCTGTGTAGCCCGACTGCAGGACTAGCGCGTGCCTGTCAGCTCCGATCTTGACCAAGCTCGCCTCTGGTGGGATGCCGGACGAGCCATAAGTGCCGACGTCTTTCTGGCCCACTTCGAGTCCCCATATACCGCCAGAGCGCGCGAAGATGGCGACGCCCATCTTGACCCCGCAAGCGTGGCAGTCACTGAACTCTTCCTGCCCCTCGGGAACGGACCCGGTCACGAGGACGAACTTATCCGCGCCGCCCTCAACGAAGTTTTTGCTGTAAATCGAGAGGGCCTCAAGCTGCTGCGTCGCGTCCTCCGGGTCTTCCCACCAGTCAGCCTCGCCCGCCCATTTCGCGCGCTTTGTCCCTGCAGAATAGTTGCCGTAAAGCATGTACATCGCCCGCCCGACATCCATGCCTTTAGCTGTGGCCCGATATTCCTTGCCGGTGTAAGTGACGGTGGCGGCGAGCAGGTACTCACGGGCGGCGTTCTGCTCATTAAGGTGAATACTAAAAACTCCGATCTTCTCGGCCCGCGAGAAATTCTCCTTTAATTCTTTAGCGTCCGAGAGGGGCACAGGAAGCGTCTCCCGCCCGCCGTGAGGCAGTATCACCAGAGGGAAAGTTTGCGCGTCAGCGTCGTACGTACCGAGTTGAGACTCAAAAGGCAGGGTGAAGCGGGCGGTCAGTAGTTCGTTCATCCGACGGTTCAGGTCATTCTTCTTCTCCTTGGTTTCTTTGGCGACCTCCTCCTCAATCTGCCCCTTTAATTCACCAGCCTTGGCCCGCCGGGCCTCGTAAGCTTTCGTCGTTTCAAACTCGCCCTTCGGGGCGGTGCTTACCCGCTCCGCCACCCGCCTCTCCACCTCTTTTCTCCCCTCTGTCTCCACGCGCAGCAGTTGCACCTGCAGCTGCTCAAGCTTGGATTTAGCCTCGGCGATGGGTGATTGGTGAGCGTTCGCGTCTACGCCTGAGCCACATATAAGGAGCAGTTGGATCGTCAAGGCTGCGCCTGCTAAAGCTTTGCACATGGATGTTCTCGCACTCTTGATGATGGTTTCAGAAAGTTTTAGCGGCGTTGGCACACGACCTCCATCGGACGTTCGCAAAGTTCGTACACGAATGCGGTACGGCCGTCGATCAGATACAGTTCTCGCTCGGTCAGGGGCCAATTCGAACGACCGCCTATTATGTCGGAGGCGACAGGAGCCTACGGAGCGCCTCGTGATCATCCCAGGCTCCGAGTAGCACTCTAACTTCCGGTAAGTCCGGGCGGCCAATACCGACTAGGAATTTCTGTACTCAGTTGACAAGCGGCAGATCAAGGGCTGGCTATAACCACGAAAGGCAGATTGTAAGTTTCCATCAGATGGTTTTCCGTCACGCTCAGCAGTTCCAACTGGTCTACGCTCGCGTTCCCCTTCGAGAGCCCCGGCTGGACGATGAAGATCTTGAGGCGGATGGGGCAGACGCGACTTATTTCTCTAATTTTGATGAGTTCGTCACGGTCACCCTTCTCGAACCTGCTGAAGTCACGGCCCCCTCTCCTCCTCGGCTCACGCCTTAGCAGGTGCGTGAAAAGCTCAACCTGTTTGTCGTGACTTTCCATCCAGTGGATACTCTTCTGGGCCTGACCGCAGACTTCGTATAAGTCTTTGATCCTTTCGCCGGGTGCCGACTTGGAAAACTTACAGTGATAGAATTCGACGTCTATCGTCCGTCCGCCGCCGGTTTTTTCTTCGACGTGCACGGCCACCACGTCGGCCGCCTCACCCTTGTCGTCGTCGTCGAAGATGACGTCATAGTTACCCTTCTTCAGCTCCGCGATGACTTTGAATTGGATGGAGTTCGCCTTCTTCGTTATCCCCTGAGATTCCCTCCGCAAATTCACCCCCGTCCAGTCCCACGGTTGGATCTTCTGCCTGTCGTAGGGAGGGTACTTGGCCCTCAACGACGTGAGCTTGTTACCCTCCAGCGAGGAGCCGTCAACGAACCATATAACCGGAGGGTATTCGTAGAAGAAATCCTCTAGGGGCGTGAGAGAGGACCTATGCCTCACCTGGACCTTGCGCCCCCCGATGACCGAGAAACGACAGTCCTTAATTTTGTCTTCTTCGAAAAGGGTGAGGGTGATCTCTATGCTCGCGCCACGGGAGGATATCTCGAGTTTAAGCTCCCCGTCCTCTGTGGGGTCCTTCAGAGTCAGATCCGAATGGAGCAGTTGTAACTCCGTTCCGTCTTCAAGAACGAAAGAGAAAGCGGTCTCGGTGTCCTTGTAGATGACCTCAGGCCAGTCCGCCCCGATCGGCATCTTCGGGGGGCGTTCCGAGACAATTTCCGACTCCAAGGTGCCTTTCAGAACCTCGTCCGGGTCTATTGTTTCGTCCAGAACTTTCTTCCCGACCGATTTACACCATCTGGTAAGAAGCTCGACGTTCGTCGTCGCGAACGACCAAATCCTGCCCTTGCGCGAGGCGCCGATGCTTACTTTCTTCCCGTGCTCGAACCCCGTGCCGAAGAGGACAGTCTTACGGGCGTTGCGCTTTTGCACCTCGGTGAGTCCCGGCTCGACGTCCGAGCCCATCCTCCCCGTGTACCTGACCAGCCGCCCGAATTGTTCGGTCAGGCCTACATTTTGCAGCTTCAGCCTGTTCACACCCGAGAAGCACCTGAAGACGACCTGCTCTTCGACGAGCTCAACGTCGCCCGCGACCGCCCTGGCTAACGACTTGAACTCCCCGCCGTTACTCGAGTTGTGAATGAAGAGTAAGTTTTGATCTCTGTCCCAGTAGAGGATGTACAGCTCCCAATCCCAGTTGAATATCTCCTTTATGTCCGCCCAGTCGATGGGAATTTTTCTGGCCGTGACGACGAGCAGCGTATCGTTCTGCTGATTGATGTCGTAATGAACCCGCTCGAAGGACGCGATGCCCGGTATCCCGCGGCGGAAGCTCTCGGGCGCCCACTCCTCGCACTTCGTCCTGTAGATGACGGTGCTCATCGCGGGGCGTATATTGACCAGCGGGATGTCGTCCGGGAAGTTAGAGAACCCTTCCGCGAACTCTCTCAGACACGCCTGCTCTTCGATAATCTCCTCACTCAGCTGCGGCAGCAGGAAATTCCAGTCGGTGTCCCGCCTGTAAAGCTTCCTGAGCTCTTCCCGCACGTTCACGTCGGCGATGTTGGCGATGAAAGTCGCCTCACCAAGGTCCGGCCTCGAGCGGGTGAATCGCCCCGCGAGCTGAAGGGTGACGGCGAGGCCCTTTCTGATGTCGTGGAAGGCCGCGATCTTCAACTCGGGGAGGTCGAAACCTTCGCCCAGCATGTCAACGCAGACGACGATCTTCGATTCCCCGTTGAGAATCTTCCGCCGAATCCGGTCCCGCTCTTTTTTCGACTTGATGCCCGTGTGAATCTGCACGGGATTGAACTCTTTGTACCTCTCGTATATCGAGAAGACCTTCGCCGCCCGCTCAATGCTTCCGACGCGCGCCATGAGTATGTGGCCGTATTTCTCGTCCTCGCAGAGTTGCTCGACGGCCTTGGCGGCGATCATTTCATCGGCCCTCGCGAGGTCGAACTCGACGATGGGTTGAAACCGGATTGGTTTGAAGTACCCCTCTTCCTGTGCCTTCTTCAGGGGGTACTTGAAAATCATCTTACCCTCGACCGGCTTGTCGTCCTCCCTGAAAGGCGTCGCCGTGAATTGGAGGGTCTTTCCCGAAGAGAATTTCTTCTTGAACGCGCTCCACGTCGGGGCGGCTATGTGGTGCGCCTCGTCGATGAACAGGAACGGGCAGTGAGACGCTATCCTTTCCTGGACTTCCTCCTCGCACTGGCCGACGATTTGGCTCGTCGTCACTACGACGTTGCACTTCTCGAAGAAAGCGTCCACCTCCTCGGCGCTCTTGGGTTTCTGCCTCAGAATGCCGACCACCGGGTAGAGTGCTTTGCTCAAGAGGACGTGACAGTCATGGTCCTTCAGGATTCCCAGCGTTAAGAACTTCTTCCCGATTTGAGTCCTCAGCGCGTCCGTCGGCACCACGACCAGCAGTTTTCGGCACGGCTTCGAGATCAGCACGGACAACATCGTCTCGGTCTTGCCCGTCCCCGTAGGCATGACAATGGTCGCGGCCTCGGTGCTGCCCGACAGCCAGTGCGCGTGCACCGCGTAGACGGCCCCAGCCTGAGGCGCGCGCAGTCCTTTGGTCTTTGCCTGAAGGTCTTCCTCGACGTAAGAGAACGCGCCCGCCCAAGAGTCGAGCACGCTCTCCAGGTGCTTTTTGTAATCGACTCGCTCTTTCGAAATTTCCGCCAACTTCGGATGACGGAGCCACCTCTCTTCCGACAGGTCGGCCGCGGGATTGTCTCCGTCCAGTCTGTTCAGCTTTGCCAGGATGATTTCACCGGGATGATCCGGGACGGCTGAGGGCTTTTCGATGACGAGGATTTGTCTGCCGCCGCCGTCCGTCGGAATGAGGACTTTGCCCTTCAGCGGCGGGTTAGTGTAATTAGCTAAGGTCGCTTCCAGGGGGTGGCATGGTTCGGCGAGTTGCTGAATCGAATTGTCACCCCAACGCTCGTCAATCGCCAACACGGGCGGAAGTTTGAATATCAGTTTCATAGACGGCTGTCGGTGAGAGTTGTTTAGGTGGGCGGGGGCACCGCTCCACCTATGGGGCTTCAAAGCCTCCTCGGGATGAGGCAAAGACGCCGTCGTACAGGAGTATCAAGGCGGGGCCCGCGCACCCGGGCCGCCGGCGAGAATCTTGTAAACAGAGACTTTTCTCGAAAAGTCTGCGTTCTCGTACGAGCAGGATTATAATACAATTGAAGATTGAGACGATCCGCAAGGTTGATGAGCGATGAGTGAAGCCTACGTCGAAAAGAGAGACAATGGATACTGGGTGAGTGGGAAGCGCGTGTCGCTCGACTCCGTAGTCTATCGATTTCTCGAGGGCCTTTCCCCGGAGAGCATCGCGACCGAATGTTTTCCCGTTCTCACTCTGGAAGAGGTGTACGGCGCGATTGCCTATTATCTCGCCCACAGGGCCGACATCGACGCTTACCTTCAGGAAGCCGATAAAGATTTTGATGCCTTCCGCGCGCGCGTTCGCGCCGCGCACCCCGACGCTCACCGGCGCTTCGACGCCATTCTCCAGAACGCGCAGGCGCTGCGCTCATGAAGGTCAGGTTTCAGGCCGACAACGATCTTGACCAGCGCATCGTCGTCGCCACTCTCCGCCTCGATCCGGCCATCGACTTCCGGACCGCCCCCGCCGCACGATTACACAACATGCCGGACGAGGAGGTGCTCGCGTACGCCTCGCACGAGGGGCGCGTGCTCGTGTCCCATGACCGGAAGACCATGCCCGAGCACTTCGGGCGCTTTCTGTCCGCTGGCGAGACCTCCCCAGGGCTGATCATCGTCTCCACGAAGCTGCCAGTCGGGAGGGCCGCCGAGTGGCTTCACCTGCTGTGGGAAGCCACCTCCGCGGAAGAGTATGTCAACGCGATTTACAACCTCCCGTGAACGAGATGCGTCAGGGCCGAACGTTACGTCGACAACAGCAGAGGGCAGCGAGGCCGACCCTCTCCTGACGAACATCTCCTTCCGCATGCCTCTGCGACACAGTCATTCACTACATAGGGGATCAGTTCTGCATCGCCTTCAGGCGGTCCAGCAGAGCCAATGACACTGCCATTGGGATGGCACTTTGAGGAGACGTGGGGTGGCACTTTGGGGAGACGAACCTGGAACTCTGGGGAGACGAAGGTGGCACTTTGGGGAGACGAGGGTGGCACTTTGGGGAGACGAATCTTAAAAAAAATTTCAGCTAAATGCAGAAAAGTAGTATCTTTCCGGCGTACGCAGGTTTACGTAGACTTTCTTTAAACTCTTAAAGTAAACAACAACAGGGCTGCTGCTGTTGTTATTGATTCTCTTTTGATGAATCAAATCACAGAGACCGAAGAGCTCTTCCCCGTCAATCCCATCCGCGTCGAAACCGTCCTGTCGCGATTCCCCGTCCACCGCATTTCCAAGCGCGGAAGCATCCAGATCGAGATCAACGAGAGGGGCGAGGCCGGCGAGCTCGTCACCAAGTGGGAGGTCTCCCACAACACCAAGTACGGCCAGCCCGGGGCCCTCGCCTACAAGGTGGATACGCTGATCGTCAACCGCCGGATCGACGAGGCGCCGCGGCCCGTGCCCGAGATCCTGAAGCTCGGGAGCCTGAAGGAGATCGGCGACGAGCTGGGCCTGGCCGACAGCGGCAAGAACCGGAACGACATCAGGAGGGCGCTCCACCAGAACGCCGGCGCCT
>WUUC01070057.1_pt1 | contig 21282 bp, 17 predicted proteins | sample 6278441 | NCBI WGS metagenome assembly WUUC01 (sample SAMN13675441, study PRJNA597444) | soil metagenome | isolation source: soil | place: USA: Washington | collected 2017-10
GATACTCGTTGTGCCACGAATGATACACGGAAATTGCGGCTAAGTCAAGTATTATCAATGCGCTACGCTGCTGGCCGGAACTCCCGAAAGTGCGTATGTCCCGCCCGTCAAACAACACCTCCAGGTCGTCTCTGTGCGGCCCTATGAGCGAATAACCGGCGTTCATTTCGGCCTGCATACGAAATTGCAGACGCTCTGCGATGAGCGTTTCGTAGTCGCTCAAATCGCCTTTCCCCGCGAGCGAGGAGACGTAGCGCACGGTCACTTCTTCGCGCCCGAAAAGGCGTCGTTCGAGGACGGCGTTGATGCGTTCGACGTAGTCCGTGCGCGCCTGATGAATGGCCGCGCTCAGACCTACGAGTTGCTCGTTCCAGGGGGCAAGGCGCGCGGCGGTCTCGCTGACGCCGAGTTCGGCGTCGGCGGCGTCTTGCAGCAGACGGTTTTTCTGTTTGATAACGCGCTGATAATCGGAGAGCGTCTGCACGTAGGCGTGGTGCAGCGGGACGATGCCGCGATCCAGAAACTTGCGCCGGGCTTCGGGCGCGCCGCGCACGACTTCCAACTCGTCCGCCGTGAAAGCGACGACGTGGAGTTGCCCCAGGTAACGCGCGACGGATTCGCGTTTGCCGTTGACGGTGAGCGTTTTGGTGTTGTTTTGAATCGCGACCTGTAAATCGCGTTGAACTTCTTCGCTGCGCGCGACGCGTCCGCGCACGACGGCCAGCTCTTCATCGAACCGGACGGCCTCTTGAGGTTTCTGTGTGCGGAAGGATTTGGACGTGGCGAGCAGATAAATGGCCTCCAGCCAGTTTGTTTTGCCCTGGCCGTTGTCGCCATAGATGATGTTGAGTCCGGCGCCCCAGACGACCTTGCCGCTCAAATTTCTGAAACAGTGAGCTTCAAGTGATTCGAGCAGCATGTGTCGGATTTTAACACATGCTGCTCGAATGAGCCGCTCGCGGGCGCGGGCCGGGTAAAGACAGGATTTGGAGTTTACTGCTTCGGCGTCTGTCCTGCGGTATTAAAGTTCTATACTGAGCCGCCCGTAAGTTATTGCATTCAGGTAAGCCATTTCTACCGCGGGACGGATTAAAGTTTTACTCTGCGCTCCAGTGGTGTCCTCACATCTCTAAATTTTAGGGCAATAAAGTTCTATACAGCCCCCGCTTGGAGCTGCGGCAAACGGCGCATTGGTGCATGTCAAGGTCTCTGACATCAACGCGGATTTAGACAATCCCGATGATGGACTTGATCTGCCCGAACGCTTTCCGGTAAAGCGTGGCAGCCAGAAGGGATAAACTCTGTGCGAGCCGCCGGCCTTCGCGTTAATCGGATAAAGCCTTGAGTCACTCCGCGCCTCGTGATAAATATCTAGTGCCGCGGTCTCAAACTATTGGTCACGGCCAACCTTCCGTCCTGAAACGCCAGTAGCGCTGTGCCTATGCTAAATCTTACACGCAGCGCCGCTTGGCTATTCCAGGCACCAGCTCTAAGTTTTGGGAGTAGCAGTATGGGTAGAAGATCAGGGTTCGTCGGCCTAATGAACGCTGTCGCCCGCGACGCGGCGCGCGCCCAGAGGCGTGCCGTGGCAGACTACAACCGTCAACTGCGAGAGCAAGAGAGCGCGCGGAGAGCGACGGAGCGATACCAGCGGCAGGTCGCTCGTGACATGGAGAAGGACCGCAAGCAGGCCGAGAGGGAGGCCAAACAGGAGTACCTCGAAGACCGCTTGCAGGAGGCTCAGGACGCGAATGACACGGTCGCCGCAAGGATCAACGAGCTACAGTCCGTCTTGCAGCAGTCCCTTGAAGTCGACGACACGATCGACTTCGGCGCGCTGCGGATCACGGAGGAGTTTAAGCCATTCAAGCCGCCTACCCGGCTGACCGTCCAAGCCCCTAAGCCGCAGCGGGAATTGTTCACCTCCAAGATGACGACTGCCCCGCCCGTCGGCTTCTTCGAGAAGCTGTTTCACGGCGAACAGGGTAAAGGGCAGCGCGTGCTTAAGCATCAGGAGGAGCAGGCTAGCCGGGCAGAACAAGGCTACCGGGAGGCGTTGGCAGGGTGGGAGGTTGCCGAGCAGGGCAGGACGGCGCAACTGACCCTTCTGCGCGAGGATTACGACGTACAGCGGGAGGCTTTTGAGGCTAAGAAGGCACAGCGCAACGCCGATGTAGACGCCCTGGAAGCGGCCTACCGGGCGGGCGACCCGGAGGCAGTCGTGACATACAACACGATGGTGCTAGAACGCTCAGCCTACCCAGAAGGCTTCCCGCAGGAGTTTCGCTTAGCCTACTCGCCGGAGTCCAAAGAGTTGGTCATCGACTACGAGCTCCCTGATGTCAGCGTGGTGCCCACGGAGGCCGACTACAAATATGTCAAAAGCCGAGACGTAATCGAAGTTAAGCCCCGTAAATCGACCGAGATTAAGGCCCTCTACCAAGACGTGGTGGCGGCGACCGCTCTGCGAACGCTGCACGAGGTCTTCGAGGCCGACCAAGGCGGCCACCTTGACGTGGCGACCTTCAGCGGTTTTGTGCAGACCGTCGACCCGACCACGGGCCGGGACATCCGCCCCTACCTGGTCAGCGTGCGTGCCACCAAAGAGGAGTTCGAGAAGTTCAACTTGGGACGCGTCGAGAAGAAAGCCTGCCTCCGAAACTTGGGCGCGCAGGTCTCCGCGCAGCCGGAAGAATGCGTTCCCGTCAAGCCGGTCGTCGAGTTCAATATGGTGGACAGCCGTTTCGTCGAGGGTAGCGACGTTCTCGCTGAGTTGGACTCCCGACCCAACCTCATGGATCTGAACCCGTTCGAGTTCGAGAACCTAGTGGGGAATCTGTTCTCCCAGATGGGGCTGGAGACGCGGCAAACGCAGTGCTCCCGCGACGGCGGAGTTGACTGCGTTGCTTTCGACACTCGGCCCATCTTGGGCGGGAAGGTGGTCATACAGGCGAAGCGCTACAGCAACACCGTAGGGGTTTCGGCCGTGCGCGACCTCTACGGGACGATGATGAACGAGGGGGCGACCAAAGGCATCCTCGTGACAACGAGCGGTTATGGCAAAGACGCCTTTAACTTTGCCAAGGACAAGCCCATAGAGCTGATTGACGGGGGCGGGCTGCTTTACTTGCTAGAAAACTACGTGGGTACTAAAGCGCGCATTATCTTCTCATCCGACAAATGAATTCAGCGGTTAGGGTCCCCTTAGAGTCCGTTTCACCCCCCTGATGAAGGGAGTTCCAGAAAGATGAGCGCGCAACTGATTCCGAGGGATGCCTGATGGATGTCGTTAAGCCTTTTGTATCGAAATTTCAACCGGTGGTACTAGCTGAGCATCGCGCATTCGTTCGACGGCCCATTGATAGTGGCCCGGTCGCCCGCTCGACTCGATGCACCTATGCGCGATGCGCGGCGTAATGTTGTATCGGCATTGGGTCGCCCGCAAGTCAGAAGAATCATAAGCATTGTCGGCGTGTAGATTCTCGGAGGAACTGTTGCAAATCTCTCTGCGCTATTGCTTTGCTACGTTATAATTCGGTTGGCCTGCGGGTGCTCTTTCAAGAAACATCATGTTCAATTCTAGCGTTTGAAGAATTATTAAAATGATGAGAATCAAGAAGTGCCACAAAAGCATTGAATCGCTTCACAAGCGCATAGTTGTCTGCGTTGGAATCCTTCTTGTGCTGGCGCAACTGATTGAAGTGCCGTTTAGTTCGGCTCAGACTCGCAAGCGGCGCCCCGTTAATAAGATCGAAAGAAAAATCTCGTCCGAAAAAGCAGACCCAGTTGAAAGAGCAATTAAGACGATCTGCGAACAACGTAAGCGGGATCGGCAGGGGAGCATCCCAATAGATGAAATGGCGAGCATGCAGTCATTACCCCTGATGGATCGTCGTGTCTTAGAAGGGAAGGCACGTGCACAGCGCTTGTTGCCTATTGCCAAAAGACTTGTTCCGTTTGCGTTGAGGCGCGTAGCTGCGAAAAATGGCTTAGAGCCGCTAAGCCTTAAGTGGATCACAGATAGAGTACAAACGGTTAATATCATCAAGGCGGAGGTTGACGAACGCGACAATGCTTCTTGGCGGTCTAGCGAGCCCAACGCAATTATCTTCGGAACTATCTTTTTAGTTGGATTGCGTTCGGACGAAGCAATGATCGCAGTTCTGGCGCACGAACTCGCGCACGCGATCAATGGCACAGATCAAGGTTTGCAGCCGGTCTTCATGCGTATAGGGACAAACGCATCGCAGATAGGAAGGCCTGTGGGCACTTCCGCAGCCATAGAATTGGGCTGTGAGATGGTAGGCCTCGAAGTGTTGCGAGACTACATTAGTCAGACACGCAGGCGTGGAAAAATCAGTCGTCGTTTAGCTCGGCCCTTCGAGAAGGATTGCGTACAAAGAGATTTGGCGGATGAGCACCATCTTTCCCCGCGTGAGACGATGCTATTGTTGCTTAAACTCGATCCACAACTGGCGAGCAGTATTTCTGGTAAGTCTCAAGGAAAGCAATCAAGAAGACGTAAACGTTGAATCTTCTTACAGTTGAATCTTTCACCAGAACCACAGGGAATTGAGACCGGGCAACTACTACTTTCCAATTCGATGAAATGTCAACTGACCGGATTCAATTTTAGGATCATCTCCGTGCCACGTGCCCTCGATTTTTTGCCCGTCCGGGGATAGCTGTAAGCTCAAATGAGCTGTTCGCTCTTTGGGTAATATGAATAGGTCGGCTTCAATCTTACCGTCTTCTGTAACTTTCCCCGAGCCTCTGTTTTTTAGCCCTTGGCCGTTAATTTGACGTACCTGGAAAACATCTGGCTCCTGACAAACGAACTCATATTGTTTTTGAGAAGTCGCAGAGACCCAAACTCCGCAAATATCGCTCCGTCTTTTCGGCGTAGGCGAAGGGACACTAACGATTGGCTGTTCTGGCTCTGGTCGCTTCGGCTCAATAACCTTATGCGAAAGCGGAGTAGGACTAGCAACCGGCGGGCTTGGGTTCTGCGTAACTGGGTTCTGAGTTTGCGAAGGATTCTTAAAGCTCTGAAAAGCTTGCGATATGGCTCCTATTGAAAGAAGCACCAGCGTGATTACGGCGTAGATCGTCCATTCACTCTGTGATTTTCTTTTCGGTTTGGCGCTCATGGCTTGTTCCTTTAGATATTCGAAACATGTCTCCTTCTCACCTTGCAGCGATTAAGAAGCAATCTCAAATATCACTCGAAACGATGAACTTTGTCCTGGGATAACCTTGGGTATTCCTCTGGGTCTTATGATAGAGAAGATACGCGGTATGTGCCCTGCCGCGTCCCGCAAAACGCCTTTTGTATTTCGGTTCCCACTCCCAGTGCTTAATTTCAGCTCTTACAGCTTCCCTAACTTCGTGTCTTACAGCTTCTTTATATGCAGTAGAATGGTCGCTGTTGCTTATGTCCACTGGAGTCCTATAGCCGTTGGGCGTCAGAACACAGTTGACTTGGTTGATTACATTCTGATCAGTTATGGCCGCAATCTCTGAAGCGTTCAAATCATTAACAGAACGGCAGGGATTCTGTGCGTCATAGCGAGGAAGCCGATTTACTTGAAAACCGTTTCCACAAACCACGGATGCAGTCTCTACTGCGGCACCACGAAAGATGAGTGGAGAGGCATATTGCTCATGGGTATTCGTGTAACTATTATCCAGAACAATGTTTGCCTGATTAAGCGTTCTGATCATCGACGATGCTTGTGGACGATCCGCAACTTTATAGATTAGTCCATTAACAGTGTCGCGCCACCAACCCTCCTGAGAAGAAGAACATGCAGACTGACCAAACAGTTCTGTTGGGAATAGGACGAGGCCAGCGCCAACAATACCCATTGCCTTTAAGAGCTGCCGACGATTTAATTGCCCAGCAGTTCCATCATCCTCACCTGTGTAATTTGATGGAAAGGCTCCCCTGAAAAGCACTTCTCGCATAGTTCCCTCCAATCAGAATCAAAAGATAACCAAACAACAACATGCAAGTCTTAGTAAAAAGCAGGTAATAAGATTTGTCAACAGATAAATCCTTTCACATCAGATATTTAGCGACACTTCCGGCGATAACGCTTTCATCTATCAATATTCTTCTGGCGAACTTTGTAATTGAGTAGTTAATTTATCAATCTTATTTTGTGGAAAGTGTATTAGATAAAAGTGTTTGCATTAAAAGTGTGTGGGATGATAGTTTCTCCGACCAATGAAAACTCGAATCCTCAGACTCAATTTAGCTACACCTCTACGACAGCTCCTCAAAGAGACTAATAAATCTACTCTGGCAAAGGAGATTGGTGTTTCCAGTCAGAAACTGGACTCAATGATCAATGACGATTGGATGTATATTACACGTGATGCGATTGAGCGCGCGGCAGACTTTTTGAAACTTAATACAGACGAGATTTTTGAATTTATACCCGTTGATTTTTGGAGCCCCATCGAACGTACTAAGAGATGTACCTTTCTCAGAGGCTCAGAAGGGAGCGGAAGCAATAAACCGTTTATTCAAATCCCGCGGTATGACGATGAGGCTTCTGGAGTAATAAAATCATTCCTCCGTGATTTTCTGCATGACTTTGATGACCCCATAGTTGCTGACCATCATGAGAACGAAGAAGAATTGATCAAACTTGCGAAGCAGGAGAACTGCATAGTGATCGGGTCGCCTAGGTCAAATGTTGCGACCGAGATTCTGCTCAGTCGCTTTTTCGGTGCCGTGCCTTTTGATTCCTCACAAAGTAATAGACAGAAAATCCCTTTCGGCTTTTGCTGGCCGGATAGTGCCTCGATCGTACAGCGGAGCAGCCTCAGTTGTTCCGCTATGGCGCGACGGGAGGTTGGAGGTGGCTCTGGAATTGCAGTGAAGAGAGGAATTCAAATTGTCGCAGACTATAAGCCAGCAGAAAAGTATCTCAACTGGAAAACCGAGAAGGGCAAAGACTGCGGACTCGTCTTCGTTGCCAACAAGCCATTCGGAACGAATCGAAACGTAAAGCTCATTGTAGTCGCCGGTTTTAGTGGGATCGGAACCCTTGCAGGTGCAAGTGCGTTGGTAGAAGATTTTAGATATCTTGAGCCAGTAGGCGACGAACGGTGCGTTTACGGGGTTGTTGAAGGGAGATATAGCAAAATGGCTGGCAGCACCACTCGAAAGTTTAAGGATTTCAGATGGAAATATAGAAAAGGTGGACATTGGCCTATTAAGGCAGAGAAAAGCGGGAAGACTGAATAAATTTTTGCCCTGACCCTTTTGCTAAAGCCTCCCAGCCAGCTTCATTCAACTCACGTAATTCACGGACGCACTCCTCGCACGCCGCCTTCACTTCGGGATCGCGCGCAATCTTGTTGCTTACTGCCGCCCGCATCTGTAGCTTCCAACGGTCTGCTGGAACCTGTTCTTGACGGTAACAGTCGGCGGCCCAGCGGATGCGCCGGACTGCAAATGCCGTGATGCTCTCGGATACTTCGTCGAGGGCCTTATTTGTCAGCGGGAGCTTACCCGAGTGCTTATAAACGACGGCAAGTATGCCGAGTTCGGAGGCTATTCCTGTCCGTGAAGACCAAATAGGACGCCCAGGCGCGTTTAATATCCGTTCTGCGGCCTGGCGGACTGCCGCCGAGTATTTATTGTCTCGTGCCGTCCAGTCCACCCTCTGAATTGTCCTACGGTAGCCTTGACGGGCAGGAGAATTCTCTTCCTTCCACTCCCTATCATTTTTTACTAGCCAGTCGTAGGCGGCGAACTCAATGCGCCTAAGCGCCGTCCGGCCTAAGCCGGGGTTATCCTTTACTGCTTTCTGCCAACTACTCCGGTGTTTCTCTCGTGCCTCTGATTCGCTCAATGCTGAGGCTTTCCGGCCTCTCTTTCCGCTTCGGACCAAAGGCTGCCCTGTTTTGGCACATTTTATAAGTCTATTCATCTCGAGTTCGAGAACGCTAATTGATACGCCGAGGATTCTTGCGATCTCTGGGAGGTCTTCTTCCCGGGCGGGCACTCGTTCGCGTAGCTTCTCGTACCAAGCCTCCCCGAGGCTCAGAATCTTGTCATATTGGAATCGCCGCTCACTTGTAGAGTCGAGTCCGACACGCCTGTAAGTAAAGCCACAGCCGCATCGGAAGGTGCCCATCACCAACTTCTGGGCCCCTTGAGAAACGCCAATACTGCACTCTGTAATCAGTGCTTCCCCATAGTGTCCACTCGCCTTGTTAAGACATGGCCACGGACCTTTACCAAAGGGTTCTCTCTCAACAGGCTCCTGAAAAAACTCTTCTACTGGGCGGCCGAGGAACTCCATTAGCAGAAGGTGATGGAGCGGCTGGCGGGAACTTTTCCATTCGTTAAGTAGGCGCCGGAGCCAGTGGTTGCGAAAATCTAGGCCGCATCCAAGTTGGTTAAGTAACTGTGGCGAATAATAATCGAGAAATTGCTTCTCCAAGCGGGATTGCTTAACTTGTCCGCCGTATTTTGCCAATCCTTGCTCGAACAGCAGGTTCAAGTATCGACTGCGCAGTGCGTTAAGATCGGCGGCTTGGATTCGGGCCTTGAATATGCTTGCAGCTCGTTGCGCGAGGCTCAGCAATATCTGGTGCTCCTTATTTGCCGGATCTAATCGGACCGGGGACATACTCGCTAATGGCATAACCGCGATTGCTTGCCGCGCCGTAACGAACGTCTCATTTTTACTTCTATTTCGTATCTTAACTGCTGAATCTACGAGGAATACGGCATGCTCCGGGCAGACCACGACTCCCGGGGCATGGTGAACGCGGTGCCAGTAAGGTTCATGATCTGGAGACCTATCTTCGTCCTCGGCGCACGCAGGGCACAGGCGGAGGCGCTCGACGCCAAGGCCCGAAGTCAGGACGCCGAGCCGGGCGTGTATGGAGCCTCCTCCTTCGCCTCGCATGTCGCGGCGCAGTTCTTCATGCCGCTCCGCCGGTATGAACGGCGCGTAGAACGGGAGCATGGTGTAGTCATCGATTAGCCGGGAGACTGGGTAGGTCTCCGGCGGAAGTTGTGAGGCGAGATAGTCGAGACGGGTCTGGAAGTCAACGATGATCTTAATTCGGGCATTACCGAAGAGGTCTCGGGCCGTTGCTTCCTTACTACTGTTATGTACGCGGTGATGATAACGCGAGACGGCGCTATAGAGTATTTCGTCCGTGAACGGGTCCGTGAACAATCCGATCATCTGAGGTCTTCCTAACTCGGTTGGCCTTCCGTTACGTCAACCTCTGCAGTTATCTCTGTGGCCGTATCGGTCTCGTCTGCAACTGCCTTTTTAAGCTGGTTTTGGCTTTGCTCCTGCTGGGTGTTTTGCTTGAGAAGCGCCTTGACCTCTGGTGCCGAGGCGATTTTGCCGGATACTGTCGGTTCTTCAGTCTGGTACGACATGTAATCCTTCATCGCGGCCGGGTAGAGGTCTTCGAATCTCTCGAGAATTCGCATGTCTTTCATCTTGAGGGCTTGTAAGACAAGCTGCGGAATTTTCAGCTTGTCTTTCGCCACCTGGCGGATAAGACCGCCTGTAATCTTCTCCTTGCCTGTTTCCATCGCCCGCTCCTGCGCGAACATGAAGACTTTGATTGCAAAGTCTATAATCCCTTGTGTTTCATCATAGAGCACATCACCTATAGTCTTGCCCTTTCCCGCGCTATCCGTAGGCTGGGACTCCTTTCGCACGTACTGATACTTCCAGAGAGCGTCTAGGAAAGACATCCACTGTTCGTTGTTCTCCAGCCGATCCCAGATCATGTCGCCTTGCCCGGTGCCCCTACGTATCTGGCTGAATTCGCCGCTCAATACGGCCATTCCTTTGTAGGTTCCGACTAGGACTACTGGCACGCCGATCGTGTTGACGAGTTGCACGAAGAAGTTGAGCATCCGCTCTGCCGCAGGGTTGATCTTCTGCGCCCCGGGGCTGAAACTCTTCCTTCCTCGACCCGAATTACCTACATTCAGCCGTTGAATCTCGTCGATGACCAGCATGCCAAGCGAGTGGTTTGCGGCGACGAGTGCCATGTCAGACAGCATCTCATCGACCGTACGCCGTTTGCCAGCGTAGTTCCGCCGGTAATCAGTCCCCAGTATGGCGTCCACCGTGTTGAAGAATTGGATGCAGAGTCCCTTATGACTCGCGTCGAACGGACAATCGAGCTTAAGCCACACTATCTGCTTGCAGGTGTATTCTTTTCCCTTGTATTTCGTGTGTCTGATCACTTGAGGAAGTAGGTGCAGGCACCTAAGGAAGGTGCGCGACTTTCCGCCCCCACTTAAACCCAGTACGCTGAAGCCTGAAGCTGCGGTAGCAGAGTTATCTGTCTCCATGTCGTACTGTCCTGCATATTGATCGAATTCATCAAGCCTCGACTCGAGTTGATTGCCGTAGCCTTCGGCTAATGGGTTTCGGTCGCTATACCCGACCCGAATGGCCAATTGCAGTCGCTGTTGCAGGTCCAAGTGGTTATCAAGCGGGATGAAGATCGTCTTCATCGTGTTCTGGAGCAACAGACGTCGAATGTGGGTAGGCTCATTGCGTTGTTGCTTGTCAAACTTCGGATAGTGAGCTAATCGCGCTCCCGCATGTATCTTGTCGAGGGCCGGTGTCAGCGCTTCATATAGCAGGTTGCCGGCCCAGTCTGGAACCTCAGGATCGACGTAGATCGCGTCTACGACCCGCCCCTTGTGAATGACGTAGGGACTATGTTTCTCGGGCTCCGGACGGAAGTTAATCACGCGGCTTGCATTCTGCGTCGACTCGCTACTTTTCAGCGTTCTGTCTCGTATGACCATTGCCTGAATTTCCTTTCAGCTTTTCTTCGCGTTGTTGGCGTAACACGTCCAGCATGCTAGGTGCGGCGTAGCTCTGCTCGTCCTCGATCTCGTCTGTCTGGTCATCAACCTCACTCCCAGCATCCCGTTGTACTTCGGGTTCTCCGAGCATCCATTTGCCGTTTTCGCGCTCGTGCTCGCGCTCTTTTGCCCGATTTTCCTTCATGCCTGAGAGGAGAGCGCTTCTGCTGATTTTTCCGGCTACCATGAGGGCCATCTCCTTCTGTTCTCCGGCATTCGATACGATCGCGTCTACCTTATCGTACAAATTTGCGCGTGTTTGCTGGCGGCGTCCTCGCGCGACTTCTTTGGCTTGGCGCTCCATCTCGAAGTAGTCCGCCATCTCATAAAAGTCTCGGTCGTTGAGGTGCTGCGAGGCCGCGGTTAGACGGCACGGTTCCAGTTTCGTGCCGCTATCTGTGATGAGGTAGATCCGAGCATTTGTCCGCATGTCGAACGCAGCTTCCATCTCCCAGGTGCCATGCACGTTAGCCCGTGAGAACCAGTTTTCTCGCTCTGCGCGTTCGCATGTGTAGTAGAGCTGCTTCTCAAAGTGGATGCCGCTTCCGGTAACCGTTACCGTCCGACGGGGCAGCAGGTTTAACCGGACATGATCATGAGTCTTTGCGTTGAAGTTCTTACCCCGGTTCTGCACGCCCCAGTGCCACAAATCGAGCGGGTAGCGTTCAACCCCATCGGCAATCATGAACTCGTCCATGGGGTAGTCCTTCAAGTAGAAGTTCATGTTGTAATCAAGGGTGTAAAGGATCAGCACCTGTCGGAACTCGTCCGGCGTTAGTACCGCCTTTAGGCGTGGGTCACACTCCCCCCGCGTGAGCTTACGGACTCGTCCGGGAAGAAAGTTGACGATACGCTGGTTAAGCAACCCAAACTGACGCTCCACAATGCCTTTCCAATCTGCGCGGTACGGCGCGGTGTTATCCACGCGCGTTTTCAACCCCTTCACCAGATTGGTTGCGTTGTAGCCCTCGAACTCACCCCGGTCTGCGCATATACCCTGCGGCCACCCCTGTATCGGCCATTCGCTCGGGTCGATTTCAATCCCGTACTCAGCGCAGAAAAGTACCTTGTCAGCCATCACGACATCCAAGGCGAGCATAGCGCCCAACCAACTAGGGCCCTCAATGAGTGCGCTTAAACCAGCGATCGCGTGGCTGAACACATCCATGCAGGCGTAAGCGACGGGACGTCCGATGAGTCGCAAGCGATCAAAAGAGCTCACCATGTGAGCGTCCGCTATGGTGGCGTCTATCTGGTAAAGAGATCCCGGCCCGAACGCTAGGGACTGAGCGTTGCCGGTTGTCGCGCGATCCTCCAAGTTGTGGCGGCGCTCGCCCTTGCGGCGGATATTCTCGGCCACCGGGTCGCGCTTACGATAGACCTTCTCGTAGAAGTACCTGTACTGCTCAAAAGTAGGGCGTTCTTCGGGTGGTAGGAGGATGTGTGTTCGTTTCTTTCCTTCAACTTTTAATTCCTTGTAGAAGTACTCGCGGCTTATCAGGTCGAAGGCATCTTCGAGACTGGTGTTGTCTTTATAAAACCGTTTAATTCCGCGATCGAACTTCCGCTCAATATCGGCTGTGATTCTGATCCCTATTGCGTGCCCGGCGACCTTGCCAAGCGCGCTTGGTCGCCCGAGTTTCGGCATATCTTGGCGCTCCGCCACGCGCCGTTTGCCCGGTCCCCCACACTTGTGATGTAAAGGAGTAAAGGCGTTTGGGTTACATCCGGACTCTAAGTACGCACGGTAATGCTTGTAGATCATCATCCTGGTGAGCTTGAACCCAACCTGAGCCTGCGCAAGTTCGCTTATTTTGGCTCCCCGCTGTCGCGAATCGAGCATGTAAATTTCGCTGTCATCGCCTAGGAGCGGTTCGAGAAATGTATGGATCTTATCTCGGCGCTCGCGATGTGACGGCTTAATATCTTTCTCGGCGCGAAGCAGGTGAGGAAAGATCTCGTTCTCTAAAACGCGTATTCTATTTGTCGCGATTGCGTAGATGACTTCAGAATACTTACGCCAGACAACCCATGCGCGTTTGTTGTGGCCAACCGTCTCCCCTTCATCATTACTTTCATTTTTCTCAGTCTTGACTTTCTTGCCCTTCTGACCTTCCTCGTTGGTGGTGATCTCGATCGTGAGTATGTAGTCTTCGGGCTTGTTGACCCGCAACACACGGTCGAGCCGAAGTTCGGACTTGCCGACCTCGAACTCCTGCCACTGAAGTACTGAGCCTTTGATTATTTCCACGGGTAGCGCCCCAACCTATCTGGATGTTTCTGCGTAGAGTGCGGGCTCGGCGGTTAGCACAAGCGGCAAGGGCGGCATGATCCGATTGCTCATGTTCACTTCCCATCGGCGGTTGGCTATCAAGTGGCGGACGACGCTTAAGGCAGAACCGGGTTCCACACCGAGCGTGGCGTCGCACTCGTTCGTTAAGTCTCGGAGTCGGAATTTGCCTTCGACGACGCGCGGCGTAAGCATCGCTTCTATGCGGACCACATCTTCGGCCGTGAGTGGGTAAAGGGCACTCACGTCGTGGTGCCCGTGCACCCACTCGACGTTGTCGGCCAAGGTGTTGTCGATGTCATCTTCTGTGATGATGTCCCAGTCGAGACCCCGGACCTCCTCCCAGTAGACGCGCTCTATTTCGAGCTTCTCCTTGACCCGCCCGTTTTCGAGGTCCTTCTTCAGTTTCACCGCGCGGATCATTTCTTCGGTGACTTGGCCGTTAACGATCGTGAATACAAAGTCGCTCGTCATCACTATGTACTCCTTAGTCTTCGGGTCGCGCGGGTGGCGGACCCCAAGCTGGTCAGCTATCGCCAGAGTTTCTTCCTGATTCAAGGGGTACTGTTCACGGATGTCTCGAACCTCTTCCAGCCAGTCGTGGATGTAAAGGACCCTTCTCTCCCCCATGCTGAACACATGATGAACTCTGCCCGTAGTCCACCCCCAAATGCGGCTCGAGAGCCCTTGGGAGGGGACGTCGTGGATGAGAAGCTCGGGCGTGTAGTCAGCGCTCCTCCCGACTCCGCGGCCTTCTCTGGCGCGTTTCGTCTGGGACTTCTTTCCGTTTTCTCTGCGGCGTTTTGCCATTCAGTACCATCCCTGGACGAGTTCTTTGGCGTGCCGAAGCGCGAATGCGTCTGTAGGTTCCGGGGGCCGAAACCCATAACCCTCAGCAACCGCGAGGGCGAGCGAGATCCCTTTAGCGAACGCCGCCTGCAGGTCATCTGGGGACGCAGGATAAAGGGTCCAGTCGGGGTGCTGGGCCATGATGAACTTGAGCTCGTCATAGGAGTTGTACCCCACGCCCCTGCAGAGTGCGTTGCGTACTCGCTGAGTAGGGAGCCTCCCCCCGTCCGGGCCGATTAGGTGGTTGGCTAGAATCTTCTTACAAGTTTTCAGGAACCAGTTTGCATGTCCCATGTGTTTGAAAGGTACGCGCACGGTGTCACCTCCGAGGATTTGCTAAGTCCCTAACTTCTATCTTGTTCAGTTTGATTTTGCTTTGCTCGGGAGGAGCCCTTCGCAATATCTTGTTGATCTCCTCTGCTAGAAGGACTTTTTCCTTCCGTTCATGGGGTAGTGCAGGTTCCATTGGTCTTTATAATGAATTCCTTGTTTACTGTGCCGAACAATCTTTCGATCCTTGTCTTCCAATCCTTGGTACAGGGTGGAATCCTCGCTTCCTTGTTGCCTTTTTTGGTTGTGTTTGACTTGCCCATACTGGCTGCTTTCTCCATGTTGTGTTTAGACCAAGTGCTCGAGATCGGTGTCGGGGCCGAACACCGGACAGGAGTCTTGGACCCGACACCACGAGCACGCACTGCTCGGACGTGGATCAAACTCTCCTGCCTTTATCCGGTTGACGATGTCGAACAACGCCTTTTTGTGCGCGGCCACCATGTCTCGGTCGTACTCCACCTCAACCTTCGTGAGGGTCAACACATTAAGCTGTGACAAGATCACGTGCTCTATTTCGGGATAGGTGAGTCTGACAAGGACATAGTAGAGAAATGATCCTAGATCTTCGGCCAAGTGATTTTCGGTAGGTACTAAGCCATTCGAATTGGTCTTGTAATCCAAAGCTTCCAGATGGCCGTCGGGGCGGAGATCAAGTCGGTCCACTTTGCAGCCCAACTTCACTCGCTCCGACGATGGGAGGCGCACGATACGTGATAGGTAAAGTTCGGTGCCGAGTACTTGGTGTAAGGTCTGGGGTGCTGACTCGGCATATCTCTTGAGTGCTTCAACGCCGCGGTTAAAGAATTGGGTAGACTCCCGAGGATCGTTGAACCCTTTGGGTCTCCAATGTCGACTGAGTATTTCGCGACAATCAAAATCGAGATTTTTCGGCAAGCATTGACTGTGGATCTCTTCGAGGGCCTCGTGCATGCTGTTGCCGAAACTCAGGGAGGGTGAGCATTCGTCCGCAATCCGCGCGGATGTCAGTCTCAACTCATACTTCTTGGGACACGCCTGGTACTCACGTAGCTTAGAAGGCGTCAGTGAAAGCATGTTCGGGTCAAAAGATGTGCTCATAAGGACTAACCTGTTTTCGTATTTTCTACGTCGGCGAGAGAATTTATTTGGGTTCTTCAGTCAGTCTTCTGTAGAATTCAGTTCTCGTTCTCAATGCGCAGAGTTGCCTCTCCCGAAGTGAAGTCAATTCTCTCCGCCACCGATAAGGCGAAAACGGAGCAAGAAATTTACGAGAAACTTTTTCAGTAATTTTTGTGCTGCTGGCTCGCTTAATTTAGTGGAAGAAAGATGTCGTTTATGGATGATGCAGCCAGTCAAATGAATCCTCGCGACATAGATTGGGTGTCACTAAATCGCAGACTGCTCGCCTGCGCTGTACGCTTGTTCAAAGGCCAAGGCTGCTACGGCCCCGATTCGATGTTGCCCAACACCGGCATGTGCGCGAGAGACTTGGCGGCAAAGACGATCGTAGAACTTCTAAAGGATGATCAGTGGCAATCGACGTCCCAAAACTCAGATCCCTTCCCATTTGCTTTGATAATGATGAAGCGGGATTTTCTTGATTTGGTAAAAAGGCCCGAGTTTAAACGTACGGTGATTATTGAGTCTGATGATGCGGGTTTCGGGCAGCAGGAAACTGGCAGTTCTTGCATTTCGAATAACGGTTTTGAGGCTGTGGAGAACGCAGCTTTCGTGGAAAGTCTTAAACGGATTTTACGACCTGATTCGATGATGGCTGGATATTTGGAGGCCGTGGTGGTTAAAGGCCTTTCGAAAAGGACCGACATCGCCTACGAGTTAGGGTTGACCGAGCAGGAGGTTACGAATATCAAGCGAAAGTTGATTTACAAGGCAAGGTTAATTCGGCGCGCGATCACACCAGGGAGAATGGCTACGACGAAGAAGGTATAGGCTATGGCTGACAGATCTCCATTACCAGACAAGGCTCGCCTGGAGAAGCTTATCGAGGATCTTCACGGCCCGGACGAAGAGATGGACGACGCCTCTGCAGCGGCCATTCTTGAGGAGCACGGGGTCACCGATCGAAGTCTGGCTAGTGATCTCCGGGCGAGACTTGCTGGTGAGATTGAAGCGTTAGAGTCACAGGGGCTTGACGTGCCTCCAATGCTCCGTCAAGCCCTAGCCAGCCTGCCGGTAAGTGAAGAAGAACAACCCGTAGAGGTCGACCCTGATACGTGGATTAAGCAGATGTTCGAAGGCGGCATGCCAGGGGGTGTGCCGGGTGCTGGTCAGGCATCGCAAATCCACTCGTTCCGTGACCTGAACACGGAATCTCTCTCTGAAGAAGACCGCCAAATGTTAGAGAGGCTGGCAGAAGAACTACAGGATAGTTCTGACGAAGGGAAGGGTTGAGTGATAGTCAATAAATACCAACCCGAAGACTACGCCAGATCGCTTTTATCATGGCTTGGTATCAAGCGGCCTTTGAACCTGGATGATCTGGCAGGTTCTATCGGACTTAGTATCAGAGAGGTAAATTCTAAAGGCTTCGACGGCGCACTATTGCGGCTGCCGAACAAACCGCGAGGGATCGTGGCTGTCCGGAAGGACCTGCGTGAGGTGGGACGGAAACGATTTACCATCGCTCATGAGATTGGCCATTACATTCTTCCCGGTCATGGTGTCAGGCAGTCTATCTGTCAGGACAATCAGATTGAGTCGTGGAACAGTAGCAATGGAAATCAGGAGGCCGCTGCGAATCGTTTCGCGTCGGAGTTACTCCTCCCCGCGGAACAAATCGTCCCGATCATAAAAGCTAATTCCGTTGCTATAAAAACCGCTCGTGAAATCAGTAATGATTTCCAAACTTCTCTCCAGGCTGCCGCCCGGAAATGCGTAGAACTTACTGGTGAAAGTTGCGCTTTCGTGGTGAGCGTCGATGGTATCGTACATCACTGGTTGGCAAGCAAGTCATGGAGATACCAAATGCCGGTAAAGTGCGCGCTTGGAGACGGCACGCTGGCAAGGCATTTAACTGAGCGCAAAGGTGGGAGACATCAAAGGAGGGAAATCAATGCCCTCGCTTGGGTAACGAGTCGCAATGTTGACGCCCGCGGGGCGGATCTGATTGAAGATTCTATACTTCTTCCGAATTATAATACTGTTCTTAGTATCCTCACTGCCGTAGGCCCATAATAGCGCCTTGTCAAATATGCGCTAGGTGGGCCAACTATATTATTGCCTTAAGCTGCTCTCGCCCTGCCGTAGAGTATCTCGTCCTTCCTGCCCGAGTAAGAACCAGAAGGTATAGACAGCCAGCGCCGTCCCTAGTGGTACGTTGAGCGCCGCCACGACAGCAGACACAAGCACGAACTTCCTCGCCCACTTCCCCTGCTTCAACATCCCATACCCTCCGGCGATCGCTGGGACGGTGAAGAGCAGCGCGCCAAACACGTAGACCGCCGTGACTCCGATGGCGAAAACGTACACCCAGAATACCGCGTCCGCGCTGTTGCCGTAGTCGATAGGAAACACCCACCGTTCAACCACTGCCTTGAAGCCGACCAACACTGCCACCGACAGGAAGACACCAATGGCCGTCGCAGCGGCGACGCAGCCATGTATGAGGTGGAGCATGGCGATGAGCCTGTAATGATCTTTTGTAGTCATGATTCAGCGAACTGGCAATAGGACAGCGCTCTCCGGCGCGCCGTCGATAACGATTAAGACTATACCGGAGCCGGCGAGGGCGACTGGGAGCCGCAGGATGATCAGGTCAAGTCCCGGCAAGTTTCCGTGCGGCCCGGCGTACTCGACGGGGAGTTGCGCCTCCACACCTACCGTCGTGCGCGCGCGGATCGTGAGCCCTCCGCGCCCGACGAGTTTTCTGATACCGGTAGCGTACAACGCGACCCTGCTCGTGCCGTCCGCCGTCGCGGGGAAGAGAGCATCGATTACCGTGTAGTTGTCGGCGCTCTGAGCGACCGCCTGGCCTTCCGCCATGCTGTTTGCACCCCAGAGAGCAGGGGCGCTATCCAGTATCTGGGCTACGTAATTCCAGGCACGAGAGGAAGAAGTGTGGCGCACGGTGACAGGTACCTCCGTACCTGTCTGGGCCGCGTCCGGCACGACAAAGTCCACCGTGTAGGTCTCGCCTCCCGCTGCTGCTGGCGAAGCGGAAGCGACTGCAAGGATGATGGCAGGTAGGCCGCCCACGGAGATGTCCAGCCCGGCCAAGGTGGTCGGCCATCCCCCATCCGGGCTACGCATAGCGTAGACGGGCTGCTGTAGATTCAAGCCGGTAGCGGGTACGACGACTCTCGCCAAAGCGGTCTGCGCGACAATCTCAGGGCCTTGTGACCCGGCGGGCCTGAGCGGCAGCCGGTAGATTTTCTGCTCGACGGCGGGTGGGACTTCTGGCGGCTGCCTGAGCGTCACGGGAAGACTCGCGCTGTTATTCGTCAGATCGCCGTCCGCCCCCGATGAGGAGACGGTAGCGCTTGCCACAAAAGTGCCGACAAGCCCCAACCCGATGGCGCGCACCGTCAGCGTGACGACTTCCGAAGGCAGCAGCGTTGTGCCCAGCGTGAGCGTGACGGTATTCCCGCCGGTGACCACCTGACCACGGCTTGCCGTGGCGGACGTGAGGGTCATCCCCTGTGGCAGAGTACAGTTGATAGTTACGCCCACCGCCTCGGCCTGACCCTCATTCGTTATCTCGAATTTAAACTCTACGGCCTCGACATTACTGACCGGAGTGGAGAATGTGACCGCCGGTCTCACAGCCACGTCCGGGATGAGCGTCGGAGTCGGCGTTGGCGTGGGTGTCGGGCTCGGCGTTGGAGTTGGAGTCGGCGTTGGGCTTGGAGTCGGAGTAGGCGTCGGAGTCGGGTCGGTGATACCTGCAGCGGCGGAAAAACGGCTGAGCGGCGTCACGCCTTGCATGAGTTGAGCGCGGACGCTTACCTCTAATCCCGAGGGCGGAGTCCACAGGATTGTGCCTTGAGGCGCACTCTGGCTGATGAGGCCGACACCTGCCGCCCAGTAGCGGATCGAAGTCGCACTAGTAGGGATGACGATGCCCGAGGGGTACGCGGCTGAGAGCGTCAGGGGCGCACCCGCTTGTCCGCGCGCCGTGGCCGTCAGGGAGTCGAGATCGTCCGGTGCCGGGCCGACCAGTAATTCGTAGGTGCCGAAGCCGCCGGGCTGGGCCGAGACCTGCAGCCACCAAGTGCCGGGGCGGTCGAGGAAGACGGTCTTCGACATCACGTCGGTGCCGGATAGTTGCGTGATCTGCCCTTGGATACTCCCGTGGCGAATGTCGAGAGTGACGTTCGACTGCGATGTGGTCTTGAGCGTGAACCTAGCGAGACACGCCGCCGGCACGTCGAGACGCACGGCGTCTAAATCCTGAGCGGAATTATGAGTTCCAGCCAGCCTTGACGGGGCGGAGAGCGTCGCCGTCTCCTCCCAGGCGAAGGAAGGCAAGTCGTCCGACTCCCGCACCACTTGTTCGTCTACCAGACCGTTGCAGTCATCATCTTTGCCGTTCTGCACTTCCGCCGCGCCTGGATGCACGCTGGCATTCGCATCGTCCGTGTCACCATCAAGCGGCTTGAAAGTGTCTCCATCACGGTCAAGCGAGTAAGGGCTCAGAGTGGGAAAGCGCGAGGCCAGGCCGGCACGCTCGGTCGGCGAGACTTTCCACCGCAGCCAGTCGACGTCTCCGGTAACATTCACTCCCGCCCCGCTCGCGAGGGCCTCGACCAGAGTGTCGTTATTCTCGTCCGCCGTACCCGTCGGAACAGGGTGCGCTGCCTTGTAAGCCTTCAGGTAATCCATCGCGCGCTTGAGCGCGTTCGGCCCGTGGAACCTGGCGTAGGTTAGGAGGAACCCCGCCCACACGTCGTTCGGCCTGATGGTGAGACACTGCGACTGTGGCTGCTGGTCGCGGACACATGCGTCCCACGTCGCCGCTGCTCCTGCCGCCCTCCACTGACCGAGGTAGTCGGGCTGGGTCTTATCGAGAAGGGCATCGGAATCCCACAGGAGCGAGCCAGATCGCGAGTAGTGCTGGATGTAAGGGATGAGGAAGTTCGTCCAGGCATGCGCCCAGTCATGCCCGTATGTCAGCCAGGCGTGATACAAGTCGAAGTTGTGGCTCATCTCATGGATAGCGACCTCTGTGACGAGTCCCTGAGCCAGATTAGACTTGAGGCCGAGCAGAGTGTTGGGGTTGATCTCGACACCCTTGCGCGCGATAGCCCCGAGACCGGAGACAGGCTGCCCGGCGGGCGAGACGGTCGGCACGACAGCGATGGTCAGGAGCGTCCCCGCCCCATCCTGTGCATTGGCGGGTTCGCCCCGCACGACCTCCGCCATGTGTTTATAGACGAGGTCGGTGAGGTCGAGGAGTTGGGCAATTTCAGCCTCACTTAAGCCGCCAGCTCTGAGCCACTCTGCCGGAAAGGCATAGCGCACGTGGAGCCCGTCGTAAGCGGTCAGTTGATAAGTTGTCCCTCCGAATGCTGTGTAAGTGATCTGATGAGGGGAGAAGACTGAAGATATTGAGGATTGCGTGCCGCGCGGGGACGGTGATCCTGGGGCTACCGTCCGAATAACTCCTTTGCCGGGAGTTAATTCGTCAGGCCGGAGATAATCCCGTACCGTCCCTACACCGGCCGGCAGGTGAGCAGCGCTACTACGGGGTTGTGACTGGAATGCCGTTCCCGCGAAAACATTAGACGTGAGGGCAACGACCAGCGTGAGCCTAAGTATGTGCCGGTCAGCCAGAGAGAGGAATGAGAAAAGTCTGCGCGAGGTCATAAGGTCACAGATGCTCACAAGTAGTTGAGGTCACAACAGGTGAAGGTGGCGGGCGGAGTCCCCACTCTGGTATCTTCGGCGGCGCAAGTCTTTGATAACCGATCAGTTCATGCGTAAGGCGGACCGG
>WUUC01145835.1_pt1 | contig 21281 bp, 11 predicted proteins | sample 6278441 | NCBI WGS metagenome assembly WUUC01 (sample SAMN13675441, study PRJNA597444) | soil metagenome | isolation source: soil | place: USA: Washington | collected 2017-10
CAGGGCTGGCTCTACCTTCGGGCCGCATCATTAAGTGGCTCCGGGCGCAGAGCCATTTTTAGCAGGAACGCATTCGGCAGCAGCGTTACTCGACGGGAATGCCACGCTCTTCCATTAACTTGCGGAGCAGGGCTGCCGTCTCAGGTCTCCTGTTATGACCGTTACCCCAAAAAACTCCCTCCGCGATGCGCCACGGCGTCCAGTTTCCGCCTCGGCCATAGTCAACGACGCCTCTCCCTCTCTCGCGCATCCCCATCTTGACGTCCAGTCGCGCGCCCCGATCGACGAGCGTCTGAACGATTTCATTCACTCCTCTGAAGGCGGCACCATGCAGGGCGGTGTCACCCCTTTCGTCAACTCTGGTTACATCGCCGTCTAGCGCGAGGCAGATATTGAACGCCTCAAGGGCCTCTGTCGGCGTGAAGGGCGGCTCGGCATCCGACACATAGCCGACCCCCGCGGCAGCCATCAGTGGTGTCGTCCCGACCGCATTCGGTATATGAGGATCAGCCCCATGCTCGAGCAATAGACGCATGAACGGAACGTCGACACGGAACGACGCCAAAAAGAATGCAGTCGCTCCCTCCGAAACCAGCGCCAGCTGTGTTGACCCGTGTGTACCGTCAGGCGGCTCCGTCGTGATGCGCGCGTTGACATCGGCACCTGCGGCTAGCAGCTTCTTTACGAAGGTCAAGCTGTCCACATTGCCTCGGACCACGTTCCCCGGATTGGTGTTGCCCTCATTCGGTCGGCGTACCCATGTCACCTCATGTAAAGCCCCCCATCCGCCGGCGGCAGCATTCGGGTTGGCGCCGTAATCCAGGAGCAAGGCAGCCACGTCGTAGTGAGCACCCATCGTCGCCAGAACTAGGGCGCTCATGCTCATGCCTTTCGGACCCGTCAAGTGCTCGTTGACGTCCGCCCCAGCGTCCACCAACGCACGCGCGGTTTCCAGACGTCCCGCCCGGACAGCGAACAGCAGCGGCGTGAACTCGCGCACTCCCGTTGTTCGTGCATTGATATCGGCTCCAGCTCCGATCAGCGTGCTGACTACGTCGGCGTTGTTCTCCGCCGCTGCCCACATCAGTGACGTCTGCCCGTGCCGTTCCTTCGCGTTCGGGTCCGCACCGTGTGCCAGTAAGATTTTGACGGCGTCGACCTCGCCCGAACGAGCTGCGTTCATGAGCGCCGTGTCGCCCTCCGTCATCGTCGTATTCGGATCCGCACCCGCGGTGATCAGCGCCTCGATCATGGCAGCATTGCCGTTGATGCAGGCGAGCCAGAGCGGCGTAACGCCATAGTCGTTTTGAACCTGAACGCTCGCACCGGCCGCAATCAAGAGCTTCGCCGTAGTCAGATCGTCGCGATGCACGGCCCAGTGCAGCGCCGTCGCCCCGTCAGACTCAGCAGTGTTCACATCGACCTGTCGGTCGAGCTGCGCTTTGACGGCCGGTAATTCTCCTCGCTTCACCGCGTCGACTAGAGACAGGTCCGGCCGGCCGGCACCAAGGCTGGCAAACGCCAACCCCAGCACGATCCACCGGTGGGGATACCATGTCTTTGACATCATCATCTCCCAATCTCGCTGCCGACGTACTAGAGGCCTGCCAGCAGGTCAAGCTTCCCGGTACTATCGCCGAGCTTCTCGGCTGGCACGCCCGCTTTGTCGAGCATCGTTAACAGCAGATTGGTCATTGGCGTCTGGGGTGGATAGACGATGTGACGCCCCCCCTGAAGCAGGCCCGATGCTCCGCCTGCCAGAAGGAGCGGCAGGTGGACATGCGAATGTCGGTCAGCATCGCTCAGGCCGCCCCCGTAAAGGAGCAGCGTGTGATCTAGCAGGCTGCCGTCACCATCAGGCGTCGCTTCCAGTTTTCCCAGGAACTTTGCGAACAACTGCGCTTGCAGCACGTTGCACTTCGCGTATCGTAAGACCGCTTCAGGTCGGCCCCCATGGTGAGACAGCCCGTGGTGGGAGTCGGGAATCCCGATTTCCGGAAAACCGCGCGGATTCTGCTCACGGCCCATCAAAAACGTGAAGACGCGCGTGATATCGGCCTGATACGCCAGCGCGAGCAGGTCGTAGATGATCGTGACGTGCTCGCTGTATGTGTCCGGAATCCCAATCGGGCTTTCCAGCGTAGAGGGCAGCACCGACTCGGCACTTTGTCGTTCGCTCTTCTGAATGCGCTGCTCGACCTCGCGCACGCTCTCTAAGTACTGGTCAACGCTCGCGCGATCGCTCGGCCCAAGGGTTCGCTGCAATCGAGCGGTGTCCGAGAGCACCCAATCGAGAATGCTGCGGTTCTTCCGCAGGCGAGCAACTCGCTGGGTGGTGCTCCCGCCATCCCCAAACATCCGCTCAAAAATCGCACGCGGATTGTTCATCGTCGGCAGCGGCGTCGTTTGATTGCGCCACGCGACCGAGTTTGTGTATCTGCACGTGTAACCCTGCTCACACTGACCATTCAGCGTGTCGACGTGGGTGGCAGCCACCTCCATCGACGGCAGCGCCGTGTCGATGCCGAGCTTATCGGCGGCGAACTGATCGGCCGACTTGGCCCCCCGCACGTCAGCACCTTCAGTCTTTTTCGGATGCACGCCGTTCAGCCACGTGGCGGTGGCGCGCGTATGCTCGCCAGCGCCGTCGCCATGGGCCTCGGCCTGAAGTTGTTCCAGGCCGCTCAACACGACGAGCCGATCCCGGAAGGGCTCCAGCGGACTCAGAATCATAGAAAACTCAAAGTCACGCCCGTGGCCCTTGGGGGTCCAATAGTCAACCATCGCCCCCGAACTGGGGTTCAATGCCATCGCTTGGCCGTTCGGCAAGTATGTAAAGCCGACGCGGCGGATCGGCGCAGCTGCTGTCTGGGCCATGGCGGAAAGGGCGGGCACCATTGCATCGAGCAATGGGAGCGCGAGGGTCGAACCGAGCCCGCGTAAGACCGTTCGCCGCGGTAGTGCACTCTTGGTAATGATCATAATCCGCACCTCATTCACGAAAGCCAACTATCAGACCCGGCTGCTAAGCATAACAGCCACTGATATTGAGAGTCCCTCACATCACCAATTCGTGCGAGTACCGAAGCTCAGGCTCCCGCGGCCCGCCGCATCTGAAAGGGCAAACTCCTCACGACACCCAAGATGATCGATGAAAACCGATAATCGGCACGCGCAGCATCACGCCGGACAGCGCGCACCGCCGGCATGTCGTAGGCGTCGACGCCGCGACCCAACGCGTACGTCAGCAGTTTTTTCGTCATCGTCTCGACCACCTGGTCCGCATGATTGACCAGAGCCTGACGGAGCCCGACGATCCCATCGAATTTCTCACCGCTTGGGAGAATGCCCGACGTGTCTATTGCCGTCCTGGAATCACCCTCGTACACGCGCAAGCGGCCATCCAGATCAAAGGCTTCCATGGCAAATCCGATTGGGTCCATCCGAGCGTGACAGGAAGAGCACACGGGGTTAGTCCGATGCAACGACATCCGCTCACGCAGCGTCGGGTTGTTCGTCGACTTCTGACTGCTGTCGAGGTCGGGTACGTTGGGCGGCGGGGCCGGAGGCGGCGTACCCAATAAATTTTCGAGCACCCACTTGCCGCGGAGGACCGGCGACGTACGATGCGGATACGACGTGACCGACAGGATGCTACCTTGACCGAGGAGCCCGTGGCGTCGACTATCAGTGAGTGTGACGCGCCGGAAGTGGTCACCATGCACGTTCAAGATCCCGTAGTGGCGCGCCAGCCGCTCGTTGACGAACGTATAGTCCGCCGTCAGCAAGTCGAGCACGCTCCGGTCCTCCCGAATGATGCTCCTGACGAACAACTCCGTCTCTTTCCGAAACGCCTGCCGCAATCCATCGTCGAAGTCCGGATCGACGCGCGGATCGGGGCTCACGCCGGCCACGTTGCGCAGATATAGCCACTGGCTGACGAAGCCGTCCACGAGCGCCTCGGAGCGAGGATCTGCGACCATCCGTCGCACCTGTTGCTCGAGCACGCCCGGGCTGCTCAGTGTTCCTTGATGGACGAGATCGAGAAGTTCGTCATCCGGAATGCTGCTCCACAGAAAGAACGACAGCCGCGACGCCAAGTCCTCGTCAGACAGCCGATAGTTCGTGTTCGGAGCGACGTTGGCGGGATCCCGCTCGACCCGGTACAGAAATTCCCAGCTCGTCAGCAGCGCCTGTAGGGCGTGCTCGATGCCGGCCTCGAATCCCCCGGCGAGACGGCCGTCCTCATAAAAGGTGAGTAGCGGCTGCAGGTCGGCGTCAGTGACCGATCGCCGGTAGGCGCGGCGGGCTAGGGTCGAGAAGATCGTCTTTGCACAGGAGGCTTCCTCGGCTGGCCGTGTCGGATGACAGGCAAAAATGCGGCGGCGACTCGGAGTGTCGCCTGGACCGCGGGCATCGAACGGTCCTCGGATCTCGGCTGTGTTGAGATACGCGCCGGTCCGGTTACGGTAATACGAGTCGACACCGGAGCCTCCGCCGCCTGGATCAGAATAGCCTGGATACGGCCTGAGGGTGTACCGAAGGTGTTCAAGGAGCTCCGGCGTCCGATTGAGCCATGCCAGTGTAATGGTGCGAGGCCCCGCCTTAGCCGCAAAACGGAACTGCCAATCCTCGTCTACATCCTTAAACCGGTCGGGTTTGGGGCTGGGGCTGGGGACAGGCTGACTTGGTGCGCGCACAGAATCAGTCTGCGGCTGCTCGTCACGCGGAACCACGGGCTGCGTGAACACGTGCAGCCGCTCGCCGTCTAGTCGGATCTCAAGCCGTTGCGGAACATCATAATTAGGGACCCTCCCCCCGCCAGCGAAGTTGTACCGTCCGAGGCGAACCGAAATTTCGTACGTGCCGTCCGCGGGAAAATTGTACTTGATGACCGTACCGCCGCGTGTGCCGAACGGCAAACCGTCCAGCCAATCATTTTGAGAAAGGTTCTCCGGCACTTGGAAGGTGTCGCCGCTCAGGACTGGTGCCGATGCGCCGACGGCAAGCCGACTGATTTTTTCCGCTGCGTTTAGATATTGCTCCATCAGCGTGGGCGACATGCGCACCCCGGCCGTGTTGTCGAAGCCATAGCTCTCATCGTCAGCTGGCAGGAGGTCGGCAATTTTCTTATCTTCCACGCTCAGTGCCAGTAGGTCACGGATGACGCGCCGATACTCCGCACGATTCAACCGTCGGAAGGCATCCGGCCGTCCGGGATTCGGGTTCGCCACGCCCGCGCGATCGAGTTCCGTTTCCAGCCACGACGTCAGGCCGTCATATGCCTGCTTGTCAGGGCGTGATCGCCCAGCCGGCGGCATCTCGCCGGCAAGCAGCTTGAGCCTCACTTTTTCCCAGACGTCGGCACGCGCAGCAACGTGTCCCACGTCCACCGAATCCAGCAGGAGCCCGGCCGTTTTCAATCGAGAGTTGTGGCACGTTACGCAGTACTTATCCAGGATGGCCCGTGCTTCCAAGCCGGAAAACGAAGCCCCAGCCGCGGCACCAAGCTGATGCGGCGGGCCAGCAGCATGCAGACCATCGGCGGGGATAGACAGCATGATCAATCCGCCGATTGCCAGTAGCGCAGCAATTCGTCTCTTCACTAGCCCTCCCGTTTCGTGCTGACGCCGTGGTTCTTGCGCATGTGGCCGCGTTCGGAGACGGTCGGCATGATCGAACCGTAGTTAATCTGAGGAGCTTGCGCAATACCGTAGCTCCGGTAGCCGAAGTGTCATCGCTGACACTCGGGATGCCCGGCGAGTCCGGCCGCCACACCCGAAACCTCCCCAGCTGGTCCGGTCACCACATCGGCATCCATCGGCTCGGAGGAGGCGGTCAAGGCTTGAGCGACAAACCTGGGACTTACTGGCTGAATTGTGACCGGAAACTGCGGGCTGAGTCAGTCACTCCACATTGTCGGTAGCGAGCGAAGCGAAGGCGAATCCTCGCGCACATGCGTGAGCGGGTGATCGAGGGCGAGCACATGAAGTACGAGCGGTGGAAAGTGCCTCCTCGGCGTAGCTGATTCGCGGCCAACGAGCCGAAACTGGCTGTCAGAAAAGCGATTCAAGCGATGCTCGACTCGCGGCTCCGCGGCGGAGTGGATGCAACCTCAAAGTCCGAAGGCGGTTGACGATCCTCTCAGCTCTGTCAGGCTATGGGACTCGTCCATGGCATTTCTTGTATTTCATTCCGCTACCGCACGGGCATGGTTCATTCCGTCCGGCTCTTCGAGTTACTGGAGCTTGGGGGCCGGGCACAAGGTCCACGTCGAATCTCGGGGAAATCAGGGTGGGCTGTTCCGCTGGAAGGGAGGCGTCAGCCGGTGGGAGGCTTGTGACCTCCTGCCAGCTCTGACCCGTTGATGCATTTCGCGAACGGCTTTTCCGGAGATAGTGGGGGCTGTAGGGAACTCCGTACGATGTGGTGAACTTTAGCGCTGCTTTCTCGCGAGCGAATTCGTCCTGGGACCGACCGATCGCCAACAGCTCTTCGTCGCTGCAATCGCGCAGGGTGATCTGTTCGCGTGGGACGAAGAACACCTGTCCGATGGGCATACTGTGAGCTATTGAAATCCCCTCTCCCGGCTGCAAGACATAGCGAAATTCGCTCTCGTGAGCGTACCAGTCCGTCTCTACGCGAACGGTCAGCATCGGAGCTACCGGCCGTTCGATCGCGTTAAAGATCGGCGCGTACACCGTATCCCAGCCGTGCTCGGTCTGGAAATTCCACGCACCGCGAATCGTGATTGCTCCAGCTGGCGTGCCGAGATCCTCCGAAACGATAGTGCTTCGTGCTAGGAGAAGGGCCTTTTCGCGGGATAGCGACGGTACTCCGGGCATGAACGTGACCTCCTCCTTGAACACTCCGATACCACCTACCGGAAGCATCACCGCCACGGAAAAGATCGGCTCCCATTTCGCTCCCGTCAGGTTTACGTAGTACACAAAGCGGTACTGCCCTTCCCCTTGGTACTCCAAGTGAAACGATTCATGCTGCTCCAGCGGAGGGTAAAGCAGAAACCCAAGGGCACTCCCGGCTTCAAGCACCGGGCAGTGGCGCGCGTGTTGCGGCAGGAGAGGTCGCTGGCTTTCGCGCCGCGGCTTCAAACCTACACCGGGACGACGCGAGTTTGGAAAGAGCCGAGCTTCCATCAAGTGAATACTACCTTTTTTCAATCGTACGTGATACGGAAACGGTTCGCCAAAATTGGGACAACACGAACAACACGGCGCTGCCAGGTTGGCACGGCGAAGAGCTCCATCGGCACCGGCGTGGCGACAATGAATGGTTAGAAAAGTCTGCTACATTTTCAGATTGGGCTTGATCCGGGGATACGAGGTGCATACGGATGACACTCGGTTATCCGCGATCTCCACCTGACCGAAACCACGCGTCGAGAATGTTAAATTGACGGCGCGCGGATCGGAGCCACGGCCGCACGGAGCTAAGAACGACCGAGCCCAAAGACCTGGCGCCGCGGCGGACTGAAAATCGCCACCTGCGGCTTGAACCGGAGACTCAAAAAAAGACCGCCTTTGCCGCGCAAGAGGCACCGACACTTTTCGCGCGGTTCGCACGCGAGGAAGACGGTCTTCTCCCATTGCGGCCATGTCCGAGATGCTCGACGTTTCAGCGAGCTGCTGCTCTGATGCCGACAGCCGGATCGGCCACGCCCACCCTGATCCTGGTCGCGGCAACGTTGGCGAAAGTGGGTCGGCGAGGCCTGCAATAGCACCCCAACTTAAGCGCTTTCGTCGAGGCAGGGAGACATGACGGTAGCCGGCTTACACAAGGGAGCATCGTGGTATTTGTCATCGGCACGTCTACCCGAATTTTATTAAGGCTTTCCAAAATTGGTCTGAGCAGGTAGTATATTGCGCTACAGACAAGCCATATTCCGGGAACCCCTACGGGTTGTGGGTGACAGATTGGTCGGCGGACCATGATGCGGTGTACGCTGGTCGTTGTCGTTCTACTCACGTCGATATTCTTCTGCCCTCACGACTCAGCCTACGGCGCGGATCTTCCTCTTGTCGTCAACGAATACAGCCTGAAATCCTGGGGGCCGCAGGAAGGCTTACCTTCCGGCGGCGTTTGGGCCGTGACGCAGGATACCGAGGGATTCCTGTGGCTGGGGACGGATAATGGACCTCTGCGCTTCGACGGAACTCGGTTTCGCCCGTGGTCGTTCATTAGTTCGAGTCCGCTGCCGGACAGTCCGGTTCGCGCGATACGCGCTTCGCACGACGGCAGCCTGTGGTTTGGGTTCGGGAAGACCGGAGGAGTGACTCGACTGAAAAACGGAGACGTGAAGACCTATGGTCCTGACGAAGGACTCGACGCGGCTGCTGTAACCGTGTTCTTCGAGCATCCGGGCGGAAGCTTCTGGGTTGGAACAGAGCGAGGTCTTTACTGGTTTGATGACGATCGGTGGAAGCGAGTGGCGGGGTTGTCCGGTACCGTGCTGAGCACGTTCGTGGACGCGCGCGGGCGTTTTCTGGTCGGAACCACGACCGGCGTCTTCTCGCGGACTAAAGATGAGAACGCCTTCCGAGCGGTGGACGACCTCAGCGGTAGAATTCGAGACATCACCGAAGACCGCTCCGGAACCATTTGGGTGACCGATCCGTTGAGTGGTTTTCGACCTCTGCACAGCCAACGGAGTCCCTCCGATGAACGGGGAAGAGGCTACGAACTCCTGCACGACCGCAGGGGTAACTTCTGGGTTGGCACATCCGGACAAGGCCTTTGGCGTGTGCGGTTCGCTGGACCGGGCGACCGTCCGCGGATCGACAAAGTAAGTGGTCTGATTGGTTTGTCTTCGGATTGGGTGACGGCGCTGCTGGAGGACCGTGAAGGTAACCTGTGGATTGGGACGTACGACGGGTTGAATCGTCTGACGCCCTACAGATTCACCCCGCTGACCAACCTTGGCTTGGTCAGCGCTGTCGAGACGACGCTGGACGGGAGCATATGGGTCGGGGCCGGCGATACGTTGGTACGGTTTCCAGAGGGCCGGATCGATCGGAGTGAGGCGACGCTGCAGCTGCCCGCGCCCTTGACGATGATGTACTGCGACGAGCGCGGTACTTTGTGGATTTCAACCGATGGACATCTATTCCATCTGCGAAATTCCAAATTAACGGAAGTCAAGGCGCCTGGTTCATCGCTTCAGATCGTCTCGATGACGTCTGATGCTCGCGGCGGTCTGTGGGTTTATGATGCCGAGCGCGGGCTTGGACGCCTGAACAAGGGCCGGTTTGATGGCAAATCGCTACCCTCCAACGTCAAGGATGTTCGAGTCGTTTTCTCCTACACGGATCGAAGCGGCCGAGTATGGCTGACGCTTGCCAACGGTCACGTCGCCGTGATCCATCACGATGGTGCCATTCGGGTGCACGGACCTCCGGACGGATTGGATGCCGGCGTATACCGCGCGATTTACGAGGACCGTCGCGGCATTATCTGGTTGGGGGGCAGCGAGGGGCTGAGTCGGCTGGCAGGCGAGCGCTTCTCTACCTTGCGCGGCGCCGACGGGTTCCCTCTCAAGTCGGTCACGTCAATCGTCGAGGACGATGCCCAGCACTTTTGGTTCGGAAATGAAGGTCTCGGAATTCTCCGCATTTATAGGGGTGAGCTCGACGCGGTGTTTAGCGACGCCAATCACCTCGTTCGGTACACGACCTATGACAAGTTGGACGGATTCGCGTTTGCCGGAACCCCGCGCTGGTATGGTTCGCGAGCTGCTGTCCGCTCTCAACTCGGTCCGCTGTGGTTCGTCACCGGCGTCGGGTTGACCATTGTAGATCCAGTTGCAGAGGCGCGCCGCCGCGTCGCGCCAATCTCGGTACGTATCGAGCGCGCTCTTGTCGATCGTCGTGAAGTGGATCGGATCCCTCGTGCGGTCCTCCCAAAGCGGCCGTCCACGGTCGAGATCGAATACGCGGCGTTAAACCTGACCTCTCCGCTGAAAACTCGATTTCGCTACCGTCTTGAGGGATTCGACAGCGACTGGGTGGAAGCGGGTGCCGAGCAGCAAGCGGTCTATAGCAACCTGCCTCCGCGAGCCTACCGATTTCACGTGAGTGGAAGCGCCAGCGGCGGCTTGTGGAGCGAGTCGGAGGCCGTCTGGGAGTTCTCGATTCCGCCCGTTTTCTATCAGACCAGGACGTTTGCGGTCGTCGCGGTAACCACGGTTGTTCTGGTTCTGGGAACCGCCTGGCGCATTCGCGTTGGCCAAGTGCGCAGGCAGTTTGCTCTCTTGTTCGCGGAACGAGTGCGCCTTAGCCGCGAGATCCACGACACGCTTCTTCAGGGCTTGGTCGGCCTGACGCTTCAATTCGATGCTTTGGCTTGCGATTTTGACTCCTCGACAACGTCGCCCAAGGAACGAATCATCCAGATGCGAAGGAACGTCGAGGATTACATTCGCGAGGCTCGGCAGGCGATCTGGGATCTGCGGTCGCCGAGGCTCTTGAAGGGCGATCTGGCGTCGGCACTCCGACGGGTTTGCGCTCAGGCGACTTCCGAGGACGTGACCTGCGAGCTTCAGGTCCAAGGACCGCAGCGTCGGGGTTTGCTCAATGTGGACGAACAACTGCTGCGGATCTGCCAGGAAGCGGTCATAAACGCCATCCGGCACGCCAACGCAAGGCAGATTCGCGTCGAGCTACAGTACGGGGAGCGTGCCTTGAAACTGCGCGTTGTTGACCAGGGAAGGGGCTTCGATCCAGCCAACGGGTTCACCGTGTTCGGCCACTATGGACTCCTGAACATGAAGGAACGCGCCGACTCGATTGGCGCCGAGTTCAATGTATTCAGCGAGATCGGCCGAGGCACTGTCATTCAAGCCGTCGTGCCGCTCTGCTCTCATGACTAAAGCGCCGAGATCATGCATTCGGGTGCTGTGCGTTGACGATCACAAGATCGTGCTCGAGGGTCTCTCACTTATCATCAACCGGCAGCCCGACATGCGAGTCATCGCATCCGCCGTTGACGGCGAGCAGGCAATTGCGCTTTTTGAGCGACACCGACCCGACGTCACTCTTTTGGATTTGCGGTTGGGAGCAATGAGCGGGGTTGAGACCATACGAGCGATTCGGCAGAACGCTCCCGACGCCCGCATCGTCGTGCTCACGATGTACCATGGCGACGAGGACATCTATCGCGCGCTTCACGCAGGAGCGACTACCTATCTCCTCAAGGACACGTTGGCGGACGACCTGATTCGGGTCGTGCGGGAGGTTTACGAAGGTAAGCATTCAACGATGAGTGCAGATATCACGGCCCGTCTCGCCGAACGTGCGGCGGGCCCGGCACTGACGCCGCGCGAGGTGCAGGTCGTCGAGCTGGTTTTTCACGGCATGCGCACCAAGGAGGTCGCGGCCTCGCTCGGTATCAGCGAGGAAACCGTCTCGGTTCACCTTAGGAATATTTTCACGAAACTGAAAGTGCAGGATCGAACCGCGGCAATCAAGATTGCCTTGCGTCGAGGCATCATCCATGTCGATTGAATCGGTGGTTTTTGATGGGGTGGCGGACCATACGTCGCGGAATGCCGTGATTTACGTGCCCACGAGGGTCGTATCAGTGACGGCTTCGACACACGCTTCGAGCCTCCGCGCTACCGGCCGAGTTGCCGCTTGTCTGCTGCCTATCGCTCTCTTCCTCGCGCACCCAGTAACTATTCGCGCCGATGCTGCCGATAGCACGCGGTCTACGCACGAACCCATCACATTCAATAGGCACATTGCGTCAATCCTGTTTCAACACTGTGCTTCGTGTCACCGCCCCGGAGGAGACGCTCCCTTCAGTCTGCTCACGTATGACGATGCGCGCCGCCGCGGGACACTGATAGCTGCGGCGACGAAGCGCCGATATATGCCGCCGTGGAAGCCGGAGCAAGGCCATGGAGAGTTTGTCGGATCAAGGCGTCTCGCCGACGAAGAAATCGCGCAGATCCAGAATTGGGTTGAAGCCGGTTGCCCAGAAGGCGACCAAGAGGATCGGTCCACTCCGTCAGAATGGGCGAGCACGTGGAATCTCGGAGCACCCGACATCCAGGTGATGATGCCAGAGCCTTACGTTCTGGAACCAGATGGTTCAGATGTTTTTCGTACGTTCGTCGTTCGAGTACCACTCCAGACACGGCGCTACGTCAGGGCCTTGCACTTCCAATCAGGGAATTCTAGGGCGGTCCATCACGCGAATCTCAAGATCGATCAGACGCGTTCGTCACGATCGCTTGACGAGAACGATTCGGCGCCGGGCTACGAAGGCGCCGGCGGCTTGGGTGCCAAGTTCCCGGACGGCCACTTCCTCGGGTGGACACCTGGTCAGACGCCGCGGATCGCCTCTGATGAATTGTCTTGGCGCCTGGAACCAGGAAGCGATCTCGTAATCGAAGTCCACATGGTGCCGACCGGAAAAAGAGAGTTGATACAACCGAGCGTCAGCTTCTACTTTGCCGAAGGGCAGCCGTTGAAGCTTCCATACATGCTGCGCTTAGGACGTCAGGACATCGATATCCCTGCAGGCGAGCGCGCGTATGCGAGCACCGATTCATATGTGTTGCCCGTGGATGTCGAAGTGCTTGCCGTCCAACCACATGCACACCTACTCGCAAAGGAGATTCGCGGCTTGGTTATGCTTCCGGATGGCAGGGTCGAATGGCTCATATTCATCAAGAACTGGGACATCAACTGGCAGGACACGTACCGTCTGGCGCGACCGATGCTGATCCCGAGAGGCTCGACGCTGTCGATGAGTTACATCTACGACAATTCGACCGCCAACGTTCGCAACCCAAACAACCCGCCACTGCGAGTTACCTACGGTCAAACGACCTCGTCGGAAATGGGAGATCTGTGGATACAGGTGATGCCTCGCACCCATGAAGATCGCGATGCCCTTCATAGAGACTTCGCACCAAAAATGCTACGCGCCGACATTGCGGGTGTCGAAAAGATGCTGCAATTGGATCCCGGCGACCCGCGCATTCACGCCGACCTCGGGTTTTGTTACCTCGAAGCTGGCCGGGTTACTGAGGCCATCGTTCATTTGAAGCGGGCGGCGCTGCTTGAGCCCTTGTCGGCGGGCCGGCAATATGACCTCGGAATGGTGTTTTTTCGGACGCGCGATTTCAGTGCGGCGCGTGCGCATTTCACAGAAGCCGTTCGGCTCAAACCGGACTTCTCCGAGGCCTACAACAACCTGGGTGTGTTGAGTTACGAAGAAGGCCGCATCGCCGAAGCGATCGGGTGGTACTCACGAGCTCTCCTGATCAACCCAGACGATGCCGAGGCCGCCTACAACCTCGGTCGCGCTTTTGCGACAGGCGGGGACACAGAGTCGGCGACCGTGCAGTTCCGATTGGCACTGCGCCTGAAACCTAACGACGCCGTTACGCACAGCAGTCTTGCGAACGTTCTGGCATCTCAGGGGCAACTTGGCACCGCGGTGAGGCACTACCGGTATGCTCTAGAGATCGAGGCCAATCTGGCTGCCGCTCTCGTGGACCTCGCGTGGATTCTCGCGACGTCAGACCACGACGACGTGCGGGCCCCGGCTGAGGCAGTCCGGCTTGCTGAACGCGCAGCGACGCTGACGGGGTACGCGAATATCGCGGTTCTAGATACGTTAGCGGCCTCGTACGCGGCTAATGGAGAACGCAGTCGCGCTATTGCTGCGGCCGAGAAGGCATTGTCATTGGCAATCGAGCCAGCAGCCGTTGCGGCAATCGGTACGCGGCTGGAGAGTTATCGGCGCTCCCATGCTGAGCAGCGGCGCTGACGTACGCCTCTGTTAAGCAAATGTTGGGCCAGGCTTCTCCATTAGCCAGTGCACTGATTATCTTTTCCCACCTACCTAATCTACAGTATTGCCACCTCGGCACTTCCAATGTACAACTCGCTCACATTGTTGCTGGCATCTGGGGTGGAGGTGAGTATGCGCGGCCAGATCTGCGTGTCCTTCGTCGTCGCGTGTTCCGCGATCCTCGTTTTTCCCGCAATTGGATCTGCTCAAAGCGCTGTCTCAGGCCAAGTCAGCGATTCGAGTGGTGGCGTGTTGCCAGGCGTAACAGTGACAGCTGCGAGCCCGGCGCTTATCGAAAAACAGCGCGTAGCGACCACTGACGAGCAGGGACGTTACACCATCGTCGACCTCCGTCCCGGCGCGTACGACGTGATGTTCAGCCTGAGCGGCTTCAGAACACTCCGACGCGACGGCATGGTCCTTCCGTCCAACTTCACCATGACTGTTAATGCCGTGCTCGAGGTAGGGGCGCTCGAAGAGACGCTTGTGGTTACCGGACAGTCGCCTCTCATCGACGTACAGAGCGCCCAAACCAGTGTTGCGGTTTCCCGGGATTTCCTCGAAGCGCTTCCCACTTCGCGGACCTGGCAAGCGGCGGCGGCGCTCATGCCAGGAGTCAAGGCGAGTCAACAGAGCGTCGGAGGGGCGCGGACGGCCGTACAGCCGCGGATGACCGTGCACGGGACGGGTCCTCAAGAGACGACGGTCGACACGGACGGCATGAAAATGAACACCTCGCAGGCTGGCGGGTCCGGGAACCATAACTTGAACGATCTACTGGCCAGCGAGGTGACAGTGCAAACCGGCGCGCCCGGCGCGGAGGTGTCTGGAGGGGGCCTGCACATCAACTTCATTCCTCGAGATGGCGGCAATACATTCAGCGGCTCGAGCTATTTCGCGTACTCCGGTAGCGGCTGGCAGTCCGATAATCTATCCGAGGAGTTAAGAAGCCGGGGCATCACCCAGCCGACGGCAACGGACTTCCTCTATGACGTCAGCCAATGGCTTTCGGGGCCGGTTATCAGGGACCGGTTGTGGTTCTTTGGGTCCTTTCGGAGTCTCGGGAACGATGAGGTCGTAGTGGATAGTTTCTATCCGGATGGGCGTCCCGGAGAAGCCGAGAACCGGTTGCACAACGTAACGGGTCGCCTAACCTGGCAAATCAGCCCGCGCAACAAGGTGGGCGCCTACTACGATCGCGCGTTCAAGACGGTCGGCCACGAGTTCGCGTCCGGCGAAGAGATTCTGAAAGCCTCAAGACGCCGCACGCCGGACCAGGTGCTGTACCAGGCAGCTGCAAAGTGGACGTCCACGCTATCGAGCAAGATGCTTCTGGAAAATGGCCTCGGTATCGTGTTGCAGAACTTCCACATGCTCTACCAGGAGGGCATAGCTCAGCCTCGCAATAGCGATGCGTGGTACGCGAACGCGTCTCGATTCGACTTCATCACTACGGAACGAACGACTGCCGGGGTTGCCGAGAACCGTACGTATCTGCCGCGATACAGCCTTTCGTCAAAACTGTCATACGTCACTGGGTCCCACGCACTCGCCACGGGCGTGCAATGGCACTTCGCAACCACCCGGATCGAACGAGACGCCAACGCGGATCTCACCCAGCGATACCGGAACGGTGTGCCAGAGCAGGTGGATGTCTATAACACCCCCGTCGGCAACGCGCAGCGCGCGAACGCGGATCTAGGAATCTACGCGCAGGATGCGTGGACGATAAAACGGTTGACGCTGCATCCTGGTATCCGCCTTGAATATCTGAATGGATCCATCGAGGCCGTCAGTCTTCCTGCAGGCCGCTTCACACCCGCACGCGAATTCCCTAGGGTTCCAAATCTACCTAACTGGTTTACGGTGGCGCCGAGGTTCAGCGCGGTGTATGCGTTGACGAATGATTCGAGAACGTCCCTGCGTGGGGGCGTCAACAAGTACTATCTCGGAGAGTTTACGACGTTCGCTTCTCGTTATGATCCCCTTCGTTTCCAGACCGACACTCGCGACTGGCGAGACTTGAATAGAGACGACATCGCGCAAGACCACGAGATCGGCGTGAGCAACACAAACAACTTTGGCAGCGCGCCCAATCGGAGACCGGATCCATCTCTCAATCGTCAATACTTCGTGACCTATAACCTCAGCATCGATCGCGAGCTTTTGCCCGGATTATCTGTCGGAGCAGCTTGGTACCGGAACAACTACTACGACGTTGAAAAGCAGGACAACGTGCTGGTGGATGTATCAGATTACTCGTCTTTCCAGACTGCCAACCCGTTAACCGGCGAGCCCATCACCGTCTATAACCTGAACAGAGCGAAACAGGGGCAAGTTAGTATAGTTGATACGACATCCGCTGGGCCGGACCGGAACCGCCGGGTCTATGACTCGGTGGAACTCACCTTCACTGCGCGGTTATCGAAGGGCGAGATATTTGGTGGCTGGAGCAACGAGCGGGATGTAAGTGTCACGTGCGACGTCGACAATCCGAACACGCTGACATATTGCGATCAGCGCTTATGGACCCAGCCGTTCAGGGGCCAGTTCCACTTCGCCGGAAGCTACCAACTGCCACTGGGTGTGACAGCTGGCGCCTCGATTCTCAGTTACGCGGGGAATCCGCTCACGGTTAATTGGAGCGTCCCGGCAGGCGTGTTCCCCGGTGGGCGGACGGAGGCAGTCACGATTCCCCTGAATCCCCCGGGTTCAAGTTTTCTCAAGCAGTGGAACCAGGTAGACGTGACAGCGAAGAAGTCGGTTCGAATTGGCCAGCAGCGAATTGACGCATCCGTCGATGTCTACAACCTGCTGAACTCAAGTGTCGTGCTGGCGGAGAATCAGACATTCGGGTCGAACCTCGGACGCCCGACGGTGATCCTGCAGGGTCGGATGGTCAAGGTTTCGGCCGCGCTGAAATTTTAGGTCGGCCGAACCCGACTCGAAACGTCGCCAGGGAGTCTCATTATGCGGCTCACGGTGCTCTGTCTGGCTTGCTGGTGTTTCAGTTTTGAGCACTAGAGCGGCGGCTGCCGACGATCTGCCTTTGGTGAGTGCTGTCAAGAACGGGCAAATGGCGGTTGTGCGAACGTTGATCGGACAACGCTTTGATGTGAATGTCTCAGAGCTCGATGGCACGACACCTTTGCACTGGCGGGTAGAGCGTGACGAAAAAGAGCTCGTCAGCTTGTTGATCGGTGCGGGCGCGCACGCGACTGTCGTCAGCGACTACGGTATGACACCGCTCTCCCTTGCTTGTCGGAACGGCAACGCCGCGATCATCCGAGTTCTGAAGCTGCGGCCGATCCGAACGTAGCTCTCCAGGCCGGTGAGACTCCGATTATGACGGAAGCGCGTGTCGGTAATGCAGACGTCGCCCGTTTAGAGTTCGCCACGATGCTTCTCGCGCATGGAGCGAACGTGAACGCTCGGGCAAAAGCGATTCCCCGAGCGTAGATAGGGATCCGGGGACGTGGTGCCCCCGGCGGCGGTGGTGGCGGAAGGAGCGGAGGCAGGCTAGATGGCGCCACGCCGTTCTGGATGGCCGCCCAAATTACCAATGTGCCGATGATGCGCTTGCTTCTTGCGCATGGCGCGGATCCGCTCATCGGGACGGTCCGAAACGTTTCACCGTTGATGGCGGGGGTCGATGCAGATGCGGCTTGTTGTACAACCGGCGTCACGGAGAACGATGCCGTTGACGCGATCAGCTTGTGTCCCGCACTCGGTGGCGTTTAATCAGTGCGACGGACGCTCGACTCACACGGCGGATGAGGCGGCGAGGCGTGCGCCGGACGGACCCGCCGAGGCAGCACAAAGAGTCTCATGATAGCGACGTTTTCCTCCGACGGGCCTTTACATGCGGTGAATTATGGTCGATCGAATCGGTGAAGCGACCAGTTACACACGGCGCAGTTTCATTCAAGGGGTTATCGCCGCGGGCGCCGTTGTGTCCTCCGCGACATATCTGTTCCGCACGAACGCCCGGGGCCAGACCTCCGCGCCGGGGGCACCCGGGAGTGTCGAGCGCCTGATCACGTTGAACATCAACGGCCAGGAGCGCCGTGTCGACGTGATGAAGCAGGAAACGCTCGCCATGACGCTGCGCTACAAGCTCGGGCTCACAGGTACGAAGCTCGGTTGCGACCGCGCCGAATGTGGGGCCTGCACGGTGCTCGTGGACGATGTCCCGCGGTATTCGTGCTCAGTGCTAACGCACTCACTGCGAGGCAGGAAAGTCACGACGATTGAAGGGCTGGCTGCCGCCGATGGAGCGCTCAGCCCAGTGCAGAGAGGCGTCGTCGATGAGCAGGGCTTCCAGTGCGCGTTCTGCATGCCCGGGTTTGTGATGGCAGCAACGGGCTATCTGAAGACGAACCGGAATCCGACACGCGAAGAACTGCGGCACGGTGTTTCGGGGAACCTGTGCCGATGTCAGGACTACGACAAGATCCTCACCGCGCTGATGCGCGGTTCTGAGCACATGCGAGGGGTGTAACCGTGGCTGACACCGGCTACAAAGTGATAGGTCACAACTACACGACTCCCGATATGGTCGCGAAGGTGACAGGCCAGGCGAAGTACGCCGAAGACTTTCGCGCCGAGGGCATGCTGTTTGTGAAGCTACTTCTCAGTCCGATGCCTCATGCGCGGATACGCAGTATCGACGCGAGTGCGGCGCTGGCGATGCCGGGGGTCAAAGGGATTTTAACGGCTGACGATCTACCCGCCCCCGCTTCGAGCGTCACCGACAGCGGCACGGTCATTCAGGCCAATCCCTTCAATGAACGCGCGCTGACGAAGGAACCCTTATACATCGGTGAACCCATTCTGGCCGTTGCCGCCGTCGACGAGCTGACCGCTGCGGACGCGATTGAGAGAATCAACGTCGATTTCGAGCCGTTGCCATTCATCACCGATCCGCTCGATGCCTTGCGGCCGGGCAGCCCCAACCCGCGTTCCGCGGGGAACGTCTGGATGCCACCTCCGGCGGTTGTTCCGACGGCAGGTCGCGGCGGTCAGAACGCGACGCCACCGCAGCCACCCCCCCGCCCTGAAGTTAAGGAACTGAAGTGGACTGACGGCGACTTCTCCGAGTTCGCCGAAGGCAAGCTCCCGATGGGTAAGCCGACGGTGGAGTGGTCTTTTGGCGATGTCGAGGCCGGTTTCAAGAATGCAGCGCTCGTCTTGGACGAAACGTTCTTGACGCCGAGTACTTCGGACGCTCCGCTCGAAAGTCGTTCGGTGATGGCGTACTGGCAAGCGGGAAAGCTGTATGTCCATTGCTCTACCCAGAGCACTACCCAAACAGTGCCCGCCGTGGCTCGCAGCGTGGGAATCCCACCAGAGCAGATCGTCGTCATCAGCGAATATACGGGCGGCGGATTCGGAAGCAAGGTGGCCGGCGCACCGACGCTGGCAATCGCGGCGCTGCTGGCGAAGAAGGTCAATGCGCCAGTGATGATGCGGATCAGCCGCGAAGAAGAGAATTACATTGGCCGCTGGCGCGCCGCGGTATACGCGCGTCTGAAAGTCGGGTTCGACGCGCAGGGCCGTATTACAGCGATCGACATGTTCTCGATTGTTGATAACGGACCGTATGAGCAGCAGAGCGACTTGATGCAGAGCGGCCGCCAGGTCTCTCTGATGTACCAGCCGCTCGCCATGCGCTGGCGCGGCGTCGCGGTACTGACGAATACGACGCCCACCGGTCCTCAGAGCCAACCGGGAGGCGCTCAGGCCCACATGGTGATGGAGCCGGTTCTCGCGAAGGCTTCACGGAAGCTGGGTCTCGATCCTCTCGCGGTTCATTTGATCAATGCACCGGCCGGGAAGGCTCGATTCGGAGGGGCGAATCAACGCGGAGACCGCGCCTACGTGACCAGTGCGTTTGTGAAGGAGGCGCTCGAGCGAGGTGCCGAATTGTTCCGATGGGAGCAACGGAGAGCCGTGAGTCGCACACGTCGAGGTCCGAAAGTCCGCGGGATTGGAATCGCACTTTCATCCTACTCCGGCGGCTCGGTGGGCTTCGACGGACTGTTGATTATCCGGCCCGACGGGCGCATTCAGATTCAATCCGGGATTGGCAACCTTGGCACGCATTCGGTGACTGATGTGCACCGAGTGGTCGCTGAAATACTGGATGTTCCCTGGGAACGCTGTGATGTCGTCTCGGGTAACACGGCCAAACACCTTCCGTGGACCTGCATTTCAGGGGGTAGCCAAACCCTGCACGCGATGACCCGTGCGGCGTACGCTGCAGCGACGGATGCAAAGAGGAAATTGCAGGAAATTGCGGCCAAGACGTTCGGCGGGCACCCCGACGACTATACGGTCTCCGGCGAGCGCGTGTCCGGCAACGGCCGGAACATGACCTTTGCCACTGCCGCGCAGACATCGATTGAACTCGGCGGCCATTTTGACGGCCATGAGGTGCCGCAGGACATCAACCGAGTGACGAAAGCGTCCGCCTCTGCGCTGGCCGGCATTGGTTTAATGGGCGTCGCGCGCGACACGGCACCGCGCGATGGTCAAACGCATTCGTACGTGGCGGCGTTTGCCGAAGTCGAGGTCGACGTCGAGACGGGAAAATATCACATTCTCGACTACGTTGCCGTTGCCGATGTCGGCACGGTGATACATCCCCACAGCCTTGGGGGACAAATCCTCGGACGCTCGATTCTGGGGATGGGGCATGTCCTTGGCCAAAAGAACGTCTACGACAGGCGATACGGGGTACCCCTGGCGACTCGCTTCTACAACAACCGGCCACCGACAATTCTCGATGCGCCTCAGACGATGGTTTGGGACGCGGTGAACATCCCAGATCCCGAGACGCCCGTCGGCGCTCGGGGAATCGGAGAGCCGCCGGTCGGTGCTGGAGCTGGCGCGATCTTGAGTGCGCTGATTGATGCCATCGGTGAAGACGCTTTCCGGCGAGCGCCGGTGATGCTTGACACGATTTTGACTTCCCTCGAAGCCGGCAGGCCGCTCCAGGAACCGTTGACAGCGCACATCTAGAAGAAACTTAGAAGTGAAGAGTTCTAAGTTTTCAGTTTGAGGACAAGGCATGGCCGTTATTCGCGACGTGATGCCGACGTTCGAGCTGTTCCAGCCGGCCAGTGTCGAACATGCGTTAACCCTGCTCGACCGGTACGGCGCCAACGCCTGGGTGATGGCCGGCGGGTTGGACACGTTCGACTGGTTGAAGGACCGGGCGAAGCGCACCAACGTAGTGGTCGACCTGAGCCAGGTCCGCGAGCTGAGCGGGATCCGCGAGGCGAACGGCGGCCTGGAGATCGGGGCGACGACGACGCTGACCGAGGTCGTGCGGCATCCGGTGGTGCGCGAGAGGTACGGGCTGCTAATGGAAGCGGCGGAGCTGGTAGCGTCGCCGCAGATCCGGAACCAGGGGACGCTGGGCGGGAACGTGTCGCAGGACACGCGGTGCTGGTATT
>WUUC01184011.1_pt1 | contig 21277 bp, 12 predicted proteins | sample 6278441 | NCBI WGS metagenome assembly WUUC01 (sample SAMN13675441, study PRJNA597444) | soil metagenome | isolation source: soil | place: USA: Washington | collected 2017-10
AATGGTCTCTGCAACCTTCCTTTATTTTATTGACAAGGTTGCCTTCACCAACATTATTACAACTGCAAACCAGTTTACCAATAACGGGTTCCGTTGTCTTGCCTGATCGTAATAATTGCAAACGCTTTTCACTGAGCTCTGTTTTGTTCTCGATCAGGTTACGATATTCAAGAAACTCGGTTTTATCGCCGATCAATATTGCCCCAATTAGCCGGTCATTGTGAATGATACATCTCTTATAATATCGCTTTGCTTTATCGATGAATACTACTTCCTCAAAGGCCGGATCATCAGGACATTCCACCTCTCCTAACGAACAAAGATCCGTTCCATGCATTTTCAGGATATTCATTAGCAAAGAACCACTGTAATATTTTGAAATATCGCCAGTCAGGTACCTGGCCACGACTTCCGCTTGTTGTTCAGCAGCAGCAGTTATTCCATATAAAGAACCCTTGAATTCAGCGATCTCGCCAATGGCGAAGACGCTTTCGTCATTGGTTTGCAGGTATTCGTTGACCAACACTCCCCTCTTGCATTCAAAACCGCCGGCTTTAGCAATTTCTATATTTGCAACCGTACCGATAGCAATAACAATAGCTTGTGCATGAATGATCAACCCGCTTTTTAGTCTTACGCCATTTACGTTTTTATCGCCGAGACAACGTTCTATTTCATCGTTATAATAAATATCAACTCCTTTTGCCGTTAACTCTTCGTGCAGTAGTTGGCTTCCCAACGGGTCCAGCTGCCGATCCATCAATCTGGAGATACGCTGCACAATAGTTACCTCCACATTTACTTCCCGTAAAGAGGCAGCTAATTCAATACCCAACAAACCGCCCCCAACGATTATTACTTTACCACCGGACGGATCAACATGCTCTTTGAAATTGTCTGCGTCAACCCGATTTCGCATCGTGAATATGCCATTCATGGCGGGTATATCACGCAGCATGATGGCGCGGCTCCCCGTTGCCATTATTAAAATATCATAGGAATGTTTGATGCCGTTGCTGTCAATAACGGTTTTGTCCGCCCTGTTTATCTTTTCAATGCTTGTGCCACGATACAACTGGATGTTATATTCTTTCTCTTCTGCGTCAGTCATTTTTACCAGGTTATTCCATGGTAAAGCACTGCTGATATAATCCGGTAACAGAACGCGATTATAAAAAGGAAAATTTTCTTTGCTAAATACGGCTATGTCATCCGTTGTGTTTAATACCCGGTAACTTTTCACAAATCCGCAGGCACCGGCGCCGGCGCCGATGACTATTATCTTTTGTTTTGATTTCTTATATGCCTTTACCTGTACAATATTAAATTTAAAATCAGGCTCCTTACTTTTTGGATCAACCAGGTTACTCGTCAGATTATTGGCCCGGTTCAGGTCGCTATTGAATATCCTGCCCCAATGCATCGGCAAAAAACAAACTCCTTTTTTTATATCCGCTGAAAGTTTTGCCTTCACCCTTACATTCCCTCTTGCATTAAACACTTCTACTAAAACATTTTCCTGGATACCTCTTTCATCAGCATCATCCGGGTGTATTTCTAAAAAGGCTTCCGAAATATGTTGCCTCAGTTTGTTGACCTTCCCGGTTTTGCTCATAGTATGCCATTGGTCGCGGATACGGCCTGTTGTAAGGACAAGTGGAAAATCAATATTTGGCTTTTCCGATTCATTAACATCGGGAAAAGAATGGATGATTGCCTTTTGAGAACTGGTATGAAATTTTTTATCTGTAAATAGTCGCTTTGTACCAGAACCATTGATCTCTTTGGTGTAAGGCCATTGTACAGTCCGTTTCTCTTTTAGTATATCGAAATTCAATGCACTCACATCTATATTGGTTCCTTCGGTCAGTGCAGCATGCTCTGCGTATATATCGCCGATAGTGTTATAACCAAAACCGGTGTAACCCATTTTTTTTGCAAAGCGGCAAATGATCTCAGCATCGGCTAATGCTTCTCCTGGCGCATCCACCACTTTGTTCAAATAACTGATGCGGCGTTCGGCGTTTGTCATCGTGCCTTCCTTTTCCAGCCATGCGGCAGCGGGCAGCACGACATCAGCATATTGTAATGTTTCAGGTTTGCTGCTAACTTCCTGCACTACCACGAACCTGGCTTTTTTTAAACCTTGTTCGGCTTTTCTCACATCGGGCAAACTGGTCAGCGGATTGGTACATAATATCCAGATCGCTTTCAATTTACCGTCATTCAATGCCTCAAACATTTCGGTAGCCGTTAATCCCGGCTTTTGCTGAATGGTTCCTAATGGTACTTGCCAGAATTTTTCTACTTCATTTCTATGTGTCTCATTTGCCAGATCGCGATGAGCCGGTAATAAATTTGCTAAACCACCCACTTCTCTTCCACCCATCGCATTTGGCTGACCTGTTAATGAAAACGGGCCTGAGCCTGGTTTCCCGATATGGCCTGTAATCAGATTAAGATTAATAAGTGACAGGTTCTTGTTCACACCGATGACACTTTGATTCAACCCCATCGTCCACATGGTAATAAACCCTTTTGCATTACCGATATAAGAGGCCGCTACTCTTATTTCCTCCTCATCTACGCCACAAATAGCAGCCGCTTCGGATAACGTTCTTTCAAAAACAGTAGCGCGGTATTTTTCAAACCCTTCCGTATGATCATTTATAAAACAGCTATCAATATTCCCTTCCTCAATAAGGCAACGCCCTATCGCATGATGCAGCGTAATATCAGTCCCCGGATTTAATTGCAAATGAATATCTGCTATGGAACAGGTTTGGGTTTTCCGCGGATCACTTACTATGATCTTTATGTTTGGATTTTTCTCTCTCGCAGCTTCTACTCTTCGCCACAACACCGGATGACACCACGCAGGATTAGCGCCGGCAACAAAGATCACATCGGCCAATTCAAGATCATCATAACTTACCGGCACACTGTCTTCACCCAGGCTCATTTTATAGGCAACCACCGCCGAGCTCATACATAGTCTTGAATTCGTATCAATATTGTTACTGCCGATAAACCCCTTGATAAGTTTGTTAACGACGTAATATTCTTCCGTGAGACATTGACCCGATGCATAAAATGCTACGGAATCAGGACCATACTTCTCAATAAGCGTTTTGAAAACAGCCGCTGTACGTTCCAGCGCAACATCCCAGGAAACTCTTTGTCGAGGCTGGTTGCGACTATACCGCATTTCAGGATAAAGCAACCTGTCAGAAGTATCCATCACGGTATAATGCAAATTCATTCCTTTGCTGCAAAGCATGCCCTTATTTACGGGATGACCTTTATCACCTTCCACGGTTATGCGGCCTTGCGCATCTTTTTCAACCACAATCCCGCAGCCAACACCGCAATAGCAACAAGTGGTTAAACTTCCGTCTTTAATCTCTGTTCTTAAACCGTTTCGTATTGAGTTTGATTCCTTCAAGTGCTGGTATCTTTATTTTTTTAATTATTGGCCAATACGGGTTTAAGTGCCGGCTTTAATTCTTCACTTGCTTTTTCCCTGCCAAACCGTGTGAGTAACACAATAACAGAGACCGCTACTGCAATCATACCGATATAACTGAACGCCTCGGGATAGGTGATACTTTTACTTTTAAATAAAAATCCAAACAACATGCCGCCGACGTTTCCACCGGCACCAACAATACCACTAACCAATCCTACATTCTTTTCATTTATAAAAGGAGTAATAGCGTAAGTGGTACCGTTAGCCATTTTTAAGAATAAAGCGAATGTGATCATGGAGAAGATTGCCATACCAAATGATCCTGAACTGGCAAATAGAATAAGACCCAGTCCTTCGAGCAGTAAAACTGCTGCCAGCAATAATCCTTTCCCCCGCATTCCAAAACGACGACCTACTCTGTCGGCAAAAAGACCGCCCAATGCGCGGGCAAAAATATTCATGAAGCCAAAGACGCCGGCCCAAAAGCCTGCACTGCCCTGGCTTAAATTATATTCCTGTACAAAATGAAGCGCTGCTATATTATCAAAAGTTATTTCCATTCCGAAACACGCTGCGTAAGCCAATGACAATGCCCAGATGCGCCAATCTTTCAAAACGGTGTAATCTGTTTTGGTTTTTGCTTTTGCCACCCGGTTTATTTCATCATAGTTACCCGCTGGCGTATCTTTTGTAAACCGGTAATAAAAAAATGCCATGACCAGCATTAGCAAACCCGGAAAGATCATAGCATATCTCCATGCTTCGGCTTTTGTATAGCCAAAGCCGACAATGGCGGCAAAAATTATCGGCATCAACATATTAGTGATACCCCCACCGAGGTTTCCCCAACCGCCTGCTACTGCGTTAGCGGTGCCTTTTACATTGGCTGCAAACATCATGGATGTATGAAACTGCGTAATAACAAACGAAGCACCAATGATACTGATGGCCAGGCGAAATAATAAAAACGAAGTGTAATCTTTGGCTAGCCCGACACACATCACGGGAACAGCGCCGATCAGCAGTAATGCGGTATATGTTTTTCTCGGGCCCCATGTATCGCAAAGACGGCCAATTAAAAGACGGGCAATGATGGTTCCCGATACTGAAGCAATCACAATATTTCCGATTTGTGATTTATCAAGTTGAAAATTTTCTTTGATAGTTGGCATTAGCGGGGCCAGGCCAAACCAGCCAAAAAAACAAACAAAGAAGGTGAGCCATGTGATATGAAATGTTCTCATTTGAATACCACTCGCCGAAAAAACATTCAACTTGGTAAGTGGTTGATTATTTATAGAAGACATAAGTAGAAATTTGAAGGATAAAATTGTTGTTAACCATCTCACTAAAATTTATAACCGACACCAACTCCCGGGTTCCATTTACCGTTGCTTACCGTCGATTTATTGTTATAGTAAAATGGAACCTGCAATACCAGGTGTTTATAACCAAGCGTAAAACCAAAACCTGCAGTAGGAGTTATCGCCGAATTTTTAGTTACACCTTTTGCAACTTTATCTTCTTTTATACGCATCGTGGGCAAAATGCCAAATCCAAAATGCAAGGGCTTTCTAATAAATTTTATGGATGGACCTCCAAAGTTTATATAACTCCCCTTGTCTACATACCCCGCCACTATCATTCCATCCCATGCGGCTATAGCTATTTTTTTTGTACCCGCGTCTTGAGCATATAACCAATTAAATGTGCAAAGAACAAATGCAATAATTGCGTTGATAAATAACTTCTTCATAATTTTGGTTTGGTTTTAAGTTGTTCGTTCAATTTATAATCACCCCCCGGCCGAGCTTCCATTTCGAACCGGGGTTTTTTTATACTTACATAACAACGAATTGATTATTCTATCCCTATGTACACCTGTTCGTTCTCCACTTTTACAGGATAGGTCTTAATAGAACAATCGTCGCCATTGAGGCATGCTCCCGTCTTCAATGAAAAAGTTCTTTTGTGAAAAGGACATGCAACTTTGGGTTCATCGCCCTGGGAACCGATCATGCCACGGCTCAACGCCATTTGGTTGCGATGCGGGCATTCATTTTGCGTGGCATACCATTCATTAAGCCGGGTGAAATAAAATAAAGCGATCTGCTCATCCTTATATTTTACACATACACCGCCGTTGGCCGGCATGTCATCAACGTGGCATGCAGGGAACCAGGTAATTGCTTTTCCTTCAATCATGGGTTACTGTTTTAGCGTTATTAATCGCCGCGTATTCTCACTATTAGAGACAAGCCCGGACTGTCTTTCACAAACCAGGCAATCATTATTTGGCTGAAAGCGTTTACCGAAAATGGCAAACAATCGTGAAGAGGATTTTCAGCGGGCACGGATTTTTTTAAATTACAGGTTATGGAAAATCAATTGACGATCACTTCCATTCTTTTGCTTTTTTTTGGTCACGCATTACATCGAACTGCACGGTAGGGTCTTTTTCTTTCGGCGAATTGACAAAGTGACTGAAACGTTTGCGTATCTCCGGGTTTTCTATCGCTGCTTTCCATTCGCATTCATAACTGTCCACAAGCAATTGCATTTCATCTTCCCATTGCGCGGCCATGCCCAAACTATCATTGATCACAACGTTCTTCAGGTAATTAATACCACCGTCCATTTTGTTAAGCCAGGTTGCGGTTCTTGTTAACGGATCGGCCGTTTTTATATAAAACATAAGGAACCGGTCTATATACCTGATACAACTCTCGTCATCGAGATCAGTAGCCAGCAGCAAAGCATGCTGTGGTTTACTTCCGCCATTACCACATACGTAAAGGTTCCATCCCTTTTCTGTTGCGATAATTCCGAAATCTTTGCTTTGCGCTTCTGCACATTCACGAATGCATCCTGATACCGCCGATTTAATTTTGTGTGGCCCTCTTATACCACGGTAACGTTCTTCTATCCGGATGGCATAGCCTACACTGTCATGTAAACCAAACCTGCACCAGGTGCTGCCAACACAGCTTTTTACTGTTCGCAATGCCTTACCATATGCATGACCGCTTTCGAAGCCGGCATTGATCAATTGCGACCAAATTACCGGCAGGTCATTTAAATGTGCGCCAAACATATCAATCCGCTGTCCACCTGTGATCTTGGTATAAAGATTATACTGTTTAGCGATCCGGCCGATCACGATCAGCTTATCCGGGGTGATCTCACCACCAGGAATTCTCGGCACCACCGAATACGTTCCACCTTTTTGAATGTTCGCTAAAAAACGGTCATTACTATCCTGCGCTGTGGCATTACCTTTTTTGAGGATCATTTCGTTCCACAAACTTGCCAAAATAGATGCTACTGCCGGTTTGCATATTTCGCAACCATGACCGTTGCCCAGTTTATCCAATACTTCATCATAACTTTTAAGATTGTGAATCCTGGCAAGATCAAACAACTCCTGCCGGCTATGAGTAAAATGTTCACACAAAACATTGCGTACATATTTGCCTTGTGCTTTCATGCTATGCTGCATGAGGTCTTTGATCATGGGTATGCAACCACCACAACCTGTACCGGCTTTGGTGCTTTTTTTAATCGCATCAACAGACTCGCAATTAGTTTCGGTTACAGCATTACAAATCGAGACTTTGCTAACGCTTTCACAGCTACAGATCAAGGCATCATCGGGGAGGCCTGCTACGCCCCCAGCACTATCAGCTTCAGTGGCATCTCTTGCACCTAGTACGAGGTCGGCTGGATTGGGAGGTAAAACAATTTTGTTTTTACAAGTCTGCAAAAGCATATTGTACTGTTCCGCATCACCTACTAATATGCCGCCCAACAATTGTTTACCATCAGCACTTATATTGATTCGCTTATAAATGCCCTTCATAGTATCTTCCAGCACAATTGCTTTTACATCATCACCATTTGCAAACGGATCACCAAAGCTTGCTACGTCAACACCAATCAACTTGAGTTTGGTGCTCATATCAAACCCCGTAAACGATTTTTGACCACCGGTTAAATTATCGGTTACGACATCAGCCATTTCATATCCCGGTGCCACCAGGCCATAGATCATCCCGTTATATAAAGCACATTCGCCAATGGCAAAAATATCCGGATCAGAAGTCTGCAACTTCTCATTGACAGTAATACCTCCCCTCGTCCCGGTTTCTAATCCGCATGATATTGCTAATTCATCTCTGGGTTTTATGCCTGCAGAGATCACCAGCATATCAACATCAATACAAGTGCTGTCGGAAAATGTCATTCCTTCAATACATTCATCTCCTGTTATCGCTGCTGTGTTTTTAGATGTGTGAATAGTGAGGCCAAGTTCTCCCAGTTTTGATTGCAGCAACCTGGATCCAGCACTATCAATTTGCCTGGGCATTAAACGGGGAGCAAATTCAATGACCTGTGTATCGCTGATACCAAGATCGATCATTGCTTTTGCTGCCTCGAGGCCCAACAAGCCACCCCCGATCACTGCTCCTTTTTTTGATCTCTTTGCCCAGCCCGCCATCAATTCCAGGTCTTCAATAGTTCTGTAAATAAAGACACCCTTCTTTTCTACCCCGGGAATGGGCGGCACAAATGCAGATGAACCTGTTGCTAAGACAAGCCGGTCGTAAGATTCAATAACACCCAGGTGAGAATAGACAATTTTATTAACCCGGTCTATATGTTGAACCGGGTCGCCAAGATGAAGTAAAATATTATTAGCGGAATACCAGTCTGCAGGCGCCATCGACAGGTCATCGGCGGATTTGCCGGCAAAGAATTCACTTAGGTGTACCCGGTCGTAAGCAGGTCGCGTTTCTTCGCCAAAAACAACAATTTGAAAATTTGGGCAGGCGGTTTTAGCAATAAGTTTCTCGCAAAACTTATAACCAACCATTCCATTACCAACTACCACTATCTTCATGAGATGCATTTTAAATTAGAAGAATGGTAGCAAACAATCGTATTATAATAAAATATATATAATATATTAAAAGAAAATCAGCGAAATAAATACATTAAAAAATGATTTATATAATAAATATATGCATGTTTGTTTTATTTTTAGAGCAATTGGCGTAATATATTTCACATATTTTTTTAAATAATATTAATAAATGGCGCTTTTATCCTTAGTCGGAGCAGGACCCGGTGACCCGGAACTCATTACCCTGAAAGCGATCAGGGCTCTTGAAAATGCTGACGTCATATTATATGATGCGCTCGCAAATGAAAAATTATTGGATCATGCTTCAACAAAAGCAATTAAAAAGTTTGTAGGAAAACGGTACGGGTGCCATGCACTTTCCCAGGAAGAGATTAATATACTTATACTCGAATACGCCAGCTCCTATCGGCATGTGTTGAGGCTTAAGGGTGGGGATCCTTTTGTATTTGGCAGAGCGCAGGAAGAGATAAATATTGCCCGGCAAGCCGGAATTGAAGTTGAAATCATACCGGGTATATCCAGCGCATTGGCAGTACCTGCCATGCAAATGATACCGCTTACCAACCGCGGCATCGCCGAAAGTTTTTGGGTAACTACCGGTACTACACGATCAGGTGAAATTTCAGGAGATATAAAGCTAGCGGCACAGTCATCTGCTACCGTTATTATACTAATGGCCATGAGCAGGCTGGAAGGTATCATGGACATTTTCAAACAATACGGAAAGCAAGACACTCCAGTTGCCATTATTCAAAACGGAACCACCGACGAAGAAAAGTGTGTGATTGGTTCAGTAAAAGATATTGCCTTCAAAGCGGAGGTTGCAGGCATGGCAAATCCCGCCATTATTGTCGTGGGCGAGGTCGTGCGTTTGCATCCTTCATTGCTCAGGGATATACAAGATCACCAAACAGTGCGTTATAGTATGAAGCAGGTAATAGGGCCGTTAGGTTAATATGGTTTTACCAATTAATTTACAACGGGTATGAAACAAAATAAGAAGACATGTGACCTGCATAGTTGCATGCTATGCCGGCAGTGCCTCAAAGAACGGCTTCCGGCTATCGATGTTAATCGCAAAAGCTTGCATTTTAAAAAAGGCGAGTTGGTTTTCCGGGAAGGTGAAACTTTGACTGGCATGTATTTTATAGAGACAGGGCTTGTAAAAGTGCATAAAAAATGGGGTGCCGATAAAGAACTGATCGTAAGAATTGCAAAAGATGGCGACATCGTCGGGCATCGCGGCCTTGGAACAGATACCATTTACCCGGTTTCGGCTACAGCGTTAGAAGCTGCAGATATTTGCTTTATTGAACTTGAATTTTTTAACAGCACACTAAAGGTCAACCCGGGTTTCCTGTATCAGCTCATGCTATTCTTTGCGGCTGAATTAAAAGAATCAGAAAAAAGAATGCGCAACCTCGCCCACATGACCGTCAAAGGAAGGATCGCCAATGCTCTGCTTTTCCTGGAACAAAAATTTAGTTCCAATGCAGACGGATTCATTAATCTTGTGTTGAGCCGCCAGGATCTTGCTTCATATACCGGCACTACCTATGAAACTCTTTTCCGGACATTAAACGAACTTGTAGCGGAAGCGGCCATTAAATCGGATGGAAAAAAGATCGCTGTTCTCCGTAAAGACCTGCTGTTGGAATATACAAGAGTTCATTGACGCAGAGCTCCATTGAACATTTTTCTTAATTTTAAAGCAAGGTATACTTTACCATCAATAGCGATCGTATGAAACCATCTTTCTATTTTCTAACAGATATTTTTTTTCTTTCCTGTTCATTGGCTGCATCCAAAAACGAAGCAGGATCCCCGGATGGAATGAGGATAGACAAGCAGGGAAATATTTTTGCTATTGGCCCGGGTGGCATGTGGATCTTTAGCAAAAACGCAAAAGCTTTGGAAAAAATAAGAGTGCTTATACAACTTCTAATTTTGCGTTGTCGGCAGATGAAAAGACTTTGTTCGTCACCGCAGATAATTATGTACTGAGAATTAGACTGAGATACCGTTGGGAGATCTTTGCCGGACGGGCTATCTGTTGCGGCACCAGTTATTGCAGCGCTGAGAACAAATGCAATTGGTCAATCAGTTCCGAACTGTTTATTATGGATATGATGGCCAGGTGCATAAGATCTTGATATTGTCTTACACCACTGAATAGATTTTCATTCCGCGTGTATTGAAAATATTAATAATAGAAGTTGTAGAAGCCAATGATAAAACAAATTTGGAGTTCCGCCGGTCGACTTCAACCGGCGGGCTTTCCAGGGACAATTAGGTGGTACGATTTAAAACAGGACTTGGATTCAGGATACGAACCTTAAACTTTTTCAAAGGTTGGATTTACCTTGTAATGATGACACAAAGAAAGGATTACCCGAGACTGAAAAAAATAGAGCATCCCACTTATTTTTTGTAGAATATCGCTTACGGAGTTCACCGCTTAAATTTACGCAACGGGGCTACCCGCGAATAGCAACTGTATTATCATACCCAGCAACATGTTAAACTCCACGGGCTATAATGAAACAATCGCCCCCGGCAATAATCAAGTGTCTGCAAAGATCTTACCCGGTCGATTTTGTCGAATAGTAAACAATCCAGGATACAGGGTGGGCTGATCCTCATTACTATTTCATTTTGCGCATCAATTATCTCCAGGTAGGGTATATTCTTCTACCGTTGCGGGTGCTGGGTAAATAACGTACCGGTTTGTGTTAGGATGTGATACTGGAATTGAGATGAGGCGAAAAAAAAGAGACAGCCCTACCCGGGCTGTCTCTTTATACTAATACTTTTGATGTGCTAAGGCTTTGTTATAGCATTGCCATCCAGGATGACGGCGGTTTGTGCCAGTGCCCGTCCATTGATGGATGCACCTGTTTGGAAGGTAATCCCGGTCTTCGATAATAGTATTCCCTCGAAATGAGATGTAGTACCTAAAGTCGCCTGTCCTGCAACCTGCCAGAAAATATTCTTGGCTTGTGCTCCACCGCTAAGCGTAATTTTTACTGCTGTACTCACGGTTACATTTCCAGAAATCTGGAAAATCCAAACATCATTCGGGCCACCGGCAAGCGTTACACCTGTGGGCATTGTAACATTGCTGGTCCATTTGTAAAGCCCCGGAACCAGCGTTCTTCCGCCTATATTTCCGATGCCTAATTCCAGAAAGTCAGGTGATGGACGTCCGGCTGCATCATTGTAGGTCGTAACCATACTGTTTACCGCTGCAGTCATATTAACCGGGGTAGGAACTGCCATGTCCGCTGCATATATTTTTCCGGTCACCTGGGCTGACGTAGCATAGCCGGTCGCGTTGGTTAATGAAAACCCCGTATTATAAGATGTAGCAGCAGGGCTCAGGCCCAGATCGCCCGTAACAACTGATGTCGCATTGTTATTGATAGCTGCTTTTGCAACAATAACATAATTTCCTGCCGCACCCAGATTCACCACTGACAGGACAGACTTGCTGCCACCCGTTGTAAAAGTCCAGCCCGAGTTTTTAACAAGACCTATGCCGGCAATATTCTTTGCGCCGGTCGTTATTGTAGCGGTATAGGTAGTGGCTGATGACAGGGTAAGGGGTAAACTTAGCTGTAGTGCCTGCATATGTCACGGTACCCGGAACATTTGTTGAACCTTGCTTTAATGTAAATGTAGAATTGTTGATAGTCGATGGATCCATTGACTCGCTGAAAGTAAAACTAATGTCCGAGTTACGCGAAACACCGGTTACATTATTAACCGGGTCTGTTGCTATAACCGTGGGATTTCTCCCGGGGTTATCGCTCTTCTTGCAACTTATCATTGATACAATCAACAACACAGGAATAATTTTGAAAAGATTCATAGGTTGAATAAATTTTTGAGTGAAAAATAAAATTTTACGTCATTTACACATGCGTAAATGATTAAATACTCAGCAAAAGAAATACGATAATAAACGGCTGAATTTCGAAGAATTATTTCTGTGATTATTTGCGGTTTAGGAGATCTGCTCTACGCAAAGGCAACTCGTTTTTCAGAGTATCAGTCAACATAAGGGGTAAGATCATCCTACCAAACGGAATCAAAGCAATGCTATTGCAAAGAATAAATTGTCAGGTGATCTTCTTTCAGAACTCTTGTATTCAGCAAACCGGATGATAAGTTTTGTGTATCCGCCCGTAGGTATATTCACCTAAAAAAATTCGTCTGCTCTTTAATAGATATTTTTTTAACCATTGTGCTGGACTTGTTTGCAAAAACCTCCTAAAGAGTTTTAGAGTTTTAAAAAAAATAACGATGCTGATATATAGTTCAGATTATGAAAAACGAATAGGATGAAATTCTACAATCAATTATTACAAACACGATGTAAACCGCCGGTGAAGGAATATAACTAAGTTGATCTGCTTATTAATAATAAGCTCCCTGACAGACTTCTCGGCATTTCAGTTCCTGGTCCGACGAAAACTCATAAAGCATTTTTTAGTTTAATAACAAATAATTCAGCGGGCATTCCACCGGGTTGCATGCCGGAAAGGTTGATGATACAATCATTACCGGTTTGTTTAAAGGACAATGATTTATTATTACCCAGCATGCTGATCGAAGTTCCTGCCGCAGGTTTAAAATTACGCAGCTTTATTGTTGAACGGTAGCCGGGAACAATACAAAATAGGTCCTTACTTTTGGTAGTGAAGAATGCTTCGATATGAGCGTTGTCTTTTCCTGGCATTACGAGTTGACTTATACTGTAACCCGACATATAATGCTGATCCTTTTTTTCAGGTATTTTACCTTCGCTCCATTGATAAGACTGTTTGTACGCTTTCGTACCATAAATAGCTTCTCCGTTTGTTTGCAGCCAGGTTCCCATATCTGCGAGGCGTTGCTGCATAATAACCGGGATGCGGCCATCTGCCGTTGGGCCAATATCCAGCAACAGGTTACCACCCCTTGATACAATATCTACCAGTACTAAAATAAGATCACGGCTACTTTTATAATCTTCCAGTTTTTCATTGCGGTTGTATCCGTACGAATGGCCGATACCCTGGCTTTCTTCCCAGATCACACTCGCATCCATGCCACTTCCGTATTCGGAAGTAGTATACGTGGCTCCTGTATTTTTTCCACGGGTATTGCTTCCCCAACGGTCATCCACTACGACTTCCTTTGCTACAGGTGATTCATTAAACAACCAGGCCAACAACGCTTCACTTTTCCAGGCTGTATCAGGAAGTTCCCATTCTCCATCAGAAAATATAACGGAGGGTTTATATTTTGTTACCAGGTCCTTGAATTGGGGTATCATATGCTCGGTTACATATCTTTTTTTATCGGTCAGCCATAGCGGGTTAAACCACTCATAAAGCGAATAATAATAGCCCATTTTTAACCCTGATGATCTGACCGCGTTGCTAAGGTCGCCCAATAGATCACGTTTGGGTGTACCTGTTACAGCGTTCCAGGGTTTTTTCCAGGTACGATCGGCCTCCGCGCTGTTCCATAAGCAATAGCCTTCGTGATGTTTGGACGTTAAGACCACGTAGCGTGCCCCTGATTTTTTGAATACATCGGCCCAATGCTGCGGATCAAACAGTTCGGCTTTAAACTGCGTTTCAAATTGCGGGTATAAAAAATCAGCTCCGTAGTTCTTTTCATGAAATTCTTTAAATCCCTTTTTCTTTTCATTAATACGGTACCAGTACCATTCTGCATAACTGTCACCGCTGTTGGGTATCACCGGCGCATAAGCAGGGACTGCGTACAGGCCCCAGTGAATAAATATGCCAAACTTATCCTGGTGAAACCATTCCGGTATCTTCCGTTTATTGAGCGAAGCCCAATTGGCTTCGAAAGGTTGCGAGGAAGCCACATAAAAAACGAACAACGCCGCGATGATTGAGACTATTTTTTTCATGTGTTGCAGTTTGAAGGATCGATCGTTTTATTATTACTATTCTTCGAAGTAACAACTAAAATCGAACAGTTCCGTGAGTGACCCCGTTCCTTTGTGCCGGTAACAAAATAAAACACTGGCCGGACCAGAAATAGGCTTTAGGCCGACTTTCCTTTCATTTTTTGTAAATTACAATCACATAAAAACTGAATCATGGTTTTAACTATTAATGGTGTAAGGCATGAAGTACCGGTGGATCCTGATACCGACTTATTGACCGTATTACGTGACCACCTTGATTTAACCGGCAGCAAATATGGCTGCGGTGAAGGAGCTTGCGGCGCTTGCATGGTGTTGGTAAACGGCAATCCTTCACCATCCTGTATTACAACCGTACATGCCATTGCCGGCAAAGAGGTGACTACTATTGAAGGCCTCGAAGTAAATGGAAAACTTCATCCCGTACAGGAGGCCTTTTTGACCATAGATGGTTTTCAATGCTCCTATTGTGCACCGGGCATGATCATGTCAGCCGTAGCATTGCTTAGGAGCAACCCTTCACCTTCGGAAGATGCTATTATAAAAGCAATGAACAGGAATATCTGCCGCTGCGGTACTTATTCCTATATCATCAAGGCCATTAAACTGGCTTCAAAATCATAAATAACTCGCGATGGAAAATCCCGATCATTTATCTCATGCGTTTGAACCAACAACCGATGAACTGCCACCTGCACAAGGTTTTCAATTTGCACTGGACCGGCGCAAATTTCTTCAACTCAGTGGTGGAGGTTTAATCGTTGCCTTTGTGTTGGGAGATATTTTTTCATGGGGGGATAAAACCTTGTCCGCTGAAACGGATGGGGTTCCCGCCAGCGGGGTAGCTGCCTGGATCCACATTGATAAAGATGGAAAGGTGACCGTATACACGGGTAAAGTGGAAGTGGGACAAAACATACGGACATCATTGTCTCAAATGGTTGCGGAAGAATTGATGGTGCCGCTCGCCTCAGTTACCATGATTATGGGCGATACGGACCTGGTACCTTACGACAGGGGTACTTTTGGCAGCCTCACCACGCCTCAAATGGGTATGCAATTGCGTAAAGCTGCCGCTACTGCACGGGAAGCGCTGCTCGGATTGGCAGCCAAACACTGGAATAACCCCACTTCCAATTTAAACGCAAAAAATGGGATGATCCTGGATAACAAGGCCAATAAAAAAATTAGCTATGGCGAACTAACCAAAGGCCAGCAATTACTGATGCCCATTGCTGACAACGTTCAGTTGATTGCGGCGAAGGATTGGAAAGTGGCCGGGAAAACGGTCGCCAGGATCAATGACAGGAGTTTTATTACCGGTAAACATACATACGTTTCGGATATGTACCGGCCCGGTATGTTATACGGTAAAGTGTTACGGGCACCTTCTTACGGGGCAAACCTGGTTGAAGCGGATATTACCAAAGCAAGGGCTATACCTGGTGTAGTTGTAGTGAACGATGGAAATTTCGTTGGCGTAGCCGCACCGGATGCAAGAACTGCTATGAAAGCTATCCGGGCAATTGATGCCAAATGGGAGGAAAAGAAAGAACATCCCTCCAACAAAAACATATTTGATTACCTGGTAAAAAATGTATCCGGGGAAAGCGGCGGAAGAAATTCGGGCAATACAAAGGGAGATATAGAACGGGGTTTATCCGAAGCTGACTTCAAACATTCCAACACGTATAACATCCATTATATAGCACATGTACCGCTGGAGCCAAGAGCAGCGTTGGCAGAATGGGTGGATGGGAAGCTTACTGTGTGGACAGGGACACAACGCCCGTTTGGCGTTCAGGAAACACTGGCCGAAATTTTCAAAGTCAATAAAGAAAAGGTACGGGTCATCATGCCCGATACGGGATCGGGTTATGGCGGAAAGCACAGTGGCGAAGCTGCTATTGAAGCTGCACGCCTTGCACAGGAAGCAAAGAAACCGGTTAAATTAATCTGGACGAGAGAAGAAGAATTTGTCTGGGCCTATTTCAGGCCAGGTGGCGTGGTTGAAGTAAGTGCCGGCGTTAATAATGATGGCACCATTACAGCCTGGAAGTTTACCAACTACAATTCGGGCGGCGCCGGCCTCGATACGCAATATAAAGTTGGTAACAAACAAATAGCGCATGTGCCTTCCCACACGCCATTAAAACAGGGATCTTACCGTGGACTGGCTACAACAGCAAACGTGTTTGCGCGGGAATGTCATATGACCGACCTGGCAAGATTGATTAAAATGGATCCACTTGACTTTCGCGTCAAAAATTTAGAAGACGATCGCTTTATAGCAGTTCTTCAAAGTGCTGCGAATGCCTTTGGTTGGAACGGTTCCAAAACTTCCGGGCATGGTTACGGTATAGCAGGAGGTTTTGAAAAAGGCGGTTACGTTGCTTGTTGCGCCGAAGTAATGATCAATAGCGATAAAGAAGTTAAAGTAATTCGGGTAACACAGGCATTTGATTGTGGCGCCATCGTCAATCCAAATCATTTGGAAAACCAGGTAATCGGTTCTATTGTGCAGGGGCTTGGAGGCGCTTTATTCGAAGCAGTGGGATTTGCCAATGGCAAAATCCTGAACCCCGGGCTTTCTGCGTACAGGGTTCCGCGTTTTAGTGATATGCCAAAAATTGAAATAGTCTTAATAGATCGAAGAGATATGCCATCCGCAGGCGCAGGCGAAGCATGTATCATTGGTATTGCCCCTGCGATCCGCAACGCGATCGTGGATGCTACAGGGATAGCGTTGACTACTTTGCCAATGTTGCCCAACGGAGTGTTGACTTAAACTTCGGTTGAGGAAGTTCAACTACCAATTTTTCGCCAGGGCCCTCCCTGTCATCCGGTGCTCATCGGATAAAAAGGAAAAAATCTGCACAACGGAATTAATTTAGAAACTGTTTAAAAATGGAAAATAAGAACACGGAAATACCGGATTTGAAAGATCCACACGGATATCATCTGTGTAAATCCGTTTGATCCGTGTTATCCGTGTTCCATCCGATAGTTATCGGATCTCTAAAAAATTTAAACAGCTTCTTAGGCACTTCGTAATTGTTGAATTGCGAACAGAACGTACAAGTGTGCGACGCAACGGAAGATGATAGCAGCGCTATCGCTGGCTTAATAATAATTATCATCAGATCAAAATCCTAATTGCTGACCACTATTCCTCGGGTCGGTTTTTGTTTCCAGCTTATATTCTTTCGGCGGTTCTTTGTTCAATAAATTTTTGACAAAATAATCCCAGCGGCGGCGCATCATATACGGCGAGTAGGTACCATAGCCATGTGTGGCATTGGGAAAAAGAACCAGGTCAAAATCCTTATTTGCTTTTTGCAGGGCCTCTACCACCAGCATTGTATTATACGGCGGTACATTATTATCCATCATGCCGTGCGCCAGCATCAGCTTTCCTTTCAGGTTCTTTGCATAAGTCTGGTTGGCCTGCGCTTCATAATTGTCTTTACCGTCCGGGCCCTTTGTGAGCAGACCGATATAACGTTCACCCCAGTCGTCTTCATAATTCCGGTTGTCATGATTGCCGGATTCAGCTATACCTACTTTAAAAAAATCAGGGTAGCGAAACATAGCCGTTGCGGTAGCAAAACCGCCACCCGAATGTCCCCAGATACCGATGCGGGTGGTATCTATGTAAGAATACCTCTGCGCCAGCTGCCGGATGCCGGTGATTTGGTCAGGCAATGTATTCTCGCTCATGTTGGGATAATACATATCGTGAAAACTTTTATTGCGATCAGGATTGCCGGTGCCTTCGATCACTACCACAACAAATCCCAATTCGGCCAATGCCTGGTGATCGCCTCTTGATGCACTGAAAGCCCAGCTACCTACACTTCCACCCTGCGGCCCGGGATAGATATAATCAACCACAGGATATTTTTTATTGGGATCAAGGTTCGTTGGCGTAAATAACAGCCCATAGATATCGGTCTTGCCATCATGTGCTTTTACGGTGACGGGCGTTGGCGGTTTCCAGCCCGTTGCCTTTAATCTTGATACATCGGTTTTTTCCAGGTCAACTATTTTTTTCCCATTCTTATCACGCAATACAGAAACAGATGGCATATCGGGTTTAGACCATGTATCAATAAAATAATTTTCCGATGGCGACCAACTGACCTGGTGAGTGCCTGCATCCGGCGTAAGCACCGTCATATTCTTTCCATCAAAACCTATTTTATAAAACTGGCTGAAATAGGAATTTTCTGCTTGTTGTCCATTTGCAATGAAATAAATCAGCCGGTTCTTTTCATCCACCCTGGTGATGCGCAACACCACCCACTTACCTTTGGTGATCTGGTTTTTTAATTTTCCTGTTGCGGCATCATATAAATACAAATGTCCCCAGTCATCTCTTTCAGAATACCAGATAATTTCTTTGGTCTTCGGTAAATACCTCCAGTTGATAGCGCCTTGCCCCGATTCATATTGCGTGGGTACCGTTTCTTCAAACACTTCACGCACCTCGCCTGTTGTAGCATTGGCAATACGGAACTTTTCATTTTTATGATCACGTGATGTAGTCAAAAAAGCTACTTCAGAACCATCAGGATTCCAGTCTATATCATCAAAAGTTCCGCTACTGGAAATATCATCGCTCAATGAAGCCCTGTGCGGATCGGGAGGAATGTTAAACATTACAACTTTCGGTTCCTCTGTATCGATAACAAGACGATGGATCATCGGAATGTCTTTGTCACCGGGCAAAGGATATTTCCATGCTTTTAATGTTGGATGGCCGACATTGGTTGTAGTTAAATACATATCACCAACATTGCGCTGATCTTGTTGGAATGTCGCGATCTTTTTTGAATCAGGCGACCATCTTATTACCGGCCGGTCGCTGCTAGTCCAGCCGGCATTGTCTGTTGCATAACCAAAATCTTTGATGCCATCCGTTGTGAGTTGTGTTTGCTTACCGGTCTTTACATCTTTTACCCATAAATTATAGTCTTTAATGTACGCCGCTTTGTTTCCGTCGGGTGATAACACTTCATTTCCTCCTCTTCTCCGGCCTCCTTCCTGCCTTGTTGTATTTTTTATTTGAGCTGTATCAGCTGTGATGGAACTATTTTGCAAATTGTATGTCCATTGTTTCTCCGCTGCCCGAAACAAGATTGAATTGCCATCATCTGAATAACTGATGGATTGAAACGGCAACATGGATGCTGTGTAGTTTCTTCCCGTAGCTGATGAAAGGGCCGTTGCGAGCTTTTGCTGATCAAAGGCGGCAGTCCTTGTTCCTTTTTCAGCATTCACTACAATGAATTCGCTGCCCCGGGAAGTCAGTACCCGGTACCAGAATTTATCACCACTTATCCAATTGGCAGCGATATTGCCGCGATCAACATATTTCTGGGTATTGTATCCCATCAGGCTTTCGGCCTGCTGGTAATCCTTTTCGGTCAGGACGTTATCCTGTGCATGGGACCATAAAATAATTACAGAGAATGTGAACGTCAAAAAAGACCGGCGCATAAAGATTGTTTGATATTAAAATAGCAGTGTTAGAAGACAAAGAATGCAAATTAAAGTGTTTTTCGGCAATCATTTCCAAAGAAAGGCTTAGGTACAATGCAACTTTTCCGGTCCACTTTTTTTAATCCAAAACTAACAGCTCGCAGCGCTCCCTTCCCATAAAATAACCCGTAGAACAATGGTGATTCGTCTTTTGCTGCTTCGTTTCGAACAACACAAAAAGCTAAATTAAAGGTGCATTAACTGCTTCATAAGTTTTGTTCTTTCAGTTTACAAAGAGAAAGGAATTAAGAGACCTAAAGAAAAAGGCAAAGGGGCTGAAAATAAAACATCAGCATTAAAAAAGTTATTGCTGTTCGCTGAAATCGAACGCAAACGTACCGCTATCAAGCGGAGACTAAGGGATTCGAACCCTTGATACGGTTTCCCGCATACACACTTTCCAGGCGTGCTCCTTCAACCACTCGGACAAGTCTCCATTAAAGGGGTGCAAAAATACGGCTTCAGCCCCTAGAGACCGAATAATTTTTTAGCATTGGTGTTTGTCATTTGAGCGACAACATCGAGACTTGTTTCTTTGATGTCTGCCAGCCTTTGCGCTATATATGGAATATAGGCGGGCTCATTTGTTTTTCCGCGGAAAGGAACCGGCGCCAGGTAAGGCGCATCTGTTTCCAGGATGACATGTTCGAGGCCAATATCTTTCATAATTTTGTCAAGCCCGGCATTCTTAAAGGTGATAACCCCACCAACTCCCAGGTAGAAGCCGATGTCTATCAGTTCCGAGGCTTGCCTTAACGTTCCCGAAAAGCAATGAAATACGCCCCGAAGCTGAGCCTGTCGGTATTCCCGGACAACTTCAATACACTCACCCGTGGCACTCCGGGAATGAATACAGACAGGCACACTATGCTCAAGTGCCCATTCTATTTGTCGGCGGAACGCCGTGTACTGCTGCTCCTTAAAAGATATATCCCAATAAAAATCTAGGCCGATCTCACCAATGGCCACAAACTTTCTAGTGGACAGATATTCTTTTGCAATGCTTAGCTCCGCCTCGTAATTTGCCCCCACTGAGCAGGGGTGCAGGCCCATCATGCTTACACAATATCCCGGATAGTCGTGCTCGAAGCGAAGCATTTGGGCATGTGTTGCAGAGTCAATGGCGGGCATCAGCACCTGGCTTATCCCGGCGTTTTTTGCCCGTTCCATCATCCCGGCCTCATTGGGTTGAAGTTCGGTTGAGTAAATATGCGCATGTGTGTCAATCCAGGTCATGGAAGCCAAAATTAAACCGAACCGGTTAAAAATAATTAATGCGAATCAGGCACAAACACTTGTAAATTAGTTTGGATTAATGAAAATTTATTTTACCTTTAGAACAGTTTTCATAGGGTACGGATTAAAAACGGGCCAGGGTTTCTACCCAGGCCCT
>WUUC01155488.1_pt1 | contig 21274 bp, 28 predicted proteins | sample 6278441 | NCBI WGS metagenome assembly WUUC01 (sample SAMN13675441, study PRJNA597444) | soil metagenome | isolation source: soil | place: USA: Washington | collected 2017-10
GCAGTGACCTAGCCCGAACCTCGAGGCCTTCGTACGGTGTGTCCTCGAAGTCGAGCTTGTAGATGACCGAGACCTTGAATCCCATGTCAGATCACGACCACGTCGGCACGGTGCCGTTGGACAGAACGCCCGGAGCCGTCCACGGCAGCGAACCGTCGGCGTTGCGGGTGAGTTGGTAGTCCGTGTACAGGACCTCGTTCGCGAGCGTCTGGCCGGAGACAACGAGCGTCGTCGTACGGGCCACGCTCGTTGACGGAACGGTACTGAACACGGAGTGCGAGGCCGCGTCGTCGTTGAAGACACCGTTCAGCGTGATCGAGAAGTCCGCCAGGAGCAGAAGACGCTCGATGGCCGACTTGTCCACGCCGGTCACGTCCTGCACACCACGCGGAGTGGCGAAGCTGAAGTTGGTGACGTCGTTCTTGATGGCCACGACGCTGCCGCCGCTGTTGTCCACCGACAGGGTAGTCCAGCCGAGGCCCGATTCCTTAGCCATGTTCCTCTCCTAACCTTGGGCCAGCCGGGTGGCCAGCTTGTCCTGATGGGTAGCGAAGTCGTCCACCCAGTCCGCGCCACGAGTGTGCACGCGCTTCTCGCCACGAGGGTTCCCACGCCAGTCGCCACCGCGAACCACATACAGCGGCTCACGCTCGACCGGAACGCGATGTGCTGAGGCACGGAAGCAAGGCTGCTCCGGGTAGAACACTAAGCGCACGAAACCGTTAGGTTCGTTAGTCTCGAGGAAGCGCTTACCCAGCGTACGAATCAGTGCCTCGTCCTCCGAGCCTTTCATGACCGTAGTTGCCCAGCCGTGCTTGTAGTGCTGGCAGTCCACCTCGAGGCACGTGGCGGGACGCCAGTGCGTTGTGGTCGGACGTGCGATGGTGTACGTCTTGTAGTTGGCGGTAGGCATCTGCGGATCAACCCTGAACACCTGAGGACCCATCAGAACAGCACCTCCGTCGCATTGAGGGTGGCGATGACGACGAACTTCAAGTCGGTGAAGCCGCCTGTGGTTACCGTTGTTACACGTAGGTATCGCTCCACCGCCAAGTTCCGTGCGGTCTGGATCCTCTGTGCTAGTGGTGCCGATCCGGTGATCTGCGTGAAGCCACCACCCACCACGTCAGCGTAGGCGTCACCTGAGTTGTCGCTCGACTCCTGAATCTTGACCGTCACATCCGTCCCGCTGAAGGACAGTACGTGAAGCCATGCCTGAAGTCCGAACGAAGCACCGGCACCGAAGTCCACGCCCGTTCCAGAGGCGGCACCAGTATCGGTTCGCATGCCGGCCGTAAGCTGCTTGCCCCATTCGAGGCCGTAGCCGTTCGGCATCAGCGACGTAGCAAAGGTCAACGAGCCGTCTTGGTTGCGCGTACCGTCGTAGTTAGCCTGCTTCGCCACCACACTAGCGGCCCAGTTACCGAGCGTGGTACCACGTAGGTACGACCCGATCACATCGGTAGTGGGCAGGTCGGAGAAGAGGTCGAAGGCCTGGTTCGTGGCATCGTTGAAGAACGACGTGAATTCCAGCCCGCCGTCTCGCAGCCCGCCCAACCGTTCGTGCGCACTCTTGTCGATGCCGGTGGTTACCAGTGCCGCAGGGCCACCACCGATCCGCGACAAGCTGCCGATGTCACCAGACACATTCCGCCCGGCCACCCACAGGTTGTCGCCCATGCCCGCTTGCTTTGCCATTAGGCCACCTGCTCCCACAAGTCGTTGATGATGACCGGAAGTGTGATCTCGTACACGCGGAGCATGGTCTTGTCGACCATGATGTACCCCGCCTCCAGCGACAGCGAAGCTCCCGACTGTCCCAGAAGGTCGATGCAGCGGACGCTATCGCCAAGGGTAAAGTCACCCGAGTAGGTCGACAGCAGTGTGTCGGCAGCCTTGAGCAAGTTCGGATCGATTGAGCCCTGAGGTTCCTGGAGCATCCCCGACATCAATCTGATCCGGAACTCAATCAAACCGCTCGTTGAGCCAAGCCCCGACGATCCAAGCGGTCGTACTGCTTCCACCCAGATCGCCGCGTGCGTACCCGTTCCTGGAGCCGACTTTGGCTCGTGCGTGTTGACCGACTCGAACAACCCAGTCGTAAGTGCGTGCGACTGGATTCTATCGAACAGTCCTTGGATGTCAGCCATTAGCCCATCGCTCCAATGTATCTCTGGAGCGTACGCTCGCCGATCATCGGGACCTGCATTGTCACCGCTCGAGTGGCTCGACGGAAGCTGGAGTAGCCCTTGAATCGAGTCTCAGCGTTACGACGGGAAGTACCTTCCAGCCAGCCTCCGTATACCACTCCATTGTCGTGCACACGGGGATCACGTCGGCTGAAGTCCTTGACAACCCGGCCCCAGTAGAATCCGGTCGGGTTGCGGAAGGAAGCCCGCATGTTCGCCTGAACAGTATTCCAAGCTTCGCTTGCCACCTCGCGACCCAGATAGGCCTTGAAGGCCTCCAGAGCGGAGTCAGCCTGACCGTTGAAGAGTGGGCCAGAAAAGTTAACCTCAGCCATCAGGCCACCCCGATCCGACCCTTACGACCGTACTGATCGTAGACCCGCTCTTCCAGGTCCTTCACACCCTGACCAGTACGCTCCTTGGCGTTCTCCCCACTACCAACGAGCCTGCTATATCCGGACGACTTCTGGAGAAGGTTGTCGATCGCGTAGGCCGTAGCCAACTCACGCACAGGACCAGGAATGACTACCCGCGCAAGGGAAGTCGAGGTGTCGTGCGCTGCCGCAGTAGTTCCAAGCACGCCACGGGTGACCGTAAGCGTACGAGGTACGTAGACGTCGGCACCTGTCGAATGCGTCGCTAGAACCGTACCGTCGTAGGCCCGCTTCACGACCAGGTTGTTCCCGGCGATGTCTACGATCAGCATGCGCTCGGCGTCAACCAAGATGATCTCGCCCACCACGTAGGAGGACCCAGTCGTAACTGGCACCGTTACGTTGTTCACGGCAGCGGTAAGGTTCCCACCGATGTTCTGGCCAGAGTCGAGCATCGTCTTGTCGGTAACGATCATCCGCTCCGAGTCGATGACGATGATATCGCCCACGCCAATGTGCGCAGAGTCACTCACGTCGAAGCCAGTCTCTGAAGAGTCCATAGCTTCGGCAGCAGTGCCAGTCGACTCGGTCTCGTTCGTGTAGCCGAACACCCCAGTAATCGCAATGGATCGCTGATGTGTTTCGCCGGCAGAGAAGGAAGCCGAGGAGCTCAGGTCAAGCTCAACTCGGGTGTAGGGAGGACCTTCGTTGACCGGCTCGAGGAAGTAGTCACTCGCACTGATGGTCGTCCCACCACTTACCAACGAGCTTGCGCTGATCAGCTCATGCTGGTTGAGGTACAAGCACCAGGGACGAGCTCGTTGGCGTGTGTAGTTGGGCCAGTCGAAGTATCTCGTTCCGGTCCACGGGTAGAACTTCCGGTGGCACAGGCTCTCGACTGACCGAGAGGCTGCCTCGATGGCTCGGTCGACCTTGACGTTGTTGCGTGCAGTCTCTGCGAAGTCCAGAGCGGACTTCACGTCCTCTCTGGTACAGTACCAAACACCCATACCTTTGCCTTGCTTTCTGGCCTAGGGACTCAGTCCCAGGATTAGGGCCTATTTAGTTGTTGAACTTTGTTACCCTATCAGTCCAAGCTGTAGTTCAGTCCGTCCAATGGGAGGTACGCAGTTGTGCTAGTACCGAAGCTCGTTCGGTTGGTCAGCTCGCCATTTGTACCCAGGTCGAGTACGGACGAGATGTTCGAGTCTGGGGAGGTGCGGATGCTGAACGACTTCGGTGTAGCCGGTCGGTGTTCTGCGTTGACGGTAAGGAGTACCGTAGCTGCCGCGAACGTCTGGGAAGTCCAGGCAGGACGACCACGGAAGAACACCCTCGCCCCCTCGCGAGATGTTCCCGGAGTCGAACCAGCCCCCGCCGTTACGTTCGTGCCCAGCGTAGCATTCAGCCACCTCGGGTTAGGTGCACGGTACTCACCATTGTGTCGAACGTCGAAAGCCTCAACAGCGCCTACGAACGACGCCACGGGGGCATTGGCGTTAGCCGACTTGACCCGAAGCCCTTGACCGCTACCTGCTACGCCTGACTGGATAGCAGTCACAGCGTTGCGACTATCACTGCTAGTCCCGTCCGACTTGAAGACTCCTGGGCCATCAGCCACCTGACACCCCTTTCTCTCTTCTAGCTTGCTAGCTTAGAAAGTCTAAGGAAGTCTAACCTAAGTCTAAGCTAGTCTAACCTATGGAACCGGCTGTTTAGTTATAGCTGTGTAGCTTGGGGATCTTGCTAGGTTAGACTAGCTTAGACTTTGTGGTCACTTGTCGGGCTTGACCACGGGAGTGGTCGGCTTGTTCTTGTTGTCGTCCTCGACGTCCGTCCCGCCCAGGATCTGCTCGACCACACGATCCGCCTGCTGATGGTGCCACGAGCGAATTGTGTCTGCGTCGTCGCCCCCGAACTCGTCGGACCCGTGCCGCTGCATGGCGGCCGTGTACTCCGCCTCGCTCACCTCACGCCGATTGGGCTGACTCACTTGTCCGCCTTCCCGGCACCCTTGTCAGGAGCCTTGCCAGCGCCACCCGTCGAAGATGCAGAAGAGCTCCCCGTTGGGGCCTTCACGGAGGGGCTCTCCGTCGTTCGGACAGGCGACTGGGGGTCCGTCCCGGACTTCTCGCTGTTCTTCAGCGTCTTGTCGGAGGATGGCTCCGTACTGTTCCCAGGAGATGACTGGTCACCACCCTTCTCGGAACCCTTGTCTTCGACGTCGCCGGAGGGAACGAACTGCTTGAGATCGTCGTCCCAGCGCTTGTTGTCACCCCACAGCTCGGTCGCGTACTGCTCGTTATCAGTGGCACGGATAGCCATGTTGTTCTTCCCCTTCTTTCTTCTCAGCTAGGGTGGGGAGCTCCTGCCCGTCCGCCTAGTGCCCCTAAGCAACAGGAGCTCCCCACGTCTCCTACGCTGCGACCAGAGTCGCACCATCAGTCAACGGAACCCACGTCACGTAAAACGTGAGCGCACCGTTGGCCGAGGCAGCACCGACGAACTCGATCTGACCGGTCGTGACCACAGCGTTCAGAGCCACGGTCCCGCCCCGCAGGAATGCCGGGGCAGCAGTAGTACCGTTCGTGAGCCCTACGACGCTACCCACAGCCGTGTCGGTCGTACCCAGGTCCGTCGCCGTGACGATGGTCTGAGTGTCGCCGGTGGTAGGGTTGGCCACGACAGCGTACGTACCACTGTCGGTGCTGAGCGCCGTAGTGACCTTCGCCCACAGACCAGTGATCAGAACCTCGCCACCGGCGACCGTGAACAACGGTGTGGTCGGGTTGCCCGTGATCGTCCCGGTCGCCTTGCTAACCGGTCCGTTGCCGAGAATGCCCTTGCGAAATGCGCCGCCTTCGTTGACTACCGTCATGTCAGGCTCCTCACGCGTCCGCAGCCGGTGGGTTCAGCAGGTTGCGGAGGCTCGTCGGCTTCCGCTGCCACCGCAGCTCGTGAAGGATGTAGATGGCGGTCGAGAGCTGAGCGTTGCTGCCCTCACCGCCACTGTTGAGCGAGATGTGCGTGTAGCCGTCGGTCAGGTCACCAGCGTCGACCTCGATCACGATGATCTGCTGCTGTTCGGCCGAGGTACCAGCCGCACCTGCTTCGGTGATCTCGCTCGCCGCGGTCTGCGTGAAGACCTCCCACGCCTCGTCGTTGTCGAGGGCGGTCTCCTGCTTGAGGTAGTAGGTAGCGACCGTGTCGAGGTCGGCAGTCGTGCCACCGGTGGAGGCGGTGTGCTGCTGGAGGTCGTACGAGTGGTCGTCACCAGCAGTACCAGCCGCCTTGATGACCACGATCGTGCAGCCACGAGCACCCGACAGGGCGATCCGCTTGCCGGTCTGAGCCGACTGTGCATCGACCGGCGCCCAAGCGAGGCCGATGTCGAACAGTCGTCCGAGTGCATCCATGTGTGCTTCCCTCCGAAGGGATAGGGCCTACCGGCACACCCTGTTGATATGCCTCGGCTTAGCGTACCTGGGAGCCGATCTGTGAGCGCACTCCCAGGCCTATGTAGTTTAACTTCGTGATGGATATGAACCTTACCTGGGCGGAACCGCTAGCCCAACGAGCGTGTCAGTCAGTGGCACGGGTCTCGAGCTGCACGTACGCCGACAGGGTCGGGCCGTTGTTCTCCGGCGTCAGCGGTGACAGCAGACCCGGCATCCCGTCGATACGCTCGATGATCCGGAAGTCGGTCTTGTCCGAACGGAACGAGCTGTGCGGGCTGGAGTCCAGCGACATGGCCATCGTGTCACCGATGACGTAGGTCGAGAAGTCCACCAGGCTGATGTCGCCCTGCGTACCGAGCGTCGCGGGGGCCTTACGGCTCCACTTGATCGGCCGACCCAGCAGCGTCATCGACGGCGCCTGCGAACCCTGACCCTCGCCGACCATGACCGCGGAGCCACCGGTACCAACCGGCAGCGCCATCGTGAAGATTTCGGGGATCGCGTCCGGCGTGATGACCCACACGGCGTTGTCGAACGACTCGGGCAGCATCCGCGAGAACATCGTCAGGACGTTGATCCAGGTGATGCCGCTCGACTGGCCCGACTCGTCGCCGGCCACGATCAGCGCCGGGTTGTCGGCGTGCAGCGCACCCAGCGGCTTCTTGACCCCGTTGCCCTTGAGGAAGCCGATGTCCTCGAAGTGCGCGATCGCCTTCGGCATGGCCTGACGGACCCACGCCTCGAGGGCCGCAGCGTCGTGAACCAACTCGTTGGGAAGGGAAGCCAGACCACCGAGCTTGTGCGCGACCAGCTCCAGAGCCGCGAAGGTGGCCTCGGTCTCCGTCAGCGTCTGGCCCTCGTCGAGCCATGCCATCACGATACCGCCGAAGACCTCGCCCACCTCGGTGGTGAAGTCCACGACCGGCCACTTCATCTTGCCGGTCGGCATCGGAACGACCTGCGCCCGCGGACGAACGATGGCCTGCTCCAGCGCCACCGACAGGACCTGCGACCGAGTGGTCTCGGGGACGAGGTACCCACCCTCGCTCGGAACGGTCGAGGAGTAGGCGTTCTGGATCTCCTCGTACTTCTTCATCCGGGCGATCTGGTCGTCCTTCAGCTTGCGGCTGTCGGTGATGACGTCGCGAAGCATCTGGCCCGGCGACTCCCAGATGTCCTCGGTCGCCGTGCCGGGAGCCAGCTTGTTGTACGCGGCACCAGCCCGCTCGGCCAGGTTGACCCGGTTGGTCACGTCGGTGCCGTTGCGCTTGAACATCTCCACGACCGAAGCCTGGGTCTGCTCGATGAGCTGAGCCTTGAGGTCCTCCATGGTCTTGTTCGAAGCGCCCTGGTAGGCCTTCAGGGTGTTCTGGAACTCACCCGACTCGAACGCGGCCTTGAACTTCTCCGGCGACTCGAGGGTCGTGTGAACGTACTCCTCCCACTCCTTGGGGGTGGTCGGGGTCGCAGTGGTCGTCATGCGAATGCTCCCTTCAAAGCATTGCGAAGCCCCTCGACATCCCATGTCGTGGGTTGTTCCTGAGCGATAACCACAGGGGTCATCTTGTTCTCTTGATCCGGACCACCAACTAGGCCGTCCGCCAAGCCAACCTGAACGGCCTCTTCAGCCGTGTACCACTTGTCCTTCGCCATCAACGAGCGCCAGTGTGCGACGGTCCCGCCCGCCTTGTCGGCGTAGATGCCTGCGATGTTGTTGCTCAGGTCATCCAGTAGGTCCGCAAGAGCCTCGAGGTCCTTGACGGACTCACGAAGCGCTGTCGGGTTCCCTTCGGCATAGAAGCCGCCCACACCAGCATCGTGGATCATGACGCGGCCGGTCTTCTCGATCTCCACTCTGTCTGCCGCCAACATGATGAAGGAGGCAGCACTTGCAGCGACGCCGTCGACGATCGAAGTCCAGTGTGCAGGGTGGTTCTTGATCGCGTTGTAGATCGCAACGCCATCAAAGACGGCCCCGCCCTTGCAGTTGAGATGAAGGTTCACCTTGTCGGTCTTGATCGCCGAAATCTCATCGACGAACATGGCCGCGCTGATCCCCCATTCGCCGATGTCCTCGTAGATGTACACCTCGGTGGCGTCGGCAGCGTTCTTGATGGAATACCACTTCTGCTTCTTCGGATCCGGCTTCGTCTTGGTCCGTTCCTGCACGGCATCCGATAGAGCAACGAGCTTGGCTAGGTCGACGGTCATACTGTCACCTCCTCACGCTGAGTAGCTTCGGTTCGGATGGTCATGGGAGGCACACCAGCGTAGGCCGCAGCCTCTACCGGATCGACTCCGGCCTTGATCAAGTCGATGTAGATCCGTGTAGCTGTCTTCTTGTCCTCACGATCCGCTTCGCGGTCGGCAGGAACAGGATTGGAGTACACGAACTCAAGGTCAAAGCCGAACCCAGGGAACTGCGGAAGGAAGTCGTTGTTCAGCATTCCCTTCCATCGGTCCAGCCTGGGCACTGTGATCGTCTCGCCAAACCAGGCCTTGGAAGCCTCCGCCGTTGCCCTGTTCACGTCCTCAACCACACCTACGGCGAACTTCGACATGCCGTAGGCTAGGAGGATTGTGTCGCGGTTCAGATTGGCCGACTCCACGAACTGCATGTCAGCCAATGTGTACGGCTTGACATCGATGAAGTCACCGTCCTCGAGGAACGCCGTACGGTTCGCATTGGCGATGCCCTTGTGGTTGTAGTTGTACCTCTCCACAAGCTGCTCGAACTCGGTATCGCTCATTCGCCGCGACAGCTTCACGATCGCACCCGGCCTGGCACCATTGGCGAAGAAGTGCCTCTGGTATTCGGCCGCAAGCTTCGAGGAGCCGATCTGGTCGAGCAGAGTCGCTACAGGACCCATGCCTCGGTATGGATTGCTGGGATCAGGCATCCGGATGCTGAGCATGTCCTCCTTGCGGATCGGGTGCTCCTTGCCATCCGGGTCGGTGTAGATGTACCCGAGGAGGAAGTTGGCTGCGTTCTCCACCACCGTGATGCGATCGGGCCGAACGTTCCACAACTCGTACGGAACCTGACCCATTCGGTAGATCACGGTCCAGCCCTCACCAGTCAGGTCCACGTGCTGCTGACCCGACTCGAACAGTTCCTGTCGAGTGTAGAAGTTGTTCGGCTTCTCCAGCACGCTCAGGGCCGGATGTCTATCAACGAGTGCTACTCCCTCGCATTCGCAGATCGGACAGATCGAATCGGCCGACTGACGAAGGCGGTGCAAGTGCCACTGCTCCTTGGCGGTTGATGTTGAAGTTCGGTTAACCACGGAGAACAATGTTGCACTAGCCCCCATTGCCGCCAGGTGAGTCCCGCGGTCGCCTCTGCCATAACTACCAAGTCGACTGAGGACGCTTCCGGACCCATTGCTCCCGGTGTACGGAACTGGACTGCGCCCGACGATCGAGCCGAGAAGGCTACGCATCACCGATCACCTCCCAGGTATTCCAGGATCAGGAGCGACACTCCAACCGCTACGCACCCAAGCCACACGCTGTGCTGGAAGGCCGCAAAGTCGAGGAACCCGAATGCAGTCACCTGCATCGTTGCAGTTCGGACCTTCTTCCACCTCGGAAGGTGCTGGCCCAGCCAGGTAAAGAGAGTCACCAGAATCGCCTGCCGTTGCCTACGGCGGCGCTCGTTGGCTTCCCTGATCTCTCGACCATCGGTCCACGCTGCTCGCAGTGCTTCGCTCGTCATCCCCACCTCACTCGGGTCACGCCACGGCTATCGCGCTCCATGACTGCATACCGTAGAGCATCGCACCCGTGGTCGTTAACCTTGAGTGGGGTCTCTTTGGTCTTGTCCCATACGTACATGGGAATCTCGTCAGCGGTCTTGGTCGGAACACGCCTGTCGGCGAGGACTTGGTCCGGTCGATGTGCAAGTGCGTCCTTGTGGATGAACAGTCTCGGCTGCCCATCCTCCTGCTTGCGAAGTCTAGCCTGGACTCGTTGGATACCATCGTCGACGGACTTGTTCGCCGGAGTAGTACCCATGCCCAGCTCACGCTCGAAGATCAGGCGTGTGTTCAGCTCGTGATCCGTAACGATCGTCCGTGGCTTCGGTTCGATCCACTCTCCACCAGGAGCGACGATGTCCAGGATCTGCTTCGCTCGGAGATCGACGGTTACACCCTGCCCGTAGAACTCACGGTAGAGGTACATCCGACCATCGCCGTCGATAGCCCAGCACTGACACACGAACGGATTATGCAGACCGAAGTCAACGGACCACATCCGCTCCCAGGACTCCCACCCGTCCGGCATCTTGTCGATCAAGTGTACTGCAGAGTCCCACTCGTCGTAGATCTGACCTTCGGCTCCGACCCACTCGCCCTTCCGGAGCCGCATGTGCCTCACACCGGTCAGTCGATCAAGTGCACCAATGTAGGTCACCCCTTCGTTCGTCAGCACGCCACGATCGTCGAACCACCTCGGGTTGTCTTCGTGCGTAGTCCGAAGTAGTACGGTTAGGCCCTTGTTACACCTAAGCTTCAACCAGTGCGTGTCGCTGTCCGGGTTGCAGTCGGCCAGTAGCTGCTGGTATGGAACCATTCCGTTACGCAACCGAGTGGTCAGCAACTCCCAGTCGTTCTCGGTTAGCTCCGTAGCTTCCTGAACGTAGATGAAGTCGAACTGGGCCGACATAATCCGTGTGGCATTGTCCATGCCACACGTCTGGATCGTGGACCCGTTGTAGTACCTGTACTGGGGCGGTTCGGAAGTGCCACCACTGTAGTACGTAACAGCACCGGACTCGATCAGCTCCCGCAGTACGACGTCCTTCCACTCCGGGGTCACCGATCGTGTGATGCTCACCGCCGTCTTGCGGACGATCAAGCCACGCATGCCCGGGTACTTCAGGGCCACACGGTTCAGCTTCTCAAGACATGCACGTGACTTTCCAGTGCCAGCTGGACCAGCCAGGAGCAACTCCGGCACACGCAGGCCGAAGATCCTACTCGCTGCCCCCCGAACCGCAACACTGTGAGTCAGCACCGCACCCATTACACGTCCTCCTCAACACCTGAGAGATGGACGTTGACATGCATTGGGCCGTCGGTTGACTTGAGCTGACCTAGCTCCTCGGCCGCACTACGCATTGCGCCATGCTTGACCTTCAGGAGGACAGTAGTCTTGTCGCTGGCGGGATCTTCCTCAACGAGCTCGCTGCATAGGTCCGCGTCTGCCTGGTACTCGGCGATCCTCGCTGTCTTGTTCGCGATCCACAGGCCTGCGACCTCGTTCTCGAAGTCCTCCCGAACCTGTCGGATGCGGTCAGCGTTGCGCTTGCTGAAAGTGTAGATCGCCTGGCCGGTCACGCCGTACTTCTCAGCCAGAGCAGCTTGGGTAGCCTTACCTTCGGCTAGGTCCCGGATCAGAGCAAGCTGCCTGTAACCCCGCAGATAGGGGGTTTTGAGGGCTTGCTCTTCCTCGTGGCTCAAAATTCACCTTTCTGCTACCCGTTCTATACGGTCCGCGTAAGGCCCGCTATCTATATTATATAGAAGTCAAACTAGAAAATCAACGGGTGCAGATCTTGTGTAGCACTGTGTATAATATAAGTACAAGCACACAGAGAAGGCCGACAAGGAGGAAGCCGTGAACATCATCGACATCATCTCGAAGCTTATCCAGCAGTACGAAGAGGTCAAGGGCGAGGGAGCTCCGTTCACCCCCTACGCCATCGCTGAGCTGATCACCGACACGTTCTGCGAGCTGGGATCAGACAAGAAGGTCCGAGGCCAGATGATGTACAACTACGACAGGCAGGGACTGATCGTCAAGGGCATGAAGGACAAGAAGCGCTACACGGCCGAGGAAGCCGCGGTGTTCGCCCTTCGGTACATCCACAAGCACATCGACGACTAACAGCAAACCAGAATTACAAGGAGGGCCTTCGGGCCCTCTCTTGTTGCCTATTTCCTATACGACACAATCTAATAACTATACCCCCCCCCCCCCTATATAAAGACTACCCAGGTGTTCAAAAACAATAATATCCTTGTCTTATATCTATAGTTATAAGTGGTAACACAAACCCCCATTAATAAATAGGGGGAGGGGGGTATTATAATTAAAGAGCTCCAGTAGTTCAACACAGTACGAAATCAGCCAAACACCTGATGTCAAATATATCCTATATGACGATCTTGTAAGTCAAAGAGATCTAATATATAATAAAAGAAGAGAGCAAGGAAGGAGATGACCGACATGAGGGAGTCAGTGGTCATGCCCGATCGGCGCAGGAAGTACGACTGGGAGAAGTGGGCAGATGGCGAAGAGCACAGCGCTACGTACGGCGAAGACTTCGAGTGTGGCGTACCGTCGTTCGTAGCTTTGCTACACACCAAGTGCAACCGCCTCACCATGGACCACGTTCGTACTAGCGTCAACGGCAACACAGTAACGTTCAAGTACTTCAAGACGCCAGAGGAATAAGGGAGGTAAGATGACTCCGGTCGAGCTCGCGATTTGGTACGCCAATGAGTACGGTCTAGCGTCAATCCCAGTACACCCCACACGCAAGGTGCCACTAGTACCATCGCCAGGCTTTCAGGCAGCGGTCTCGACCCAAAAGCAGCTCGTTGAGCTATTCGGCGCCAAAGATGCGGCGGTCGGAGTTGTGCCAGGCACGGGCGGATATGTAGTCCTGGACATCGACGACAAGAAGGGCAAGCGAGGCAGTGAGGTCCTAGCGACGCTTGAAAGAGTCAACGAGCCTTTGCCTCGGACGGCGGTCTCTACGACACCTTCTGGTGGGAAGCACATCTGGTTCAAGAAGCCAGAAGGTGTCGAGATCGGCAACAACGACTTGGCGGCCGGGATCAATGTCCGTAGCGATAGAGGGTACGTTCTAGTACCTGGCATGGATAGTGGCCGTCAGTGGATCGTACCTCTGGATGGTGCGGTTGATCTGCCGAAGTGGGTCGCGGAGGGGCTGACGGCAGCTGGCAGTGATGTTGGTCACTGGAAGACGATCAAGGAAGAAGACCTCGACGAGGCCGACCAAGAGATGCTACAGGCGCTGGTAGCTCTAGGCGGACACACACCATACAGGGCTAGCAACGGCAGCATTCAAGTCTGTAGGCCGGGCAAGGTGGGTGGCAGTGGCATATCGATCGGACACATCGGACCGGGCGTTGCGAAGGTCTTTACCGACAACTGGCCGTTACCGAATGGCGACTCATTCCCAGTTAACACAAGGTTCAACATAGACGAGCTAGAGCAGGGTCTAGCGACGGGTACTTGGCCTGCAGAGATTGAATCGAAGCTGCTCAAGGGTGATCCGATTCGTGATCTGCCGAAGCGCAACGGCAATGTGCCTACGCTAGGACGGGATGCCTACCACGGTCCGCTTGCAGAGGCGACGAGGCTCTTCGACCACACCGAAGCGGACCCGGCGGCGATCTTGATCTCGCTACTGACGGGCTTTGGCAACCTGGTCGGGCCGAATCCGTATGTGGAACCAGTGTCGCCGATCAGGCAGCATGCACGACTCAACACGCTCGTTGTGGGTGAGTCCGCCAAAGCTAGGAAGTCAGCAGCCTGGAGCTTGACGAAGAAGGTCATCGAAGCGATCGACTCGAACTTTGTGCAGCGGCGCATCATGGGCGGCTTCGGGTCTGGACATATCCTAGTCGATCAACTGGCAGACATAGGTCAGGGCACGGTTGGTACGAACGAAGACGGCAAGCTAACGGTTGCGCCAGACCCACGCATGATCGTCTTTGAGGATGAGTTCGCACGAGTGCTGAAGACCACGGGGCTGGAAGGCAACAACCTGTCGATGGTGCTTCGTTCGGCCTACGACGGATCGAAGCTCGAAGTGCGATCGCGAGGCAAGACGTCAGTTGCTCCGCAAGGGTCTCACCACGTTTCGGTCGTGGCATGTATCACGGCTGAGGAGCTGCAGAGCACACTAACGAACACCGAGGCGTACAACGGATTCGGTAACCGGTTCATCTACGTGTGGACGAAGCGCACCAAGTCGGTTGCGTTGTCAGACACGGAACTAGATACCAACGAGCTGGGTCGGATTGCGGACCTCCTAGCAGAGCGCGTAGAGGCCGCACAGGATCTTGCACGTGTTCGTTTTGACGAAAAGGGCGCGGAGCTGTGGAAGAAGGTGTACGAAGAGATCCAGAATGATGACCCACATGGACTGCTAGGAACGATCATTGCACGTGCTGACGTACATGTTCTTCGACTGGCCCTAGTGTATGCGCTGGCGGATGGATCGAACAAGATCCGCGAGGAGCACGTACGAGCTGCGCACTGCGTGTGGGACTTCTGCCGAGCGAGTGCTGCGTACATCTTCAACAACCGGGCAGCGGTGGAGACCACTAGCAACCCAGTTCTGGATCGACTAATGGCAAAGATGTACGAGATGCTGTACGAGGCTGAGGACGGGGTAACCAAGTCGAAGCTGAAGGGCCTGTGTAACCGGAACAACGAAGGCCTCTTCCAGGAAGCCGTGGATACCTTGGTTGCACAAGGTAAGGCACGGATGGAGAAGAAGCGGGTAGCCAAGACTGGACCGGCAGCCGAAGTGTACTACGCGGTAAGGGAGGACTGATGAGGTTACGGATGTTGACTCTTGACGAGATCGAGAACATGACGGAGGAAGAGATTGAGGAGGTAGTTCAGCACAACAAAGAGGTACTGCGCCAAGCTCGTGCCAGACGAGAAGACGATCAGGTATAATATAGTTACACAAGCCAGAGGGAGGCGTAAGATGAGAAGGCAGTCAGCACAGGTAAGGTTCAGGGTAGGGCCGTTCATGTTGTCAGGGTGGATGTGGATCGTACTAGTACTAGTAGCGTGCGTCTGCTGCGGACTGGTAACAAAGGTTGTAGGCCAGGATCTGGATCAGGACGTCAAGAACAACCCACTTCCCACGTACGATGCGACGTGGGACACAAACTAGCAGGAGGAAGGCAATGACTACCAACGAGCTTGGCCTGGGGGTAACTAGAAAGGGATACGTGTACAACACTAACAAGCTCACAGAAGAGGAGCAGCGGGAGGCATGCGTTCGACTTCTGGAAGAGATCCGCCTGGCGGGGTGCACGGTCACCTTTGTTAACCAACCAACCGGTTCTGTCCTCGAGCTGTACAAAGTGATGTGGACCGGGGCGAGGAGGCTCATCGACAGCTACAGGGAGACCACACCATTGGGTACGGTGTACCGTGCGTACCTCGACCGGCACTGTGAACCGGCCAGTGCAGTGGAACAGGAAAGCTTTCGGGCCGCACTGTTCACATGTGGTGGGCGGAGTAGGAAGGCGGCCTGATGGGTGCAGGAAGGTCCCGACGTACAAGAGCTACGGCCAGTCGGCGATGCAAGGGAAAGAACGGTGCCTTTGCGACTAGTGAGGAGGCCTGGAAGAACGCCAATCGGATGGCAGCCCAAACAGGAACTAATTGGCATACATTGTCTGTCTACAAGTGTAAGGGCCGAAACAGTTGTGGCAAGTTCCACATAGGCCGAAAGCCGCTACCCTACCGGTAGGAGCACACCGTGCAGACCGTCGTCATAGTGCCCAAGGGAAAGCGCCTCACGTTCGCCGAGCTCGTTGATGTTGTTCACCGCGGCGAAGCAAAGGACATCTCTTACGACACCCCGATCAAGGTAAAGGGCTCACGACCATCAATCGGAACTTACGTCGTCTGGGGCCTAGCCTGTCTTCCGGCCGTCCTAGTGACCGTGATCTACATACTGAGGGCGATTCACTGACTACCCCACAGCACAGAGGGACCCCACCGGTTCATCGCCGGTGGGGTTCTGTGTCTCTACCTACGCCGCTTCGTAAGCGATGGTGAACGACAGGTGGTCGGTGTTGGCCCAGGTGAACGGAACGGTAGCTCCGACGATCTGGTTCACATTTGCCAGGATGGCCGATCCCGGGTTCGAGGTGTCGATGATGGCGGTGCCTACGAAGTGCCCAGTCGATGCCGCACTGGAGTCACGCAGGTAGGCCGCTCCATGCCGGAAGAGGCTCGAGGTTGTAGCAGCAGTCACAGGCAGCGTGAACGAGTAGGTACCAGTTCCGAACGTGGTAGTAGTGCCTGCCAACAGACGGACGGAAGCAACAACGAGCTTGCCTAGTTGGTAGTACCTGCCCACGATCGTTCCGTTGCCCAGCGACACTGCAGTACCCGAAGCCGCCCACACCGGCGTGTAGGCGGTCCAGGCACCAGCCTCGAGTGTGTCGAGGCGTGTGTCGAAGGTAGCAATGTCGTCCGCTTCGACGTCTGCGCCAGCGGCAATAGTCATGACTAACTCCTCAGTCCTAGAAGCTGTACCTGGCTGGCTTCCACAGGCGCACCTGGGTGCCGGCAGGGATGGTCTTGGCGACACCGTTGACGGGCGTCTGCGTGATGGTGAACGTCTGTGGCGAGCTGGCTCCACTGATAGCCGTGACCGTCAGTCGAGCTCCTGCCACATTGATGTCGAACGGGAACTGTGGAGCGCCCGATCCAGTAACCCACAAGACACGCCCCACCGCTACTGCAACGCTCATCGACGTGTTGGTACCCGAGATGAACTGCGCGTTGAGGGTGCTGTAGGCCGAGTCGTACTTGGTCCCGTCAGTGTCAAAGACGCCAACTGTGTAAGGACGGTACGGGACGCAGTTGTACGTTATCGTCCACAGTTTGTTCGACAGTGTTTCCTTGACGCCTTGGGAGAGCAGCTCGATTAGGTCCGGAGGTAGCCAGGACGGTGGATCGTCAACCGAGATGTAGTCGCCCACGTCAGTATCGATTGCCTGACGCATGAGCGCATCGTCATTGGTGAAGACCGACCTGTGCAGCTCGATCGTAACGGACGGGAACCGTGCCTCATCCCACGTCCCGATGCCGAGGAGCCAACCGGCCACGTCGCGGAGCTGATCATCCGCCTCGACGTTGACGTCCGTGCTCAGTTCGTACCTACCCACACCATCAGGCGGAGCGCTTACGGATAGCGGACCAGTGGTCTTCTCCAGGCGGTAGCTCGACCCGTCCTTCCTCTTGGCAGTAACATCATTGACAACGAGCTGGTCGTCCTCGGTCGGCTCGAATGTCCCCGACAAGTGGTTGGAAGTGTAGTTCAACTCCATGCCGAACTGATTGAGTAGCGACACCCTCGTTCGGTATGCAAGTCCTAGGAAGTCCCGGGGCTCGTACAGGATGCCCATGTCCGCATCCACTGCATCGTAGACCTGCTCAAGGAAACTGCCACGAGGCTGAGGTCCACAAGCACTTGTGAGGCTGGCTAGACCCTCCAGCCGGAACTCGATCTCCTGTTCACCACAAAGCCGCGTCAGCCTGTCGCCAACCGTCTCGCCCGGGTAGCCTTCGCCCGCTTCCTGAACTTCTGTCAGCGACCCTGTTGTACCGTAGTAGAACGTAAGGTGCGCCAGATATGCGGCCGACACATCCGTAAGTGTACCGTCGGGTCGGTAGATGTCGATCTGGTCCACATCGTTCGTGGCCAAGCCGGCAGCGGTGTTGACCTCCGAAGCAGCGTTACCGTCCACACGTAGACGAGCTGTGATCTCGTTCGAGTCAGTCTGTTCGACCTCAAGTTCGATGAAGTGCCACTCGCCATCGTGTGGGTCGACAGCAGTAACGGATGGATTGATCGCGGTCAGCGTTCCATCGTCGGCGTACACACGAACCGTAACAGCGTTGGTAGCACCATCCGTCTCGATCGCCCAGTACTTGACGGTCGCAGTTCCAAGCTGACGAAGGCGGATAGGGTCGAAGCGGGATGAAGCAGACGACGCATTCACCTTCATCCAGAAGGCGACCTTCCACCCGTTGACCGTCGCTTCCTCGGGCGGGGCACCCCTTAGGAACCCTACGCCGTTAACAAACTCTGGATGCGCATCGCCACCTGGCAACGACTCATCTGCAGCGAAGTTGACGGTTCCTGACGTCAACGTCATCGGCGTACCGTCTAGCAGCCCTGACGCTGCGTGGCTCGAGTTGATACCATCATCCAGTGGCCAGTACGCATACGGCGTGAATCCCAGGTTGTCCTCCAGCAACACACCTGTGATCGTCCGGAACAGTGGACTCTTGAGCGCTTTCGTCCCTTGGGCGAGCCGGCGTAGAATCCCGCCAGCTTCGATGGGCGTGTACACGTCTGTGCCGGAAGTATCCCACCGCTGTGGCCACGCCGACACTTCACCGTGGAAGCGGTAGAACCTATTCGTGATCAACGCATTGGCCTGGACGGTCCAGGTGTTCACCGTTGTTGCGGTGTCTGTGAAGCTCGTGTCGGCCAAGGTCTGAATGCGGAAGTTCGGGTTAGCTGCTTCTGTGCCAGCGATGCCGTTCAGGACCTTTACGGCATACACCTTGCCGCTGAAGGTTGTACCTGGCGAAGTGATCCCTGTGCCGGTGGAGTCCGACCCAATCGTCAAAATCGCCGTGCTGGAGAAGATCGAAGTCGTACCACTGGTGTCGATGACTGCAGACCCAAGCTGTGTCCAGGAATCGTCGATCGTGTCAGCGGTGTAGAACGTTGTCGTGTTACCACCCGAGCCGTTGTTTACATCCAACGTTACCCGTACTGCAATTCGTCCGCTACTCGGTACGGGCACGGTCGACAAGGTAACGTGGGTCAGGAGGTCAGTGTTAGTCCCGTCCTCCGACCAGGCGAACTCCAAGGTCCGGTCGGCCAACAGTCGGAACCGCCACGATCGCTGGTTCGAGGTGATAGCGTACTTGCTGATTAGTACCTGAGGAACCCCAGAAGTCCACAGGGCGGGTTCGATGTCGATCCGAACGTCGATGTCACTCGTGATGTCTAGGGAGGCCTTGTCGGTCGTACTGACGTAGTCGCCATTCGTTCCGGTAAGGAGTAGCCAAGGATCATCCGCTTCAACGAGCGTGCGTACTGGTGTATTCCGGCCGATGAATCCGTAGTACTCCGACATCGGATTCCTGTTGCTGTACTTGCCATCACGGTTGTTCAGGGTCATGACGCAAGTGCCTGCCGTGACCCGAGAACGCTCGTTGCCTCGACCACGGGTAATGCTTATGTCAGAGGTACCGCGAACGTCGCTCGTGATGTCCGTCCAAGTACCGTCGATGAATAGCTCTGTCTTGACGGGCAGGACACTTTCGGGGAAACCATTCCCGATGACCGTCATGAACCCTCCCTATGCGATTCCGAGTGCTTGTGCGTCTCCACCATTCTTACGGATGGTGAAGCTAAGGTTCTCGATGATCAACTCCATCAGGTCCCGCGACGCTCCGGAACGAGGAGCAACCTCGAGAGTGAACGAACCACCTCTTCCACCACCTCCACCAACCATGCGCTCGGTCTCGTCGTTGTTGTACACCCGCGTACCCGACGGAACACGAAGGATCTCACGCCCACGCTCACCAACCTGGATGAGCCCACCGCCAGCGATACCGCCATGGGCAAAGCCAGGGATGAACTGCTCGAACGCATCAGGCACAACCGATCGCACTGCCGAACTGATCGCACCCGCAGCGGACCTAATACCAGACACGATGCCGGCTACGATCCGCCTACCTGCACTGAACAACCAACTGCTTGCACCAGAGAAGAACCCTACGATCCGCGACCGCACAGCGTTGAGTGCACCGCTAATCGTACCGATGCCTGACCGAATAGCACTTGCTACACCACTACCAATCCTACGTGCTTGGGAGATGACACCGCTAACGGTCGAGCTCATGACGTTGATGATCGTGCGGACTCGGTTGAATGTGTTCCTAACAGCTGCAACCGCGTCACTCGTAGCATCAACGAGCGTGTTCCATGCCGAGCGAAAGGCCCGACCGATGTCAACCGCGATCCCACGCACGAGGGTGTACATACGGGTGAAGTGACGGATCACCATGCCGATCACCACGATCGACCCTATGATCACATCCAGCAGGTCCCCGAACGCTACATTTGCCTGCGGAGCTCCATCCGCGATCAGCTCGAAGAACCTACTGATCGCCTCACCAATGGCAGGCATCTTGTCGGCTAGCGTTTCGAATAGCGGCAAGGAGGCCTTAACAGCCTTCTCGATCCCAGGCATCATGCGTTCGGCCATCTCAGCCAAGGCAGGAGCCAAGAGATCGATGACCGGTGCGATGTCTTTGCCCATGCGAGAGATGGACGGAGCTATCCGCTCTAGCGCATCGCCGAACGTATCGGCAGCGCGTATCAGTGGTTCCTTGAACGGCTCACCGAAGTCCTCGAATGCCTTCTTGGCCCGATCAGCCAGGCTGGTGAAGGCACCTGAAACCCTTGGATCCTTGACCGCAGCGATGATGCCTGCGACCAGAACGCCACCACCGAGGCCTAGCAGAATTCCAGCCGAGATGGTGGCAGCGATCAAAGGGGCTAGGAAGGCTGCAATCGAAACGCCCAGAGCCGCAACACCAGCCTGAACCTGAGGTGGCATACTACCGAGGGCGCCCCCAATGCCATCCCCCAGCATGCCACCGATCTTCACACCGAGTTGTGCGGCCTTCGCACCTGCTTCGGTACCGAGATGTGCAAGGCGACCCAGGAGCCGCCCTGCAATCCCCTTGTGCCTATCGTCCTGTCCCTTGACGAACTCGTCGCCGATCTTCTCACCGGCCGTCCGAGCCTTCCGGCGGGTGGAGTCAAAGCCCTTGTCGATGTCGTCACGGACCTTGACGACGATCTCAATCGTATTCGACATCGTCGGTCCCGCCTCCACCCAGTTCCAGTATCTGAAGGTACTTCAGTAGTCGTGCGTCCTCCTGATCGATCTGCGACGGTAGGCACTTGAACCTATCGCACAGTCCGATGTAGAACTCTGCTTCGTCTAGCTCGTCGGGCTTGTCGACAATGGTTCCATCGGCAGCGACAGCGCCCGGGACGGTTCGCCACTGGATGAGTCTTTTCCCAGGTCGCTACCTGCCGTGACCCCTGCGACGGCTTCGATCCACGCCAGGATGATGGTCATGGCGAGGTTCGTGTCGAGCTGCTTGAGGCCGTCGACATTGGCCGGAAGAGGGACGTCGTTACCCTCTTCGTCCTCCCCCTCAGCATTCCAGTCAACGAGTGCGGCTCCGAACTTCTCCAGCATCTCGTCGAGCATGTCCGTGATCAGTGCGATGTCCTGCTTGTCCTTGAGCTGCGCGAACTTGACGATCTCACGCAGCTTCCCGATTGGCAGTGACCTAGCCCGAACCTCGAGGCCTTCGTACGGTGTGTCCTCGAAGTCGAGCTTGTAGATGACCG
>WUUC01061462.1_pt1 | contig 21264 bp, 18 predicted proteins | sample 6278441 | NCBI WGS metagenome assembly WUUC01 (sample SAMN13675441, study PRJNA597444) | soil metagenome | isolation source: soil | place: USA: Washington | collected 2017-10
ACGTCCACTTTCAAGATACCGTCCGCCTCGTCGAGCGCCTCATCGAGCTGCGCAAGGAGAACTGGGAACTGGCCCCCTACCCCGTCGAAGACCACTCCTTCGACCGCGCCGACAGTTGGGCCGACGAATACAAACGCATCCTCAAACTGTTTTCAGAACACCTACACCCTGACGCTGGCCTACTACCCGCCGGACAGCAGGGCAAAGGACGCAAGCGCTAGATGACCTAACTACAAATCCGGCAAATACTACCGCATTGGCAAAGCCCGCCGTCCTGGATAAGGGACAGTGGGCTTTGTTATTCCTATTCACGCCAGCGCAGGCTGAGAGATTCACCCCCGAGACGGCTCGCAGCATACCCGGAGTCAACACAGGGCATCCTCGTACCGCATTTGCGGCTAAGGGAGCGTAAGTCTAATGTTTCGGTATGAAAGCAGGTGAGAATTTCATTGACAGGGACTTTGAATGGGGATAGAAATTCTGCGCGCTGACGAAAACCGCCGCGGACTCTCTCCCGGCGTGGCATTTCCGTAACCTTCACCTTAGAGCAGAATAACTCACCGGAGAACGGCGAGAGGGTCACAAATGCGATTCTATTTGTTACTCACCGTATGCGCTTTGATAGTCGGGGCGGCCATAGCCACATCCGGCGGCCCGGCACAGAACCACCCCACGCCAAGTCAATGGCAGAGGGCTGATCGAGCGGAATTCGAGAGCCAGTTTCCCCTCACCGATGTCAACAAATCCGGACCTTCCGACCCTAAGAAACATGCCGGGTGGAAGGCCAAAAGTAAAAAGTATAAAGGCTTGGGGCCGCCTATTACTGGAGAGGGGGAGACGATAACCATTAATGACGAATGGAATATAGGACTTCCAGCATTACCTGTATCCAAGAGCGATATGGTTGTCGTCGGTGAAGTGGTCGATGCGCAGGCATACATGACTGAGGGTAAGGATTGGATCTATTCCGAATTCTCCGTCAGAGTTGAGGAAGTGCTTAAAAATGCGAGCAACGTAACGCTAATTCTGGGAAGCTCAATCGACGTTAAGCGTGACGGCGGGCGGGTTCGGTTCCCAAGTGGACGTATTACATTACAGTACACGGCTGGGCAGGGCATGCCCCGCCTAGGTCAGAGGTACGCTCTGTTTTTAAGCCTCGACACCCAAGACCAGGGCGCACACATCCTGACGGGGTATCAACTGCGCGGCGGGCGGGTCTTCCCGCTTGATAATCCGGCCGGACCCGGCACCGCCGAGTACAAAGGAGTCGATGAAAAATCTTTCCTAAATGATTTGCGGGCGGCGATAGCGAATGCACAGTAACCCCCTTCCGAAAGGCCCTCATGAAAAAGGCACTCCTTCTCACAGCCGCATCGAGCCTCGTGGCCTTTCTTTTCGCAACATTATTAAACGAGGTCGCTCCGCACGTCGGGACGCAAGTTGTAGAAGCGCAGAGCTGCTGTGCCCCGCCCGTGCAGCCGTGGCCGGGTGTGAAATGGCCGAAGAACACAGAGGTACACGTAAAGATTGATAGCGCCTTCGATGACGTTGAAGTAGAAGCGATTAAAGCAGCCTTTAAGGAGTGGGACGTCAGGGGATTAAATACCTGCTCCAACGTAACCTATCCGGAACCTTACGAAGTTGTGGCCTCCCCGCCTGTCCCCACCGCTAACATTTACTATGTAAAGTACCGAGATGATTATACCGCTCCACAACCGGGGGTCAGCGGCGGTAGGTCTCATAACGGCCGGGATCTTTACTACGTGCAATCAACCCTTTTTCGAAACATAAGACAACTTGGTTTACCCCAGCACAAGGGTGTCTTTGTTAAAGGGGTAATGTTGCATGAGATCGGTCATCAGTATGGTCTTGGACGTTTCCATGGGGGTTGCAGTTCACCATGCTCAGCCATGTGCAATCAGTATTCAAATCAGGCATCTCCGACAAGCTGTGACGACGCCGTCATTTTAGGTATTTACTGCGAACTTGCACCGCTGCCCTCACCGACGCCCACCCCCACCACCTTCGAGGCGTGCCAGTTGTCGGGCAACTATTGGAGCTACGCAGAAAACACCTGCAAGTCCCCGACCGATTGTTCTGATGACGGCGGGACCTTAAACTTCGCTGAAAATACGTGTGACAGCAATGGCGGAGGAGGAGGAGTCCCAGGTCCATGCGAGCCCCCTTTCTACTACGACCCCAACTTTGACACCTGCGTATATGTAGGAGGAGACATCGGCGGCAACTGTAGCGTGACGGCCTACTTAACCTGCATCGACAGCATGGGCATGTGGGACCCGGCCTTCTGCCGGTGCCGCTACCGCACGCCGGTCGTCATCGACGTGCTGGGTAACGGCTACAGTCTGTCGGACGTAACCAACGGGGTCAGCTTCACGTTCGAGCCCGCCCGCCCGCCCCGGCGGCTGTCGTGGACGACCGCTGGCTCCGACGACGCCTTCCTCGTGCTCGACCGCAACGGCAACGGGCGGGTGGACGACGGGACGGAACTGTTTGGCAACCTCACGCCGCAGCCGCCGTCCGACGAGCCGAACGGCTTCCTTGCGCTGGCCGAGTTCGACAAGGCATCCGGAGGCGGGAACTCCGACGGCGTGATTGACGCCCGTGACCCAATCTTCGCCTCGCTGCGGCTGTGGCAGGACACGAATCACGATGGCGTCTCGGAGCCGGGCGAGCTGCACACGCTCCCCGAACTCGGGGTGAAGACGATGGAACTTGACTACAAAGAGTCGAAGCGCACCGACCAGTACGGCAACCAGTTCCGCTATCGGGCTAAGGTGAAGGACGTACACGGCGCGCAGGTCGGGCGCTGGGCGTGGGACGTGTTCCTTGTCTCCAGCCAGTAGTTAATAACGAAGCGAGACTTTCGAGTTTGGCGCGATCTGGGCCGCCACCCGGACGGGTTGGGAGCCACCGCGACCTTCAGGGGTGAGGAGTTGCGGCGGCTCTTACTTTGTCCGGGTTTGTAAGGATTTTGTTTAGAAACGTCTGGAAGCGCATACTCAAACTCTTTTCAGAACGGCTACATCCTGACGCTCGCCTACCACCCGCCAACCAGGGCGGCGGCGGGCGCAGGCGTTAGGTAGTCTGGCTACGGATGAGGCAAGGATTGCCCTCATTTACAAAGCCCACTGTCCGCCACATAGAATAGTGGGCTTTGTTGTCTCTCTATTCCTGGCATTCCAAATATCCTGTTGTTCGGGGCAGAAGACCTGCTTTAGCTTCTACTTCAAGAGGTAGCCGGAAGTGGGAATGGTGACGAGTATCGGGTTGATGTCTCTTTTCCCATCAATTCAGGTGCGGGAGATTCGCCCCAAACATTCTGGCCATAAGCCCTCAGGCAGCCCGCCCCCTTAGAGGGTTGTCACCCGTTCCTAGAAACGCAGCTGTGAGTCGCGCATAACGTCTCGCCATCTTACCAACCCTTTTGGTATGCTCTCAATCCCTGCCTGTTGAAGGCTATCTAACTCACGCGCGGATTATCTTTATATGATAGATGCTGCACCTCGTCGCAATAAAGTTTTTATTAGTTACAGCCACAAAGATGCTTGGGCCCTGCAACGGCTCCAGACTCACCTCAAACCCCTTGAACGCGAAAGCGTGCTTGAGCCGTGGGATGATACCCGCATTAGAACCGGCCAACGGTGGAGGGAGGAGATTAAGAAGGCGCTCGCTTCTGCGAAGGTAGCCATACTGCTCATCAGTGCTGACTTCCTAGCCTCAGATTTTATAGATAAGGAAGAGTTGCCGCCTCTCTTAGCCGCCGAAGAGAAAGAGGGGCTAGTGGTGATGCCCGTCATCCTGGGCTATTGTCGGTTCGACCGCACACATAGCCTCTCACAATTCCAAGCGGTTAACACTCCGAGCAGGCCCCTCAATAGCCTGAGCGAAGCTGAACGTGACGCCGTCTGGGATAGGTTAGCGCTTGAAATTGAGGCTGTACTCTCCTCACGGAATGTTGAGTCTCCCTCGCAACCAAAGATTGAGGTGAAACATACAAAAGAGCAAACCGATTCCGGCGACATGCAGAACTCAACAGGCGTTGTTGGAATTCCAACTGGGGGCTCTGCTTCTAAAGCTGAGGACATAGCTGTTTCAGTCATAAGAAAAGATAAGCCATCGCGGCTATTTGGCTCAGACTTACGGCCTGTAATTGATGCATGGGTCGGCCGTGAAGAAGAGCTACTTATGCTTGACTACGCTAAAAGCAAGATTGCCGTTGTTACGGGGATTGGAGGCCAAGGGAAGTCAGCTTTGGTCGCCAAATTTCTTGAGAACTGGATTGGTAAGAATCCTAGCGGGTTTTGGGATTGGAGAGATTGCCGTGAAGAGGGGGACGTTTTTCATACTCAACTTATTGGACTAATTGAACATTTAACAGGAGGAGAATTAACAGGAGATTACTTCAGGGGCGCTGGCACAACAGAGGTTGTGCAATACTTCTTTCGCATTGCAGGTGAAATGGAGGGCGTAGTTATTCTTGATAATGTGGACTCCTACGTCAATGTGCAAGAAGATAAATTCAGTCTCGGCGTAGACATTTTTGTCGAAGAGAGTCTTCGGGTTCGACATAATCTAACCATTATTTTAACTTGCAGGCCACGTGTATTGTACCCAAGTACTCGCTTCATTGACATTCCTCTTAAAGGAATAGAGTTAACGGAAGCAGTAGAGTTGTTTCGAATGAAGGGGTTTAAGATTGATGAGTCGTCACAGAAGGATATTACTGAAATATGGTCGCTGACGGCAGGGCATCCATTATGGCTGAACTTGATTGCCATGCAAATGTTAAAGAACAAACGCAATGCGCCCCTAATTCTTCAGGAGTTAAGAAAGGGTCAAGTCGATGATCGCACCCGAGCAATCTTTAGAGCCCTCTGGAAGGGCTTGAGCAATAAGCAAAAAAATATACTTAGATGTATGGCTGAAGTTCATTACCCTGAAACGCAAAATTACATTAAGAATTTCGTCGGGTCACTTATAAGAAGTCGAAGCCATTTCGAGCGGGAATTCGAAGATCTGAAGTCTCTGAGTCTTGTAGTTGAGCGTGGACTAGCTAACGAAGGGAAAAAGTTTGACCTACACCCACTTGTGCGAAGCTTCATCAGAACAGAGTACCCCTCGGAGCAAGACCGCCTACCTTACATTCGTCCCATCCTTATTTATATAACGAGAATCGTTACAGGCATGACAGCCCCCTCAGAGAATTCTCGCTTAGAAGATTTGCAGCGTTGGACAGCAAAGGCTGAGCTTGAACTGGCCAGCCATGATAGTGGCTCAGCATTGAAAACCATTTCTCTTGCTGCCGACAGACTTATCGCCAAGGGATATCATGAGGAGTTTTTTCGTGTAGCAAAGTTGCTACTCAAAGAAATAGATTGGCAAAGTATACAGGTGCAAGATTCACCTGCATTTCATGACGTTGTGAGTCATGTAATCTCGGCACTTGTTGAGCACCAACGTGAGGGTGAAGCAAGGCATTACCTAAATCGTTATGAAAATATAGGGAATGGAAGAACCGTAGCACGTTTGCGCTATTGCAAAGTGGCTAGTTATCTAGAATGGGTATTGGGGAATCATGCGCGAGCAATAGAATTGGGTCGAGAGGGTACAAATCTAATTGAAGAATCAGATATAGATACAGAACATAACCCATCTAACACCCTAGCCCTCGCGCTTAGAGATAGTGGCCAAATAAATGAGGCACTGAAAATCTTTGCACCCGACCAAACGATTGAAGACATTCTATTAGAAGACTATAAAGCATCAGGTAAAGATGCTACATTTTATGGCAATGTTGGTAGATGCTTATATTTAAGGGGGGAACTTGAATTAGCCCTGCACTGTTTTGTTAACTCGGCCGAATTACTTAAGGCTAACTTAGATTCGACCTCCGTTTTAAATCAAGGATACGCTGCATTATGGATTGGAGAATCACTCGAAAGTATGGGTGATTACAATGCAAGCTATAATTTTTATAGTCAGTCAATTAATATTTGGTCAAAACGTGCGCCTATTCGTATGTCAATACCAATGCAAAAACGAGAAAAAATTCAGCCTCAGGTGGATTCACAAAATATCAAGTATTCAGCTGAGGACGTGCACCTGTTTTGTAATGCATGGATCGCGAAGTATCGACAACAACTCAGCACTAAAAAGGTATTATAGATTTTTAATCATGGCATTGAGGACTGTTAAGCGACTTACAGTATGCCATTCACTTCAAGGGGCTAATGGGTCAGACTATCTTGGCAGATAGGCAGGATAGGTATGCTAACCCGCGCTCGAAATTCGTTTATCTGGCGGAGAAGCTAATTTTTATATAATTCCATTGCGCGTTTGTGCTTACCCTATAATGTAAAAACTAATAAAGCAGGTCTTCCGCCCCAAACATTCTCATCAGGCCGCCACCTGACAAAGCACTGTGCCGGGAGCCGTCGCGGTCACTCAAGGGTGAGAAGTCGCGGTGGCTCTTACTTTCTCTTAGCTTTTCAAGTTTCGCGCAGAGACGGCCTCTATTTGCAAAAACTATTGCATTCTAAGCCGTGCAGGGTTACTCTCCCGCCTGTGGGCGTCACCTCCGCATTCCGCCGCTCACAAGACACACTAACACTTAGCCGCCGTGGGGCAGCTTGTAACCGCTAGACCGGCGTGCGGGTTTAGAGCAGAGGCAGCGCGATTGCGACTAAATCGAGCGCGAGCTGTGTCAGGGTGTCTGTCGCCCCGGTATCCTCATCGGTTGTAGTCGGCTCTGGCTCGGCACTCGCGGGCTGTGGCGGAGGCGGGGGCGCGGGCGCGTCGTTCGGCATATACCCCGCCTGCGCGGAGCAGGCCAACAATAAAACTAGCAAGGAAGCTCGAATAGCTTTACCCATTTTCTTACCCTTTCGCTTTTATGAGGGTTGACCAAAGTAGCCGCCGTATCCGTGAGGAACGGCGGCTTTGCTGCACATGCCCAAAAATGGTCATGTGCTAGGAAAGGTTTTCCTCACATGAATTTAGCAGACGAGCGGCTGAAGGAACTAGATAACCCTTCACTAACCGACAATGAGCGCATTCTGCTGCGCTGCCGCGTGGCGGGCGATCTAATTCATATAGGCCAGTATGAGGCGGCGCGTGAGGCTTTGGGCACGTCTGGCTAGGCGTGGGGCAGAAGCCGTCGGTCAGGAACCTTCCAGGTGCCGTAGACGCCGAGATTATGCTCCGATGCGGCACGCTGACGCGGTTGCTCGGCACCGCTCAGAGTGTCGCGGGGGCGCAGGAACAGGCGAAAGATATGTTGTCGGAAGCGGCGCGGCTGTTCCGCGCCGCTGGGATACCCGCGAAGGTGTCTGAGACTCAGTACGAACTCGCCATGTGCTACTGGTGGTTAGGCCAGCATGACGAGGCGCGGGTTGTCTTACAAGAGGCGCTAACGCCCCTCACGGATGCCGACGTAGAGCTAAAGGCCAAAATCCTGATTAGGCGTAGCGTGGTCGAGATATGGGAGAACAGGTATTACGAAGCCCTAAGCATATTGAGAGAGTCCCAGCCGGTCTTTACCTCCGCTGGGGACGCGCTCAAAGGCAGATGGCACGGACAGATGGGACTGGTCTTAGACAAGCTGGCGACGGCGGAGGGGAATGCCGACCGCTACGACCGCGCGATCATCGAATACACGGCCGCCATTTATCACTACGAGCAGGCGAGGCATGAAAGGTACTGCGGTAATAACCTCAACAACCTCGCCATGCTTCTCTACAAACTAGGGCGCTATGCGGACGCGCACGAACACTTAGACCGGGCGCAACTGATATTCACAAAGCTGAAAGACACGGGCAGCTTGGCGCAGGTGGACGAAACGCGGGCGCGCGTCCTGGTCGCGGAGAAGAAATATAAAGATGCCGACCGCATCATCGCTAGGGTTATTAAGGCTTTTGAGACGGGCGGGGAGTCAGGATTACTCGCGGACGCGCTCACAGTTCAAGGCGTGGTTTGGGCACGGCTCGGGGCGCATGATGCGTCGCTCAACATTCTGCGGGAGGCGGTGAGGGTAGCGCAGGACTCGGGCGCTCTGACACAGGCCGGGCACGCAGCGTTGACGCTGATAGAGGAACACGGGGCGACGTGGCGACTACCCGAGTCCGAGGCGGTGAAGATTTACGAACGAACCGACGAGCTTCTAAGAAACACGCAGGACGCCGAAGACGTGGCGCGGCTGCGGGCGTGCGCGCGGATAATGATAAAGCGTCTGTCGGGGGTGCGGCTACACGATAAGGACTTTAGCTTCTACGGGGCGGTGGAAGAATTGGAGGCGAAGCTGATAAAGCAGGCTTTAGCTTTAGAGGGGGGCAGCGTCACGCGCGCGGCCAAGAGGCTGGGGCTGAAGCGACAGACGCTCGCTAACATGCTCCAAGTCCGGCATAAGAAGTTGCTGGACAAGAGGACGCCGCCCGTCCCGCGCTACAAGAGCATCATCAAAGACCCTCCTAAAGAGTAATCGGGGCCGCAGCTCCGAAAGCCTGGCCCCGATTTCACACCGCGCACGGCAGGCAAGCCAGCGAGCCGGGCGCGAGGGCGTATCTTACCTAAAACCGTCGTGGGGTCAACTCGTTCAGTTGGCAAAGCCGGAAAAGCTTTTGTCAATGAAAGAGACGTTATAATGTTGTAATGACCTTCGGCCCGCCTTACTCGCACTGGCCAGTGTGAGGACAAACCGTGACCCTGACGCGGCGGTGGGCCGAATCCTTTCAGGGAACGGCTTACAGGGAGGCTGCAATGTTTGACGAGCAAGATAAAGATGCCCTTGTGCAAGAGATTCTTGATGAGGCAATTCTGGAATGGATAGATGCTGGCAAGGAATATGGCGTTGAAAACATCGTTCTTGAGTACCCTGATGGCGAACCTTGTTTTGTATATGAAGGCGAAAGCGCCCACGGCTACGGAGAGATACTTTGTTATTACCGCCCGAGAATGGCTGTTAAGAAAATATTAGAAGAGTGTGAATATCGTTTTGGGAATCTGCCCATTGATGTATTTATCAAGGATAAAGGCCACAATATAACGGTACGTCACGGCGATCTTGATTGGGAGCGCGGCGTGCGCGAAAAGAGAATTAAGGATATGGCCTGGGTGGCTACCGTGATGTTGTTGACAAACCTGCAACTTAATTTTGCCTATGCGCTTGAGGCCAACTTTGATGATTCTTTACTTATGGCCGAAGCCGCAGTTAGTAGTGCCTCTGCCGAAATCCTTGCAAGTGAAGGGGCGACACGTTGCGTGGTCAATCCTCAAGAAGACATTAAAGAACTCGCAGCTAAGGCAGCGAATAAAAGACGGAAGCACCTTTCAAACATCCTCCGCGCTGTCCCATATTCTCGTGTACCTACTTGGAAAGCTGGGCGGCCTGAAGGGAGTGTGCCATCTAAGTCACTAGATGAAGTCAGGCGCGAAAACGAGCATCACAAGGCGCGGATGTTAGAAGCCATGCACAGGCTGTATGAAGAGAAAAGGGCTACGACCAACTTGCTCATTGCAGAAGATTCAATAACAAGATTAGCAGTCGCCAATGATATGCGCATATCACGCACGACTTTGAACGCATGGCTTAATGCTGGAGGCTATGATTTTGAATTGTTAAAGGAAGAGGCAGTAAATATGTCCAGAAGAAATTCGCCTTAATTTCTTCTGGACATATCCCTGCATAGATTTCTTCTCTTCTTTAATCTGCCGCTGTCAGGAACGCTCTGACGGCGGCTTTTCATTTCAGGAGATGACAACGATGGCTGAGACGGCAACGGCAACCGAAAAGCTCTACACAAAACGTGAAGCAGCGGGAGTTTTAAGATGCAGTGAAATTACCATTTACCGCCTTATCAAATCTAAAAAGCTAGGGCATTTCCGCGTGGGGAGTAGAGTTCTCGTCGGAGAACATCACCTCAGAAACTATTTGGCAAGTGCCGAAGATGGGCCGAAGTAGGCAGCATGATACGCGGTAAGGACACATTACAACCGGCGCAACAAAATAATAGCCAAGCTATTGCGTGGTGTGCTCTGTGGCGGAGGCTTCTCAGCCACAGGAGTAATGACCAGTCAGAAAAAAATGACTTGGGAGAGGATAGGACGTTAAGTCCCGAGTGCAAGGAACAGTTCAACGCGAGAAGTGATAATGGGAATAGGGAGAATAGGGAATCATTTCATCACTGACTCAGACCTAGTGGCCTTCGGACAATCCTACATTACGCCGCAAATCGCGGCGTTGGCCCGCATATTCCGCGTTGACTCTGTTGAGGGGGCAAGATTGATTGGCCGAAACGGTCACGGGGATTATTCAGGTCTTGTGTTCCCTTACATACTGCCTGGCAGTGAACATCCGCGCGAGTACCGATTGCGCCGCGACCATCCTGACCTTGAGCAAAGGCCGGACGGTACGCTCAAGGAAAAAGGTAAATATCTGTCTCCGCCGGGCAGGGGCAACCTTCTCTATTTCGTCCCTGACACCTCCCCCGATTGTTTGAAGGATACGAGGTTGCCAGTAGCAATCACGGAAGGCGAAAAGAAGACGCTTGCCCTCTATCATCTCGCGCACTATGAAAGTCAAGCATTACGTTTCTTGCCTGTCGGCTTGGGCGGCGTGTGGAACTGGCGCGGAGTGATCGGCAAGGCTAACGATGAGAAAGGCGTCCGGCGTGATGTCAAAGGCGTCATCTCGGATTTGAACCTTATTGCGTGGGAAGGGCGTAGCGTCTTCATCATTTTTGACTCGAACGTGGCGACGAACGAGAAAGTATCTGCGGCGCGTTCGCAGTTGGGGAAGGAGTTAAAGCGGCGAGGCGCAACCGTTCATTTTGTAGACTTGCCGCAAATGGATGGCGTTAACGGCGTTGATGATCTGTTAGGACTGAAGGGGCCGGAATATGTCTTACCGCTAATCGAAGCTGCCGAACCTCATGCTGAAGAAAAACCGGCTCGTAAAACGCAGGCCACCACCCTAGTTGAATTGGCGAGCAACGCCGAACTATTCCGCACGCCGGAAGGCGACGCTTACGCCACCGTCAACGTTAACGGGCACCTCGAAACGTGGCTGATTAGGCTTCGCGGATTTCAGGACTGGCTAAGGCGTCGCTTCTATGAGTCGGAAGGCTCCGCGCCGTCCACGCAAAGCTTGCAGGAAGCCTTAGACGTGCTGCAAGGCAGGGCACAATTTGACGGCGAGACGCGCGAAGTATTTACGCGCGTCGCCGAGCATGACGGCGCGATTTACCTTGACCTGTGTGATGAAAGATGGCGCGTTGTCCGTGTCACGCCGGGGGGCTGGCAGGTGTTGGAAAATTCGCCGGTCAAGTTTCGGCGCGCGAAGGGAATGCTGCCGCTCCCCGAGCCTGCGCGCGGCGGGCGCGCGGAGTTGCTACGTAGCTTCGTCAACGTCAATTCCGAAGACTGGCCTTTGCTTGCGGGCTGGCTAGTTGCTACATACCGGCTGGGGAAGCCTTTCCCCGTCCTCGCCCTTCATGGCGAGCAGGGAAGCGCGAAGAGTACGACCGCCAAAGTCTTGCGCTCTCTGATTGACCCGAACAAAGCGGACTTGCGGAGCGAACCGCGAGAAGAGCGGGATTTGATGATCGCGGCGAAGAACGGCTGGCTTATCTCTCTCGATAACCTCTCACATATCAAGCCGTGGTTGTCTGACGCGCTATGCCGCTTGGCTACAGGCGGAGGCTTCGCCGTCCGGCAGAACTACACGGACGATGAAGAGATTATTATTGAGGCGAAGCGCCCGATTCTCTTGAACGGGATTGAAGAACTGGCGACGCGGAGCGATTTGCTGGAACGCGCCATAGTCCTCATCTTGCCGACGATACCGGAAGACAAGCGGCGCACGGAGGCGCAATTCTGGCGGGAGTTTGAAACGGCGCGGCCCCTCATCCTGGGCGCGTTGTTGGATGCCGTGAGCGGCGCGCTGCGTAACTATGAGGCCGTGCGAATCGAAAGGCTTCCGCGCATGGCTGACTTCGCGCAGTGGGCGACGGCTGCCGAAATCCCTCTCAGGTTGAGGCCGGGCGCATTCATGGCGGCTTACACCGGCAACCGCGCCAACTCTAACGACCTCGCTTTGGAATCGTCGCCCGTCGCCGCAGCCGTGCTGTCATTTATGAGTGTCGAGGAGGATTGGCAAGGCACGTCTTCCGAATTGTTAAAGACATTGAATGACCGGACGGGCGAGGATATGCAGCGGCAACAGGGCTGGCCGAAAGCGGCGAACGCTCTCAGCGGCGCGCTCAAAAGGCTTGCCCCGAACCTGCGTGCGGCTGGCGTTAACGTCACACGCCCGAACCGAGCCGGGAAGAACGGCGCACGTCTCATTCAGTTAGAACGCATAAGCAATTCATCGTCAGAACCGTCAGAACCGTCAGACGCGGCCGAATATCAAGCCGAAAGATACGCTAAGTCTCGCGGAGTCTCTGACAATCCGGTAGATGCTGACGATCTCGCAGGGGATTGGAGCGCAGCATCGTCAGTCGAGAATATCCAAGAAAGCGGCGAGTCTGACGAGTCTGACGATGCTGACAATCTTTCGCAGGGCTTCTCTGATTGTGATGAAGATTACGGGCAGTATGGTGAAACAGACATTGAAGCTCAAGAGCGAGCGGCGATCATGGCCGAAGGCTGCCGCACAAGCGGCGAGAAGTGAAGAGCTAAGAGGCACGGTATCCCATTCAAAGCAAAAAGATGTTAGGGGCAAGGGAGACAGGGGGCGAGCCGTGAGAACTAAAAAATCAAAAAGGGCTACTAAGATTGAGCCAGTCCCCGGCCACGTCCAGCGGCGCGGCGTGAAGTGCGGCAAGCCTAATTGCAGGTGCGCGCGTGGAGAGTTGCACGTCGCCTACTATCACGTCTGGAAGTGTGACGGCGTGAGATATCAGAGGTACATCAGGCGGGTGGAAGTATCGGCGCAGCGCCGGGCGTGCGGTGAATATCGGGCGCTGCAATCCGAGTTGCGCGCAGGTCGGGCGAACTACCGAAACATGCTGCGGCGTCTGCGCGAGGTTTTGCCAATACTCAGGGATGCAAGAAAGGCGGGGTGGTTATGAGAGAAGCGGCGAAGCTGGCGCGCGTGCCACGGGCGCGTAGGGTGGCGGTCTTAAGAAAGAATAAGAACACGCCGGAGGTCGTCACGCGCGAGCTGTCGGACGCCGAACGCGTTGCCGAGGCAGAGGCCGCCGAGCCAGTGACATTCTCCGACCGTCTCGCGCAGCGTCACGCGCGGATGATTGAAAACTATGTTCACTATTCACGGGGCACGCTCGACGAAAAGGACGGCCATAAACTCACAGACCTGGAGCTATCGGAGCGGGCCGAGGCGGACGTGAATGTCTCAGTTGTCCGCATGGCAGAGAGGGCGCGCACGGCACCCGCGCACGAGGTAGAGTGGAGAGAGATCGGGGCGCTCGCGGCGCTCGACCACTCGGCGGCGCTTGCCAAGTGGGAAGAGGTCAAGCAGGCCGCACGCGACGAACTGACTTCGGGTTGGCGCTCCGCCGACATCGCGGGCGAGAGTGTGAGCCCCTTTGAGCGAGCGCGATTCATCGCCCTTCTAGACCAGTTGGAGGAAGGGTGGCAGCCGCGCAACGGCGTAGAAGCCTCGCTCGTGGAAATGCTCGCGCAGGCGCTGTCCCTCTATCAATACTGGACACAGATTGCCCACGCCCGCGCCGTGGGGTGTGCCGAAGAGACGCGCGAGGAAGACCGGAAGACGGGTTACTGGCCGAGGCCGACGCAGGACACGGCCGATGCAATCGAGCAGGCGCAGCGGCTCGCCGACGGCTACCACAGGCAATACATGCGGACGCTTCGGCAGATGCGGGATTTGAGGCGGTACGCACCGCCTGTAATCGTCAATAACGGCGGGCAAGTGAATGTAGCAACGGGCGGCGGGCAACAGGTGAATGTTTCAAAGTGAGTGCAGGCGTTCATATTGACGAAAGCTTAGCATGGAGAGATGCCCTACGCGCCGTCGTCAAGACGGGGACTCCGTCAGGGTGCCGGTTTTGAACTTCAATCGGGGCCGCAGGTAGCTTCGCGCTCGAATCTACTAAATCTATTTTTTCTCTTCCGAAAAGAATTGTCTTAACCGCCTGAAAATCTCGGCCAGATTTATGTTGACGCCCTTGCCTTCGTACTTTGTGATTTCGACTATTCCGCCAAGCACTTCCTCCGTATCCTTAGCATTCCTCTGAAGAGTAGCTCGCTCCAATGACTCAACCATAACCCCTTCATTCAGCGCACTGAGATGCATGATTGTAGCTTGCTGAGTTTGGATAGTTGCTTCTCTAAGTTGAAGTTCGGCGCGGGCGAGGCTTATACGGCTTTGAAGGTGCTGCACCTCACTTACGAGCCTCTGAATAGCAATTTCGTAATCGAGCGGTGCTAAATTGCTGACTGGACTCGCAGCGAGACTAAGATATGTTTGAAGCGCTTCTCTGATTTTACCTAATGCTTCCTCTTGGTTAGCGGGTGTGACTGCGAAAAGCACCTGTCCGGCCTCATGCTGAAGTTCAGCGGTCGCTTCTACACCCAGATCTTTGAGGAACTGAACAAAGTAAATAAGGTATTGTTCACACGGGATTCTTACCTCTTCGGGGAAGTCAAAATGCACAACAACCGATTCACCATAAAGCTTTTCGGACAGAGCTGCTTCGGTTAATTCATGAAGTCGTTGTAAGTCTCCCGAATATTTCTGGGCTTCAGCTTCAATAGTTATACTCCTGTCTTGTATAGGAACTGAGAGAGAGAGTTCATATTCTTCTACGTCTATGATCTCCATTTCATCTAAGGGGGTTAGAAATATGCCTGATAGAGCCTGCTGTTCACATATAGCTTTAAACTCTTCTTTATACTCTGTGATACTCCAAAGCCGCGCCCAATTATCACCATCAAAACTAAACTCTAAGGCGATATAGTGTTGCCCTGTTTTCCCTTTATAGACTATCACGTCTTGTGAGATTTCAGGCTCATCCCTAATAAATTGGTGCTTTGTACGTAACGTGAGCACAGCTATCTTGTCGGGTATGTCATTAAGGCGATAAGCCTTTAATATATTAATAAGTTTCTTGTCATAAACTCTTACCTCAAATGAGTGGTAATTGCCCTGCCCGTACGGATGAAACTTAACGTATATATTATGTTCGTATAAGACCCCATCTACGAACAATCTCTCTTCAGCAAACCGTCCGGATTTATCTTTGACTTCTTTAATTTCAATCATACTTAACCTACGACCTTTCCATTATGCTTTGACCCTTTTCTTCTTACTTACCTTTAAAGCTGCCTCTGCCTTTGCCGGCCTTCCGACCTTCGGGCGATTTTCAACTTGTTTCAGGTCGTCTTCATTAATCACGTAATCCCTACCTATCTTTTGAGCAGGTAATAAGCCATCCCAAATTAACTGCTGAACACGCCCGACTGTCACGCCTAATTTACTTGCGGCTTCTGTTGTCGTTAGTAATCTCATAGAGGCGAATTATATACAGGAAATATTTTATGTCAAAGCATAATATTCCTTGACAAATATTATGTCATGGCATAATATTTCCTTGTAAGTTGAACTGCGATAGAGAGGATGCGAGGAATCATGATGAACATTGAAGAGGCCAAGATGCAAAACGTAATTCAGGAAGCCTTCAACAAGATTTCTGGCAATCGCAGGTGGGAAGTGGCGATAGTCAAAGCCAAGCAGCAATTAGAGTCTAATCCCTTTATGCATTTCGATGGTCAATCGCTTCTGATTCTCTCGCCCTCCGGCGAAATCTACAGCGCGAACGGCACATGCCAGTGCAAAGCCTTCTCAAAAGGTCAACCGTGCTGGCACCGCGCGGCGGCAAGGCTCGTCAAGCGGTACAACGAAGCTTCTCACTAAAGCGAAAGGGGATAGGTGAGCGCGCAAACGCTCCCTATCCCTTCACCCTACCCCTTCATGCCGAAAGGTCAGAGCGATGAAAAGAGTAGCATATAACATGATGGTAGCTAGTAATGAGAGTAAGGCGGCGCTCATCTACTGCCGCGTTTCTACCCAGAAACAGGAGGATGAGGGCACAAGCCTTGACTCTCAGGCGGCTGCTTGTGTCGCACATGCTGATAAGCTTGGCTATAAAGTTGCGCGCGTAACGCGTGAAGTTTATAGCGGCGCGGAACTGTTTGAGCGCCCGCTACTCTCACGTGACCGCGCTGACATTCGCGCCCATATGTTTCAGGCCGTAATTGTCTACGCGATTGACCGCTTCTCACGCGACATTGCGCACCTCGCCATACTCTCTGAAGAAATCGAGCGGTACGGCGCTAAGTTAATCTTTGTTACTGAAGATTTGGATAATTCGTCAGAAGGGAAATTATTGCAATCTGTTAAAGCTTACGTGGCCGAAGTCGAGCGGCAGAAAATCAAAGAGCGTACCATCAGGGGAAAATTAGGCCGGTTACGTTCCGGTAAGATTCACGGAGTAGGGCCGGAGCTTTATGGGTATCGGCGTGACAAAGAGCGCGGCGTGCGCATCATACATGAGTCAGAGGCTCGCATTGTCCAACAGATTTTTCACTGGATCGGCGTGGAGTCGGCGGGGTCGATAACAGTCGCAAAGAGGCTTACCGTTAACGGCGTGCCTTCCCCCTGGGCGGCAAAGGGGCTTGGCACAAGCGGTTGGAACGCGACAGCCGTGCGTAACATCCTCCGCAATCCTAGCTATAAAGGTGAGACGGTACAGTGGGTGCGCCGGTCTGTTAAGCGGAAGATGCAGCCCAGACCTGAGAGTGAGCATGTGCGCCTCCCGTCGGGTGTTACTCCTGCTATCGTCACGCCCGAATTGTGGCAGAGCGCGCAGGAGCGTTTAGCAGTAAGCAAGGGCGATGCGACACGTAATAGCTCGCTTCCATTTCTGCTACGCGGACATATCGTATGCAGCAAGTGTGGCACACGTATGTATCCGATGCCGGTTGGTACGCGGGATTACTACCGCCGCTATTACCGCTGCTCTTCTTCCGTCCGCCGCTTCGCGGAGCCATGCGGCGCGTCTGCCGTGAACGCCGACCGTTGCGAAGAGTGGGCTTGGACAGAGATTAAACGGTATCTTCAAAACCCAGAACTAATCGCACAAGAGGTTGAACGGGTGCAGGCCGAGGGGATTGATTCGCAACTTGTTAAAGATAGGGAAGTGACACAGAAGGCGCTTGAACGTCATAATCACGGCGCGCAACGGTTGGTGAAGCGTCTACGCGACGCCGACGACGAGTTGGCCGAAATTATCGAGCGCGAGTTGCTACAGGCGAAGCGCGAGAAACAGGCTCTTCTAAAGACGCTCGCCGAGTTGGACGCGCGGATCGAAGGCCAAGAGCGGGCGGCTGTTAATCTCAAAAGCCTCTACGACTACTGCCGCGAAGTTGAAAATGAGCTTGCCGTCTTCAATTTTGATGAAAAGCGATTAGCCTTAGAAGCATTAGGGGTGACGGTTATTGCTAACGGCCGTGAGTGGCGGATGAGCGCGCGCATTCCAAGTGTTGTAGAAGCAGAAACAATCTCCTCAAACTCTTCGAGACGAACCTCCGCCCTAACGCTCGCCTACCACCCGCCGGACAACGCGGCACAGAGCGCCGGCGTTAGATGGCTCGGCTACAGGCGGGGCACATATGCCTGCGTCGGCAAAGCTCCGACCCGCGGGCGCAGCTTACAGCCGTCAGCCGAGCGTGGTGACGCGTCGGCCGCCGCGTTCGGGTCTAGGGGGCGTAAGTCTAATGTTCCGGCGTGAAGGCAGGCGGGAATCTCGTTGACAATTACTTTACGGCAGAGTAGAAATTCTGAGTGCTGACGAGACATGCTACAGTCGCAGCGTCGGCTTAGCTCGGCAGTCCCTTAACCTCGCATCCCTGTGTAGCAACTCCCTCTCGGCACAGCGCCCGCAGGGTGTTCCAATCTCACCCCCACATTTGACAGGAGAGATGCCATGAACGCTCACAGCTTGCGCGCATTCTTCAGTCGGCAAAATTTCGTCATCACTTCCGTCACGCTGCTGTCCCTACTTGTCATGGGCTTCGGCTTCGCGGCGAGTACCGCGCGCCAGTCGCAAAGCGATGAGGGTCATGCCCAATCTATGGAGCGTGAGTTCGAGAATGTAGTGCCCGAGCATGTGCCCATTAAGGTGAAGCTCAAGAGCGAGAAGTCGTTCAAGGATGTAAAGAACAAAGGTTGGGCGCGCGAATTTGAACTTGAAGTGAGGAACACGGGGAGCAAGCCTATCCACTATGTGTACCTGATTGTCCACATGCCCGACTTAGTTCTCGAAGACGGCAATGCCTTGACCTTCCGCGTTAAATACGGCAGGCACTGGCTGGCCGACGCGGATGCCACGACGCAGACCGAGGAACCGCCGATACCACCGGGCGAGAGCGTCACGCTGAAGCTCCCCGAGAACAGGTGGAAGGCATACGAAGCGCTCAGGGAGGAGAAGAGGAGGGCGGACCCCAAGCGGGTCAGGCTTGTGCTACAGATCATCGACTTCGGGGACGGCACCGGGTTTGAGTCGAACAAGGGCGTGCCACTGACTTACACGCGCGAAAAGTCTTCGCTGAACAACGCCCCCGCGAAGGAAGGGGATCGAATCTGCCAACCCCCGGCTGAAAGAGGGCGAACAAGTCCGACGGTTAATTTTCTCAAAACAGCATCATCCGCGAAACCCGCAAGCCTTTTGCGGGTTGATTTTTTCCTGCCGGAGCCCGCTCCGTTCCCACCCCCTCCGCTACGGGACCTGTGCGGCTGCCAGAATATACCCAACTGTTTTTTCGGAAAACTTACGTGCCCGTTTCAGTGCCCTTGCGACAATCACTGTGAATTCCTCACGCACGTTAACACGGGGAGCTGTAGCGAACCGGGGGCAGTTGTCGGCGGGTCCAGTTAGTGCATGAAGCTTGTGAGACCGTCCACAACGGAATCCAGACGTGCTCCTACGATGAGATACTTGGCCCTTGTGCCATCGGAGACCCGACGCCTACGCCCACTCCGACCCCCACGCCTACACCTACTCCGACCCCGACGCCGACGCCCGTACCGTGCCCCACGTGTGAGCCAAACCCGTCCTGTCAGTGTGCGATACAGCCTAACAATGGCGGAGCCATGTGGTTATGCGAAATATGCTTCCCTAACGAACAGGTGAATTTTTGTCAATACCCGGCTACGGGATGCCCCCCTGGGACTTTTAATGACGGCGGCAACTGCTGCCTTCCGTTCTTCTCTAGCAACCCACAGAGTTGCGCGGCGTCCGGCCGGTACTGGAACTACTCGGAAGGCTACTGCCAGGACGCCCCCTGGTACTGCACGCAAGAAGGCGTCAACTGCGGGCTGAGCTTCACCTGGAGTGTCGAGCAGTGCCGGTGCATCTATAGCTCGCCGGTCATCATTGATGTCGGCGGCGACGGCTTCAACCTTACAGGGGCTGATGGCGGCGTCAACTTCGACCTGAACCGCGACGGCACACGGGAGCGGCTGTCGTGGACACGGGCGGGCTCGGACGACGCGTGGCTCGCGCTCGACCGCGACGGCAACGGTGCGATAGACAACGGTCAGGAGTTGTTCGGCAACTACAGTCCGCAGCCTTCCCCACCCGCGGGCGTAGAGCGCAACGGCTTCCTCGCGCTGGCCGTCTACGACAAGCCCGCGAGCGGCGGCAACGGCGATGGCGTGATAGACAGCCGCGACCCAATCTTCCCCTCCTTGCGACTGTGGCAGGACGTGAACCATAACGGCGTCTCCGAGACGGGCGAACTGCACACGCTTTCCGAACTCGGCCTCGCCTCCGTCGCTCTCGACTACAAGGAGTCGAAGCGCACCGACCAGTACGGCAACCAGTTCCGCTACCGCGCGAAGGTGAAAGACGTTCGCGACGCGAAGGTAAATCGCCGGGCGTGGGATGTGTACCTCGTCTCCGCGCGGTAGGTTCTCACATTCCACATCTGCGCGATTCGTGCCGTCGGCCGAACAGAGTAAGAGCCGCCGCAGCCTTCAGGGGTGAAGAGTTGCGGCGGCTCTTACTCTGTTCGGGCGGTCGGGGTTTTGCTTAGAACCGTCCGAGAGCTTATCCTCGAAAAAGGTATGAGACTGACAGGCACAGCGACTCGCGTGAAGGTCGCCGCCGCACTCGTGCTTCTCATGTCGGCGTGCGTGCCGACGGGGGCGCGGGGCGCGACGGCGATGGACGTGGCACAGCGTCGCGCCGCGTCCGAAAAGGTCTCGGTGCGCTTGAAGGGGCGGCAGGCGGTCGTCGTCACGGAGCGCGGGCGGTCGCACACGCTCGACCTGTCGAAGCATGTCGACGCGGCGAAGATAGAGGACGCGTCCGTGCTCTTCCTGACGCGCGTGGGAGAGTTCGCTTACCTCCTGCTCGACGTGTGCGGGCTGTCGAAGATGCCGCCCGACGACCGGCAGTGCGGCGCAGGAACGGAGTGTAACGTCGTCTGGTTGAAGCTCGACGGCGCGTGGCGCGTGCTCGAAGCGAAGGCGGAGCGCTACGAGTCCTGCTGGGCTCCCATCACCTCCGAAGAGGGGCCGAAGGTCTCGGGGCGGCGTTTGACGCTCGTGCTCGAAGACCTGCGCGAGGAGGTGCGGCGCGAGGTCTCGTATGACGCCGACAGCCCCGAAGAAGGTCTGACGGTCAGGCAGTCCGCCATCCCGAAATCTAATCCTTGAGTCCGCTCCGGGAGAGAAGAGCATGAGAAATTTTCTGCGGGGGGCGCTCGCGCTCTCCCTCCTGCTATCGTACGCGGCCGCCGACGCGCCGACGCGCGCACAGTCCGCACAGTCAACTCAGCCAACGTCGTCCCCGCGCGGCATCACGGCCGAGGACTATTACGCCTTTGAGTTTCTCGGCGACCCACGGCTGTCGCCCGACGGGCGTTGGGTGGCGTACGTCGTGACGACCATCGACCAGAGGCAGAACCGGCGGCTCTCTCAAATCTGGCTCGCCGCCTCGGACGGCACGCGCCCGCCGCGACAGTTCACGACGAGCCCGCAGTCGTCCAGCTCGCCGCGCTGGTCGCCCGACGGCCGCTCGCTCGCCTTCCTCTCCACGCGCCCCGACGCCGCGCAGCCGCAACAGACACAAGGCTCCGCGCCGCCGCAGGCGACGGGGACGCCGACGCCCGCGGGCACGCCCGCGCAGCCGGGGACGGCGACGACGCCGGGCGTGCCGAGCGCGCTCCAGACGGCCGGGGCGGCGGGCGACTCGACGCCGC
>WUUC01101697.1_pt1 | contig 21259 bp, 21 predicted proteins | sample 6278441 | NCBI WGS metagenome assembly WUUC01 (sample SAMN13675441, study PRJNA597444) | soil metagenome | isolation source: soil | place: USA: Washington | collected 2017-10
AGATCGCAAGCGAGCGCGTAACGTCGAAGTGAACTCGCGACTCCGGAAGCACCCGGTTACTTCGCAGCCCCGCGCTCTCGGACGGCACCGCGCCCCCTAGTGGGAGTCGGTCAGCGGATGTCCGATCCAGAGGTCGATCTTTGTCAGATCGCGGCCAAGCAGGGCGTAGAGGGAGAAGGGCCCGTGACGAACGTTGCCGATCTTGAAGCGGCGATACCGCGCGGACTCGCGGCGGTGAGGGCGGGACGTCCCTATCTCATCAACGCACATGTCATCCAGGGCTACGCCAATCCGCCGCTTGCACGCGGGGATTAAGCCCCGAGATAGGCTTCCGCGATCTTGCTGTTGGCGAGCAAGCTGTTGCCGGTGTCTTCCATGACGAGCCGGCCGTTCTCAAGGACATAAGCGTAGTCCACGAGCGAGAGGGCGACTCGGGCATTCTGCTCGACGAGCAGAATGGTGCAGCCGCGCTTCCGAAGCACCTCGATCGTCTGGAAGACCTGCTCCGTGACAATGGGCGCGAGCCCCATCGAAGGCTCGTCCAGCAGTAGGATCTTCGGGCCGGACATCAACGCGCGCCCAATGGCGAGCATTTGCTGCTCGCCTCCGCTCAGCGATGCACCCATGGAGTTCCGGCGCTCGGCCAACGGCGGAAAGAGCTCGAGCATCTCATCTAGCTTTGTCTTGATCTCGCTGTCCGGGCGAAGGTAGGCGCCCACACGCAGGTTCTCGATGACGGAGAGTCCTGCGAAAATTTTTCGTCCTTCCGGCACCAGGCTGATGCCGTTCGCGACAACCTGGCTGGTCGTCATCGGCTCTAGCGGCAACCCGTCCAGCGTGATCGATCCGCCAAACATTGGAATCGAGCGCATGATTGCTTTCAGCGTAGTGGATTTGCCCGCGCCATTTGAACCGATCACGGCAACAATCTTGCCCGGATCGACCGACATGGTGACGTCCTGGAGGACGGGCATCCGTCCATAGCCTGCCGTAACTTTGTCCAGCTTGAGCATCAGGCCTGCCCTCCGAGATAGGCGCTGATAACCTTTGGATCGGCGCGAACGTCGGCGGGCGTCCCGTCCGCGATGACTTGCCCGAAATTGATGACCGTCACGCGCTCGCAGACGCCCATGATCAGTCTCATATTGTGCTCGATAACGACCACGGTCCGACCCTGCGCGCGGATCTCCTGGATCAGACGCATGAGTTGCGCCGATTCCGCGGCGTTCATGCCGGCCGCAGGTTCGTCGAGGAGGAGGAGCCGCGGATCGGTCATCAATGCCCGCGCGATCTCAAGGCGCCGCTGAGCCGGATACGGAAGCTCGCTCGCGAGCAGGGATGCAGAATCGGATAGCGCGACCAATTTCAGGATCTCGTGTGCCTGGTCTTCGGCGGCTGTCAGGCTTTCGCGCGCCCGGTCCAGCCGAAGCACGCGGCCGTAGGCTCCGACCATGACATTCTCCAGAACGGTCATTTCCGGGAAGAGCTGCGGGGTCTGAAATGTTCGCGCCATGCCCCGGCGAACTCGTTCATGAGCGGGTGCGTTCGTGACCCTGCTGCCGTTGAGCGTGATCTCGCCGGCGGTCGCGGGGAGGAAGCCGGAGACAATATTGAAGAGCGTTGTCTTGCCGGCACCGTTCGGGCCGACGATGCCGTGGATTTTCTGCTGGGCAATGGAAAGCGTGACGCCGTCGACAGCTTTGATCGATCCGAAACGCTTGCTGACGTTCTCGATCGCGAGCAGCGCGGTCACGGCCGGGCGCGGCTAGGAGTCGCGCGTGGAACGCGCGTGGAGATGAGATTGCGGGCGCGGTTGAGCACGCCGCCAATGCCCGACGGAAGAAAGATCACGAACAGCGTAAGGATCACGCCATTCACCAGCGTGTTGTACTCCGACAGAAAGCGAAGATATTGCGTCAGATACATCAGCACGAACGTCGCGCAGAACAATCCTGCCATGCTGTTCGTTCCGCCGACCACAACCATCGTCAGCAGCGTCACCGATTGCGTCCAGTGGAACATCTGCGGGCTCACCGAGCCGTTGAGATGCGCGTAGACCGCGCCCGCCAGTCCTGCCGACGTGGCGGCGATCAGGATGGCCCAAATTTTCAGGGCGACGATGTTCAGCCCGGCGCTCTTCGCTCCGGCTTCGTTCTGACGCATGGCATTGAGCGAACGACCAAACGTCGAGCTGATGATCGCGTGATAGAAAAAGTAGTGGGCACTGAGGAAGAGGAGAACGAGATAGTAGAGCTTGCCCGGCGTATCGAGCTGATAGGTACCGAGCGCCGCGAAGGGGATCATTGGAAATCCGTCATGACCGCCGGTCATCGACTTCCAGTGCGTGAAGACTTCGGTCAGCACGATGCCGAACGCGAACGAAGCCATGGCGAAATAGACTTCGCGCAGCCGGATGATGGGTGACATCAACAGTCCGCACGCGCCGGCCAGCAGGCTGGCGACGGGGAGCGCCGCAAGAAATGGCCACCCATAGCGGCCAGTTAGGATCGCCGAGGAGTAGGCGCCAACCCCAAAGAAGGCCGCGTGGCCGAGCGAAAGAATGCCGGCATGGCCGATGAGGAACTGAAGCCCTATCGTCAAGATCATGAAGATGAAGAATGCGGTCAGGAAGAAGACGAAGAAGCTGTTGCCTCCCAGGATCGACGGGAGCACTGCGAGTAGGGCGAAGAACAGCAGCGCGCCCAACCTGCCGGAGGTGGTCGGCATTCAGACCTCCCGCAGCCTCACGCCGACAATTCCGCTGGGCCGGACGAGCAGAACAACGATTAGCGTAACGAACGCCAGCGCGTTGCTGAAGTCGGATGTGAGATACATGGTGCCGTAGGTCTCGAGAATCCCGAGCACGATGCCGCCGATCACCGCGCCGGGAAGGCTGCCGAATCCGCCGATCACCGCTGCCGTCAATGCCTTGAGGCCAATCGAGCCCATATCGAACGAGGCGTAATAGAGATACGCGACTAGGATTCCAGCGAGCCCCGCCAGCATGCCGCTGACGCCGAAAGCCAGCGAAGACATGTTGCTGGTCGGCACGCCCATGAGCTCGGCCGTCGCCGGATCCGCCGCCGAGGCGCGCATCGCGAGCCCATATTTGGTCCGCTTCAGGAAATACTGCAGCACCAGCAGCGCGAGGAGGCTGATTGCGAGGATCCAGAGATATTTGTAGTCGATCGCGATGCCCATCAAGCGCAAGGGCTCCGCCTGCTTGGAATGCGGGTAAGACACCGGGTAGGCGCCCCAGATCAGGATCGCGACGCTTGTGATGACGATGGCGACGCCGATCGTGGCCACGATCATGTTCAACGCACCGCCGCCCTGCTTACGAATTCGTGCGATACCAAACCGCTCCAGCACCAATGCGAGCGCGCCGCAGAACACCATGGCCGCTGCGATCGTCACGATGAATGGCACGTTGAGCTGGGCGAGGAGCGTATAGCCCAGGAGCCCGCCTACCATCATGATTTCCTGGTGCGCGAAGCTCAACAGGCCGGTCGTCTGGAAGATGATGCTGAAGCCGAGGGCGATCAGAGCATAGACGGACCCAATGGACACGCCGTAGACAAGCAGTTGGATGAATTGTTCCATAACGTCAGCGGCGTGTCCTCGACTAATGGTTACTTGGATTTCTCGTATACCTCAATTGGCGTGAGCTTGCCCTCCTTCCAGACCTGCACGACGAGGGACTTGTTGACGTCGCCATTCGGCAGGAAGGTGTAGACGCCGGCTGCACCCGGCCAATTTGCGAGTTTCGACAACTGATCACGGACGGCCGTGCGATCATCCTTGCTGTTGGCCAGCGCCCATACAAGCATGTTGACTTGGTCGAAGCCGTGAGCCTCGAGATCGCGCGGGAGGGCGCCGTTGCTTGCCTTCTTCCAGTCCTCGACGAACTTGAGCGCTTCCGGATGCTTGTACAGTTCAGGCGCATAGGTGGTGACCAGCACCATGCCGTCACCCGCAGGTCCGGCGATGTTGCGGAATTCCTGCACGGCGTGATAGCCGCCGTGGCCGAGCAATGGCACGTCCCATCCGAGTTCACGCGCCTGCTTGGCGATCAGGCCGGACACAGGCGCTGCAGCAGCGAGAACGAGGGCATCGGGATTCGACTGACGCAATTTTCCGAGGATTCCCTTGAAGTCCTTCATGTCGACCGGAACGATTTCCGAAGAAACGACCTCGGCGCCCTTGCCTTCCTGAACGGCCTTCTTGAAGGCATCAATCGATGTGATACCGCCTTCATCGTTGTAGCCGATCGTGGCGAAGCGCTTGTACTTAAGCTTGTTCGCCGCGTAATCGGCGAGCGCCGAGTACGTAAGCACCGCGGACGGGTAGGGGCGGAAGATGAACTTGCTGCCCATTTCCGTGATCTTCGGCGTGCCCGCGAGGCTTGCCAGCTGCGGCACGCCGTAGCGCGCCGTGATGGGGACGGTAGCGACGGTCAATGCACTCGAGATGTCACCAAGAATTGCGACAACCTTGTCTTCGAGCGCCATGCGCTGGATCGTCTGCACGGCGAATGCCGGATCGAACTTCGTGTCGACATAGATGACTTGAAGCTTGCGGCCGTTCAGTCCGCCTTTGGCATTGAAATGCTCGACAGCCAGCTCGACGCCACGCTTGTTTTCCATTCCGTAAGAGGCGAGCACGCCAGAGAGCGGGCCAATCCAACCGACCTTGATCGGCTCCTGCGCGCGCGCTGGAAATGCCGCGAGCGAAACGAGAGACGCTGCAAGTGCGGACTTCAACACCAGGGATTTGATCGTATACATTTCTAACTCCCGCGAATTCGTCTAGGAATGCTTACTCGCCCAGTCCCTTGATGAGATCCCACTTTTCCTTTCGGGTCTGCGGACGGTCCTTCCACAGGTTGGCCGGGTAGGATCCCTTCTTCCAATAGTCGTAGGTCTCCGGCCTGAAGAGCGGCAGGCCGGTAACGCCCTCGTTCGGAATAGATTTGGCAAGATAGGTCTGGCCCGTCTTGCGGATACGGCGAAGGCGTTCGACGTCGATCACCGCCCCAATGAGAGTCTCGCCGACCGTCTTGGCCTGGGCGAGAACGCGTCCATCGTAGTTCACGATGATCGAACCGCCGGCCCATTCTTCGCGTGCGCCCGCGTAGTTTGCGGGCCCGATGTGCGGCACGACGTAGTAGGCGACGTTTTCGATTGCGCGCGCACGGTCGAGCGTGTGAGAAACGTTGTTCGGCTCCGAAGTCCACATGTCCATTTCCGCCGTCGGGCGGATGATGACTTCGGCGCCGTTCGCGACGAGTTGCCGGTGCAGTTCGGGAACGATCATCTCGTAGCACATGCACATCCCGACCTTGCCGATCTCCGTATCGACCACAGGATAGATGGTCTCACCGACCGTTTTGTTCTTCCCGTAGATCTCCATGTACCTGTCGAGCACGTCGTGCGGGCTGGCGTACATCAAAAAGCCCGCGTGTTCGGTCTTCCTGCGCTTGTAGATTACCTCGCCTTCGGGGCTGATGAGAAAGCCGCAGTTGAAAAAGTAGCCCGGAAAATTCGCATCGTATTCGAGCGCCTGAGCCGCTATGTAGATGCCGTATTGCTTCGCCTTCTGGCCCAGCCGCTCGGTCTCTTCGCCGGGGATCGTGATGCAGACCTCGACGGGATCCACTTCCTTGTCCCACCAAGGGGCAGTGACGCCCCGCCAATCCTGCAGGTGATACTCGCCGAAGGTGACCAGCTTGAGCGGCTCACCAAGCATGCGTGTGAAGAAGCTCGCGCAGCGATCGATCAGTACGCAGCAGCGCTCGACATTCTTCATCACCTCGCTGCGCTTCGTGCAGACGTCGACCGTGTTCTGAATACACACCGCGGTATACGGCTCGATCATTCGCGTAACCCTCCCTAGTCGGCCGGTCTATGGACCAGATATCTTCGTGTAATATCTATCAGTGTTAGCTATCGGATCGCGCTTTTCAAGCGGCAAAGGGGCAAAAATTCGCTCGGGAAAAAGGCACGGCATGACGCAAGTCCGGTCGGCGAACCGTCTCGTGCGCTGCGCTATTCTGGGGAATTGCGGAGCGCTGGAATGCCATCTTCAGTTCACCGAACTCCGGAAGACCCCTCCCGACTGCCCGGGCAATAGCGAGCAATTCGCGATCCGCCCGGCGCAATTCGCACCGTCGGCATGGCCCCGACGTGCCGCCGCAGTTGTTGTGTGCCTTCACGGCGGGGGCAGCTCTTGCCGGTGCCCTGTTCGACATGCACTAGGGGCGACATCTCACCCGAACTTTTCGGAGAGAACTGCGTGATCGTGGTCGCCGAACAGCGGGTCGGATCCATACTGCCGATCTGTAATCGGGCGCTTTGTCCTGCATGGCGGCCACCCGACACCCATACACCCGCAACAAATGCTGCAGGCGAGCGAAAACAGGCTGCTGTTCGGCGCCTAGCGGAGCAGGGCGACGGGCGCGAGCGTTATCGCCGGCACGTACGTCAGCAGCATCAAGACCGCCAGATAGATCAGCAGAAACGGAATCACGCCGCGATACAGGACGGGCAGCGGCGTTCCGAACAGCGCGTTCGAGGCGAAAAGGTTCAGGCCGAAGGGCGGCAGGAACATGCCAATCGCCAGATTGACAGTAACGATCAGCCCGAAATGGATCGGGTCGATTCCCGCCTGTGCGATAAGCGGAGTCAGCAGCGGCGCGAGGATGAGGATCGCTGGGGGCGGCTCCAGAACACTGCCGACGAACAGCAGCACCACATTGATGACGAGAATAAGCAGCCACGGCTCGAGCTTGAGGCTGTCGATGTGCGATACGAGCTGAGCGGGGAATCCGCTGGTCGTGATCAGCCATCCATAGGCGCTCGCGGCGGCGACAAGGATCATGATCTGCGCGATAAGAACCGAGGACTCGACTCCAATCCGCCAGATGTCTGCCCAGGTCAGTTCTCGATAGATCAGCACCGAGACCAGAATGGCGTAGATGCAAGCGAGGCCGGCCGCTTCAGTCGGCGTGAACACGCCGCCGTAAATGCCGCCCAGGATCAGCACGGGCGCAAAGATCGCCCAGGACGCTCTGACCATCGAGTTCAGCATGACCGAGAGTTTCGGCCGCGGACCGATGGGAATGCCGAGCGCGTTCGCACGGATGACGACGTAGCCCGCGAGGGCGCCCGCGATGATCAAGCCCGGCACAATCCCGGCTAAGAAGAGCAGCGTCACAGACTGTTGCGCTGCGACACCGTAGATGATCATCGGAATGGAAGGGGGAATGATGACGTCGATCACCCCCGTCGCCGTGATCATGCTGACGGAAAAATTGCGGCCGTAGCCACTCTTCACGAGCGCTGGGATCGTGAGCTTTCCGATTGCGGCGACGCACGCGACGCTCGATCCCGACATCGCGCCGAAAGCTGCAGCCGATCCGATAGTCGCCACACCCAGCGCACCGCGGATGCCCCCGACCAGCGTCATGATCATTTCAATGAGACGGCTTGCGATGCCGCCGCGCGCCATGACGTCGCCGGCATAGATAAACAGGGGAATTGCGAGCAGGGGGAAACTGTCAAGCCCGCCGAACACCGCCGTATGGACGGCCGTGAGGGGCCCGGCGCCCAAATGAAGAATGCCGAGGACCGAAGCTACAAGCAGGACGACGAAAATTGGCATGCCCAGCGCGAGCAGTGCGATTGGGAGGCCCACGAAGATCAACGCAGTCATCGCATGGTTTCCACGAGTTCCTGCGCCTCTGATTTCGGCAGGACGGGCCCGATCGTTGCTAGACGAAGAAGAATGAGCAATGCGATGAGGCAGAAGCCCCCGAGAACAAAGCCCTGCGGAATCCACATTGGAAACTCGAGCGCGATGCTCTTCTGGCCGAAACGGTAGAGCAGCGAGACGACCTGAAAGCTCGCCGTCATCAGCGCGACGAGGAGCACGACGGTCGCGAGCGCGGTGAAGATGATCGCAGCCTTCTGTATATTCGGCGTGAACCGCTCGATCACCATGTCGAGCCGCATATGGCCGCCGCGCCAGGCCGCCACAGCCGAGCCGGTGAAAACCAGCAGGACCATGAGAAAGAGCATCGCTTCCTCGGCCCAGCTCCAGGCATCGCCCAAGAAGTAGCGGCTGACGACGTTCAATCCGTTAATTGCAATAATCACGAAGAGGGCGACGCCCGCAATGACGGAGCAGGCGCGAGCAATCCCGTCGCCAAGACGAACCAAGGTCGGAAAGCGGGTTTTCACGTCCGATCGCCAATCATCTCTGAATGCGCCACGGAGAGAAGAGCTACTCGAATACTTGACTCAGATTAAATATTGAAGTCTCGTAAAACAAAAGAAATTTCCGATCGGTGCGCAGAATGATTGACGTGAGCGTAACGGGCAGGGGCGCGCGCGTCGTTTTTCGACGCGCTCAAGAGGGTAACCGCTTCAACGCCGCGATGGTCGTGCAGATGCGCGACAAGCTGCGCGAGCTGTCTTCCAGCATTGATGTTCTCACGCTGACCGGTGACGGGCAGGATTTCTGCCTCGGGCGCGACCGTAAGGAAGGCAGGGCCGGCACGCCCTACGACTCGTTCAAGCTCGTCACGGAACTCAATGAATCCTTCAGCGAATTTCCGGGTGTCGTCGTTAGCGGCGTGCGCGGACGCGCTGAAGGTTTCGGTGTCGGACTCGTCATGCGGTCCGATATCGCGATCGCGTCGGACGGCGCAAAATTCATGCTGGACGAGGTAAGCCACGGGATTGCCCCCATGTTTATCATGGCCGCGATCATTGACCATCTGCAGCCAAAGAAGTTCGCCGATCTAATTTTCACCGGCCGCGAAGTGGGGGCGGCCGAGGCGCTTGATCTCGGATTCGTCTCTCGCGTCGTGAAAGATGCCGATTTGCAGGCCACTGTCGATAGGGTGGCGGCCGACCTTCTGAGCTGCAACCGCGACGTGCTGCTCGCCTGCAAGCGATACCTGAAGGAAGCCCGGACAATCCCTGAAAGCGGCCGACATGCCTATGCACTCGTGCAGCAGGTCCGGGCGGCAGAAACAAAGAAGTAAACGCGAAGAAACCGCCCTCAGCTAGACCAGAGGAGATGGACATGAGAATGCGGAACCTATTTGCAAGGCTAGCCCTGGGGGCTGCGCTGCTGTTGCCGGGGGCCGCGAATGCGCAGGCGCCGATTGTGATGAAGCTCGGCACCGCAACAATTAACGATGCGCAGCATGAGTGGATGAAGCGCTTCGCGGACATCGTCGATAAAGAGGCGGGCGGCAAGATCAAAGTGGAGATCTACCCGTCGAGTCAGCTCGGCACCTCGCCGCGCATGATCGAGCAGACCCAGACCAATTCGATTCAGGGCATCGTCGGCCCCCCGGAGTTCCTTACCGGCGTCGACCCCCGTTTCTCGGTGCTCAGCGCTCCCGGCTTGTTCGACAACTTTGACCACGCCAACCTCACTTTGCAAGATCCCACGTTCAATAAGGCTTTTCTTGATCTCGGTTCTGACAAGGGTTTGAAGGGCGTTGGACTCTTCATCTCCGGTCCCACGGTGTTCGTGACGCGCAAGCCGGTGAAGAAACTCTCCGAGCTTGAAGGACTGAAACTCCGCGTGCTCGCGGCTCCGTTGCAACTTGAACAGATCCGCGCACTTAAGGGCGCACCTGTTCCGATGCCGCTCGGCGAGGTCCTTCCGGCATTGCAGCAGGGTGCGCTCGACGGCGTGATGAGCTGCATCCCGGTGTTTGTCGCGCTGAAATACGCTGACGCCGCGCGGTATCTGCTCGAGACCAATCATGGCCTGATCTCTGCGGCGGCGATCATCAGCAAGACGTGGTTCGACGCGCTGCCGCCGCAGCTTCAGGAAGTCGTCGTGAAGGCGGGCCAGAAGGCCAGCAATGACGTCTACCAGTTCTCGGTCGACGACATCAATAACGGCCGCGAAGCCTGGAAGAAGGCGGGCGGTCAGGTCACGACGCTCAGCCCGGACGAGCAGAAGCAAATGATTGCCACGCTCGCGCCGGTCGGTTCGCGCGTGACGGAAAAGACGCCTGCCGAGAAGGCGATGTTCGACCTCCTCCGGCAGGCCGCACAGCGGAACAAGAAGTAGAACGGGATGGGGGCGGCCGGCGAGTGACATCGACGGCCGCACTAAGACCGGCATTCGCGGATCCAGAGGGCGAGACGAAATGCGACACGCGAAGAGCGATGCTTCCAATGCAAATCGCGGAATTTCTTGGCTCGATTTTGACGGGGAGAACCACTACTACACCTTTCACGGCTACATGCGCGTCGTCGCCGAGGCGCGGTACATTTTTCGCAGGACGCAGAGGCTTGTTGACGAATGCGCGCGTGCGCACGGCGTCGATCCCCTCGAGCATCAGGCGATGCTTCAGATTTACGGTGCGGTCGAGCGGAAGCTTGCCGTTAGTAAGCTCGCCCAGCGGCTGGACATCGTTCCCGCACTGGCCTCGCGGCTCGTTCGGCAACTACAGAGCCGCAGCCTTGTCCTGCGTAGCCGGTCCTTGAGCGATCGTCGCGCCACGTACGTGAGTTTAACCAAGAAGGGGCTGAATACGTTACGGCGTGTCGTGGAAAACGCGCATATCGAAATCGGCTATTTCCGGCAAAAGGCGACTGAAGAACAGCGCAGCGCTACCCATGAACTCGCGGCGCTTTATGTAGGCTCGCTCGATCGCAAGAGCGCCGCCGCAGCGCCGCAAAAGTCGGAGATTGTATTCGACATCGGTCTACGCCGCCGTCGCGCCGGCTAGTCGTAAATAACGTTGAGCAAGATCAAGCGGGTTCTTGTCGTGGGAGGCGGAGTCGGCGGCTTGACCGCTGCGAACGCCTTCGCGCATCGGGGTGTTGAGGTCGTTTTGATCGAGCGGCGCCCTTCCTTCGATGTACCGGGTGTCGGCCTGGGGCAGCCGGCCAATGCGCTACGCGTTTATGATGCGCTCGGCGTGCTGGACGAAGTGCTGGATGGCGGCTTCATCTATGACCGGATGTGGCTACTCGATTCCGACCGGACGGTTCTGGTCGAACACAAATTCCTGCTGGGCGACGATCGTGTCCCGCCAGTCTGTGCCCTCTCCCGGTCCAAGCTTCACAACATCCTGCTCGGCTCGGCGGAGCGGCGTGGCGTCGGCGTCCGGCTTGGAACCATGATTGATTCGATCGCGGATCAGGGCGACAGCGTCGCCGTCCGCCTCTCGGATGGTGGGACTTCATCGTTCGACCTGATAGCGGGCTTTGACGGTATCCGCTCGACAACTCGTCAGTACCTCGTCGGGACGGCGTTCGCCCCCAGGCACTCCGGTTACGGCGCATGGCGAATTCAGGTGCCACGCCCCGCGGACGTCCGGGGGATGGAGTTTCTTCAGGGAGTTGGCAGCAAGACGGGCGCAATGCCGCTTAGCGAGGACCTGATGTACCTTTTCCACATTCGTCCAGAAGCGGATGTGTGGTTCGAGCAGAAGCAGCTCGCCGGCGCGCTCGCCGAGCGGCTGCGCGGATACGGCGGCTATGTCGCAGATGTTCGGTCGAAACTTCATGAAGATTCCGATGTCGTCTACAGCCCGATCGCGCTCATGCTGATGCCATGGCCGTGGTTTCGCGGACGTGTGGTTATCGGGGGCGATGCCGCGCATACCTTTGCACCGCACCTCACGCAAGGCGCTGCGATGGCGGCGGAAGACGGTTTTGTTCTCGCGCGCGAGGTCATGGATGGCGAGGGTACGATCGAGGCGCGCCTGATGCGCTATTCACGCGATCGCTACGCGCGATGTGCCTTCGTGTTTTCGTTCTCGCGACAGTGGCTGGACGACGAGCAATCCGTTCGCACGCCCGAGCAACTGGAAAGGGCACGCGCAGAGATGCGCCTGAACGGCTCGGCGCGGATCGCGGCAAGCGACCGCATCCTCAACATGGCCGTATAGCATGGGATTGAAGCGAGATGACCGACAAGCTTTATGCCTGGACCGCCGTCGATATCGCGAACGCGATCGCCTCGAAGAACGTATCAAGCCAGGAGGTTCTGGAGAGCTGCCTCGCGAGGACCGCTGAAATCAATCCGCGTGTGAACGCGATCGTCGACCTCGTCGCGGACGACGCGCGAGCTGCCGCGGACAGAGCGGATGCCGCCGTCAGACGCGGAGAACCGCTTGGCCTGCTACACGGCGTTCCGCTCACCATTAAGATCAATGTTGATTACGCGGGGCGCGCCACGACGAACGGTGTTGGGGCGTTCAAGGATTTGATTGCGAAGGAAGACAATCCCGCCGTCAACAATCTCCGGAAGGCGGGCGCGGTCATCTTCGGTCGCACCAACGTACCGGCATTGTCGACCCGATATTTCACCGACAACGACTTCTATGGGCGGACCGTGAACCCGTGGGACCCGAAGATCACGCCTGGCGGATCGACCGGCGGCGGTGCGGCAGCAATTGCAACGGGCATGGGGCCGCTCACCCTCGGCAACGACCGCGCTGGATCAGTGCGCTATCCGGCCTGCGCCTGTGGTGTTGCGGGCTTGCGGCCTTCACTCGGGCGCGTGCCCGACTTCAATTGGACCGCGGTGTATGATCGTGCCATCGGATCTCAGGTGACGCATTTGCAGGGGCCGCTCGCACGGACTGTCGGGGACCTCCGCCTCATGCTGAAGGCGCTTGCCGCCCGGGATATCCGGGATCCCTGGTGGGTGCCGGCACCGCTCGAGTTCGGTGACGAGGACCAAAAGAAGCGCATCGCGATGTTCGACTCGATCCAGGGAGTCGACGTCGATCCCGCCGTGCAGCGATCGGTGCGCCAGGCCGCGAAGTGGCTGGAAGATGCGGGCTACGTCGTCGAAGAGGCTGTGCCCCCGCGCTTTCTCGAGGCCGCGAAGATCTTCTGGACCTTGCTCATGACTGAAGAGCGTGCGCCGAACGCCGACGAGAGCGCGCTTCCCAATCCGATTGAACGCTTTGCAGACGCTGGCGCGCGCAATGCACGCTTGTCGACAAAGGTGTTCGCGGGTCAGTACGATTTCGACAATTACATTCGTGCGCTCGCGCGACGAACGGGAATCCTTCGGGAATGGAACGAGTTCTTTGAGCGCTATCCGCTTGTTCTCCTGCCTGTGTCCTGGAAGAAGACCTTTCCGATTGACGAGGATCAGAAAGGTCCCGAAACCATGCGCACGCTTCTTGAAGCACAGGAGACGCTGGTTGCAATCTCGATCCTCGGCGTGCCCGGCCTTTCCGTGCCGACTGAAATTGCGGACGGAATGCCGATGGGTGTCCAGATCGTCTCGGCGCGTTACCAGGAGGAACTATGCTTGCGCGCCGGCGAGGCCATTGAGAAGCGCCGAAGCTTCCCGTCGCTACCGATCGGATCGGCTGCCTAGCTTCACCAAGCCCGGGTCTCAGCGAGCCCGCGCCGAGTCCTCGATGGCGCCTATGATCTTCTTGTAGCCGATGCAGTGCAGCAGCAGATATCTCCCGCAGCGCAGCTACGATCTCCTCCCGGCTGGGATGCGGATTGTCGTCGAGGACGCCTTGCACTGATCAGGAAGCCTAGGCCACGCTGGATCGACTGCGAAGAGCAATCCAATCTGCGGGCGGAACCAAGTTCATGTGCGGGGGCTAACGCTCTCAAGATTGAGCAGCAGGACTTGCCGCAAGTACCGCGTCAACGATCTTCACGTATCCCGTGCAGCGACAGATGTTGCCGCGCAGCGCGTCGATGACCTCAGCTCGGCTGGGGCCGGGATTGTCCGAGAGGAGGGCCGTTGCAGCCATCAAAAATCCCGGCGTGCAATATCCGCACTGAACCGCTCCATGACGGATGAAAGCTTCCTGTAGAGGCGCGAGGGCGCCGTCTGCCTCGAGTCCCTCCACCGTCTTGATCTCGCAGCCGTCCGCTTGGGCCGCGAGCAGAAGGCACGACGTCACGGCGCTACCGTCCAGCAAGATGGTGCACGCGCCACAGATGCCTTGTGCGCATACCTTGTTCGTCCCCACGTAGCCTAGGCGCTGCCGCAGCACGTCAACCAACATGTCGGTTGGGTTCACCGACAGAGTGTGTTCGGTGCGGTTCACTGAAAGTGTGATGGTCAGCATCGGACGGCCTCGCTCCGGCCGCCCGTGGCCAGCGCCCGTTGTACGGTTCGGCGTAGGAGGACGCCGGCAAGGTGTAGCTTGTAAGAGGATGAGAAGATCAAGTCGCCGTCTGGCTCGACATCCTTCTCGAGGCCGGCCAGCACCGGAGCCCAGGCGAAATTCTGGGTGCGCTGCCCGAGCAACGCCGCTTCGACATGGAGAGTTCGCGAAGGGGTCGGCCCGACGCCGTTCAATCCGACGCGGATGGTCTCGATCCTGCCGTCGGCTCCCTCCTGGAGCACAACGGCCACGGTGATCTGGGTCCAGTCCATGGCACTGCGCGGGCCATGCTTTCCAAAGGCGTAGAGCGCGTGCTGCGGCATAGGCGGGACGAACACCTGGTCCAGGATTTCGTCTGGTGAAAGGTCCGTCGAAAAAGGATCTTTGTAGAATTCCTCTACCGGCAAAGTGCGCGTGCCGCGCGGTCCGCGAAGGCGCAGGGTGCCTCCCAAGGCGATCAGACCCGTGGCTGGATCCCCCTGGCCGCCGACCGTGCACAGGCTACCACCGAGGGTGCCGCGGTTTCGCAGACGGTTACATGAGATCTCGCTCGCGATCGCGAAGAGCAGGGGGGCATGTCGCTTCACCGTCGGTGAGCGTAAGACCTCGTCGTGAGTGACGAGCGGCCCAATCAGCAGCCCGCCGCGGGGGGCCTCCTCGAGCGTCTTCAGCTCCGCGATGCGGCTGATGTCGACAAGGACCGGGGGGATCGTCAGACGCTGATTAATAAGGGAGCCGACCACGATGCCCCCGGCCACGATCATCGCGTCCGCCTGATGATGGTCGAGAATAGCGACCGCATGATCGATCGAAGTCGCGCGCTGGTATTCAGTTTCTTGCGTCATCACTTCACTCGGCATGTTCCGACTGAATGAGCCTGAAGACGGTCTCTCCATCCATAGGCATGCTGGTTGGGCGGATTCCGATCGCGTCGTGGAGAGCGGCCGCAACAGCGGCCGGCACCGGAATCAGGCTGGCCTCGGCGACGCCCTTGGCGCCATACGGCCCTGTCTCGTCCTCGTTCTCGACGAAGATCGTCTTTATTTCGGTGGGGACGTCTCGGCTCCCTGGGAGCAAGTAGTCGCGCATGCTCGGGTTCTGAACATACCCATCGCGGCGGATGATCCTCTCCCATAAGGCCATTCCGAGCCCCATGACGACGCCGCCCTCTATTTGGCCTTCGGCGCCCATCGGGTTGACGATCCGGCCGGCATCGTGGGCGGCCCAATAGCGCGGGACGTTGACCTTCCCGGTTTCAACGTCAACCTCGATCTCGGCGAGCTGGGTCGCGTAGGTGTAGGTGGGATATGGGTTGCCCTTGAACGTAACGAAGTCGAGCTGACTGTCGGGGTTGAAGACGCCGTATGCGCGAATGCGCTCCACGTCGTCGCCGAGGATGGCGCAGATCTCCTCGAAGCTCCGCGCCTCGTTGTTGACGATGACCTTGTCCTTGGCCAGTCGCACCTTCTCTAGGGCTACGCCGAGCTTGGCTGCTACCTGCTGGGTAAACTGGCGATTGAACTCCTGGCCGGCGATCAGGGCTGCGTTGCCGGAAAAATACGTGGTGCGGGAGGCAGAGGTCGGCCCCGAATCATCCGTCCGGGTCGAGTCGCCGCTCACGACTCTGATGCGGCTGATGTCGATACCCGCCGCATCCGCCGTGATCTGGGCGAGGGCCGTGTCAGATCCGGGGCCGATGTCCGGGGTGCCGGTGTTCGCGATCACTAGACCGTCTCGGCTCACCTCGATGCGGGCTGTCGACGGATTCCTAACCCCGCTGTAGCCGATGCCATAACCGAGGGACGCGATCCCTAGCCCGCGGCGGATGCTGCCGGCCTGAGTGGCCGCCGCTAGCTCGCGCCGCCGCGCCTCATAGATCGGCTCTATCGCATCGAGCGTCTTCTGGAAGGCGACGGATTGCAGGACCTGTCCGGTCACCGTCCTGGTGCCGGTTGCGACGGCATTGCGCCTGCGGATTTCGATCGGGCTGATGCCGAGCCGGTCGGCGAGCTTGTTGATCTGGGACTCGGTGGCAAAGGCGAGCTTGACCACGCCGAAGCTGCGCATAGCACCCGCGGTCATGTTGTTGGTGAAGGTGGTCGTCACCCGCGCCCTAACATTGGGGATATCGTAAGGGAGGGCGGCGTGCACGACACACCGGCCTGCGACGATCAAGCTATAGGATGCGTAGGCACCGCCGTCGGCGAGGACCTTCATGTCCAGGGCCGTGATGCGGCCGTCCTTAGTGGCCCCAAGCCGATGCGAGATCGTCATGGCGTGGCGCTTTGTCGTCGCCGCGAACACCTCCTCGGGATCCAGCACCATCTTCACGGGCCGGCCCGTCTTCAGCGTCATGAGCGATGCGGCGCACTCGATGGTGACGTCGATCTTGCCGCCGAAGGCCCCGCCGACGACGGTCTGGATGACGCGCACCTTTTCCATAGGCAGGCCGGTGACGCGCGCGAGCTGCTTGTGATGGTAATGGGGGTATTGGGTCGAGACCAGGAGCGTCAGGACGCCGTCGTCGAGGAGGGACAGCCCCGCCTGTGCCTCGAGGTAGCAATGCTCAATGGGGTCGTTGGTGTAGACGTCCTCGACGACGATATCGGCGGCGGCCAGGGCCGCGTCGACATCGCCCTTCGCATTCTCGAGATTGGCGATAACGTTGCCGTCGGGGTGCAGCTTAGGGGCCCCTTCTGCTAGCGCTTCCTGAGGCGACGTGATCGGCGTCATTGGGTCGTAATCGATCTCGACGAGCGCTGCTGCTGCTTCCGCCTGCTCCAGCGTGTCGGCCGCGATCGCGACGATGGGTTCGCCAACGTGCCTGACCACCTCCTTGGCGAGAATGGGAGTGTCGTTGACGAGAGAGCCGACAAGACGGCGGTCATCAGGGATGTCCGGCGCGGTAAGGACGCAGTGGACGCCGGGCGCGGCTGCCGCCGCCGCGACATCGACGCGGCGGATGCGGGCGTAGGGATGGGAGCTGCGTACAAATTTTCCGTGCAGCATGCCGGGAACGGCCAGATTCGCAGCGTATTTCGCCTTGCCGCGAACCTTGTAGAGGACATCGTTGCGGGGGACGCTATGGCCTACGTAGCGGCCGCCGTCCGCGCTCGCGGGTTGGCTCTCCAAGGACTGGACGATCCCGCGATAGGCCTCTTGCCATTGGCGCTGTTCGTCTTCGGTCCCGAGGGCGAATTTCTCGCCCCGATCGACGATGTCCATTTCCTGATTACTCTCTCACGGCTCGTATGACGCGTATTTCCCGTCCTTGATGGTCTTGAGCTCGACGCTTTTCTCGACGTCGCCGTTCGGCAGGAAGGTGGTTTGCCCGGAGGCGCCGGGGAAATCCTTCGTCGCCAGAATCGCATCGCGAATGGCATCGGGGTTCCCGTGTCCCTTGGCGATGGCCTCAGCCAGGATGTGGAGCATGTCGTACATCGTAGCGGAGTAGACCTCGGGCGCTTCGCCGAAGCGCTTCCGGTACTCGGTGCTATACGCCTTCATGGCATTCGACGAGGGGTTCTGCGGGTCGAAAAGAGCCTTCGTGTAGATGGAGCCGTTCGCGGCTTCCTTGGCGATCTCTATGACTTCCGGAAGCTCGAAGTCTAAGGTCCCGATGAACTGGGCTTTGACCCCGAGCTCGCGCGCCTGCTTCAGGGCAATGCCTGTCGTCTTGTAGGCGAGCACGAGGATCACATCGGGTTGAGCCGCGCGGATCCGGGTGAGCTGAGCCCGCAGATCAGACGCGTCGGGCGCGAAGCTTTGATCCTCGACGACGGTCCCGCCGTGCTTTTTGAACCCCTCGGCGAAAGCTCTGCGGCCCCATCCTGCCCATTCGAGGTTGACCCAGAGAATGGCGGCCTTCTTATAGCGCGGGGCGGCGAATTCCACGAGCTTGTTGATCTCGCTGCTCAGGTTGGTCGCGTTGCGAAACACGTAACGCGTGTTCTCGGTGATGCCCGGAAGGGTTGCCGAGGTCGTCAGAATGACCTTGTTCTGCTCGGCGATCGGAATCAGAGCGCGTGTGACGCCGGTCAGGGTAGTCATCACCGCCGGGACTTTGTCGGCGGAGATAAGTTTGTTCATCGCGGTGACTGCGTCCTTGGGGCCGGACCTGTTGTCCTCATAGATCACGGTGAGCTTCCGCTTGTCGCCCCAGCGCGCATTGATCTCGTCGGTGGCGATAGTCATGCCTTTATGCATCCACTGTCCGTACGATGCAGCATCTCCAGTCATCGGGAGCACGGCGCCGACGGTGATCGTTTCCGCGATGGCGGCCGGGGCCAGGCCGGAAAGGCCCACGGCAAAGGCAATCGACGAGAGCGCGGTTTTGGGTCGTTCGGCGAGCTGTCGGAACAACATGACTGTCACCCTCCTGCTTATCCGGCGGGAGTGCCAGCCGGACTTGATTGTCATACATTAATATGATCGTTTGCCCACGCGCAAGCGCCGAGCGGCGGCTTCGCGCCGGTTCGGTGAGCGCCTGTCCGTGATTGATCTTCTCCTGCAGACTGCGATCAACGGAACCGCGCTGGCGGCCGTATACGTGCTGTTCGGCTTAAGCTTCAGCATCATCTATTCGGCGACCGGCGTGATGCACTTCGCACATGGCGGCACATACACCGTCTCGCTGTATGCGTTTTACACGCTCTATAGCTTGCTTGATCTTCCGTTCGCTGCGGCTTCCCTTACTACGCTCTTACTGATCGCCGCCTTTGGCTGGTTGACGATGCGGGTATTCTACGAACCGCTTATTGTGCGCGGCGCGTCGGCGGCGGTTGTCATGATCGCCTCCTTGGGCCTGTTCATTGTCATCGAAAACCTGGTGGTGCTGGCATTCGGGCCGAATTCGCGAGTGGTCTCGAAGGGAGACGTCGAGCCGGGTCTGCTGATCGGACCGGCCTACGTGACCTCTCTCCAGCTGTGGACGATCGCGACGGCGGCGACCGCCGTCCTGCTCACGCTTGCTCTTATCGGCAGGTCGCGACTGGGCGAAGCGATCCGTGCGATGGCCGACGACAGCGCGTTCGCGGAGGTCATCGGCATCGATGTACGCGCCATTCGAGGCGTTGTGTTTGCCCTCGGGTCGCTCCTGCTGGCCATCGCGGCAATTCTGGTGAGCCTTGATGTCGGGGTCATCCCGGGCTCCGGACTCCGCGTCGTCCTTATTGCGGCCGTCGCGGCGATTCTTGGCGGGACGGGGACCATTTACGGCGGGCTGGTCGGCGGCATCCTGGTCGGCCTGCTCGAGGCCTGGGGCGCCCTGTCGCTGGACCCGCGCTGGCAGAACGTGATCGTCTTCTCCGCCCTGGTCGCAGTGCTGGTCCTGCGTCCCGCCGGCTTGCTGGCGCGGCGGGTGTGAGGCGCGAGATGGACTACCTTCTGGCGATCATGGTTATTCTCGCGATCTACACTGTCCTCACGAGTTCGCTCAACGTCGTCATGGGATATGGCGGGCTGCTGTCGCTGGCGCATGCCGCCTTTTACGCGGTTGGCGCCTATGCATCCGCCCTCGCAGCCCTGCAACTCGGATGGCCGGTATGGGCAAGCGCTTCTGCCGGAATGCTGGCGGCCGGCTGCCTCGGGGCCCTTCTAGCTCTTCCTCTCCTGAATCTCCGCGGCGATTACTTCATTCTCGGCTCCCTCGGGTTGCAGATCATCATCGTGGATGCGATCTACAACTCGGACCCGATCACCAATGGTCCGCAAGGCTTGGCCGGAATTCCCCGTCCTAGCTTTCTTGGCTTCCCGGTCACTTCGAATCTTGCTTACGCAATCTGTTACGGGGTCCTCGCGGGAGCGCTCGTCCTTCTTATCAGATATTTCATGGCAAGCCCGTTCGGGACAGCGCTGAATGGCGTCCGGGACGATGAAGTCGCCGCCTCGTCGCTCGGGAAGAACGTGCGCTCGATCAGGGTTCGGGCCTTTGCAATCTCGGCCGCGGCCGCCGGTCTGGCCGGCGCAATGTATGCGCATTTCGTGACCTTCATCGATCCGACGAGCTTCGGGTTCGCCGAGTCCGTCTACATCCTCTCAATGGTGGTGGTCGGCGGCATGGGAACCATTGTCGGCCCGCTCATCGGAGCCGCCCTGCTCGTGTGCGCGCCGGAGATGCTCCGCTTCGTCGGTGTCGCGTCCGGCTACGACGCCAACCTCCGCCAGGTGATGTACGGGGTACTTCTGATCGCATTCGCCTTTCTTCGCCCACGGGGGCTCGCCGGGAGACGGATTCTCTGATGAGCATTCCATTGCGAGCGGAATCTGTCTCGAAACAATTCGGGGGCATCGCTGCGCTGACGGACGTGAGCATCGTCGCATCGCCAGGGCTGATCACCGGCCTGATTGGCCAAAACGGGGCGGGTAAAACGACGCTGGTCAACGTGATCGCGCAGCAAATCCCGGCCGACGCGGGGCGCGTTTATGCAGGTGAACGCGACCTGACGGGGCTGCCGCCTTTTCGTATTCCGGCCGCCGGCGTGGCGAGAACGTTTCAGCAGCTCAGGCTTTTCCCCACCCTGTCGGTGCTCGACAATGTGCTTTTAGGGTTCCAGCAGAACCCGGGAGAGGCCATCTGGCGTACGCTGCTGCAGCCCCGCGCCATCTCCCGTCAGCGCAGGAAATACGAGTCACGTGCCTACGACATTCTGCGTGAGGTTGGGCTGGAAGCGCATGCCGCCCAATCCGCCGACACGTTGTCCTATGGCCTGCAAAAGCTGTTGTCGCTTGCGCGCCTCATAGCAACGGAGGCGGACATCCTCATGCTTGATGAGCCTACCTCGGGGCTCTCGTCGGATGCCATCGGAACCATCGTGGCCGTGGTGAGACGGTTCAAAGGACAAGGGAAGACCGTGTTGCTGATCGAACACGATATGGAGGTCGTGTTCGAGCTTTGCGACTGGATCATTGTCATGGACCAAGGACGCGTCTTTTGCGAAGGCACTCCGGCAGAGATCCGCGCCAATTCCGGTGTTCGCTCAATCTACTTCGGTAGTAGGGTTGGTTGAGTGGAACTGGAGCTGTCCAACGTCCACGCCAGGGTCGCAGGGAAGCCCGTGCTGCAAGGGCTATCGCTGTCCCTCGCCCGAAAGGAGATCGTTTGCCTCATCGGCGCACCCGGCTGCGGCA
>WUUC01184576.1_pt1 | contig 21255 bp, 15 predicted proteins | sample 6278441 | NCBI WGS metagenome assembly WUUC01 (sample SAMN13675441, study PRJNA597444) | soil metagenome | isolation source: soil | place: USA: Washington | collected 2017-10
CGCATGCAGTCACCCACCGCAATTGCGCTCGCCGACCCGGCGGGCAAAGCGCCCGCCAAACCGGCGCCCGACACCGCGCCACCTTCGTCGGTGGCGCCGTCGTCGCAGCCATCGACCACCATCGACCGCAAGAACCTGCAAGATCCCAACGCGATCAACCAGGTCTATACGGATGCCGTCCGGCAGGCGTTGGTGGACGCGATGATCGATTTCAGCGTCCCTATCCGGATCGCCGCGGACGAGTGGCTCACCGTGGCTGCGCGCGACAATATGCAGCGCGACAGTCTGGCGCCATCAGACCCTTACGAGGAAGTTGTCACGATCATCCTTCGGATCAAGGGGTCCGATCTCGATGCCTACCGCCGTGGTGAGATCGACGGCGCTGAGGTCCGTCGCCGCGTGCAGACGCGCGAGTTCTAAGGGAACGTCTCAAGTCACCGGAACCTTCACGCAGTTTCGGTGTCATAGAATGACCATATGAACCGCACGCTTCCGGTTCTGCTGTTGTTGGCGGTTGCGCTCGTCAGTTGTAACCGCGGCGTCGACCCAATTACCGTTCTCGAGCCCATCGACGTCGTAACCGGCTGGTACGACGTCGGCATTGTCGAGGGGCAGCAGAACAAACTCGTCCCCAGCGTGTCGCTCAAGCTGCGCAACAAGTCGGGCGACCCCGTGCGTTCGATTCAGATCAACGCGATCTTTCGCCGCGTCAACGAAGCCGAAATGTGGGGCGAACATTTCGGGTGGGCCGTGCACCGCGATCCGCTGGCGGCGGGCGCAACAACGGATGCACTGGTCCTGCGCTCGGCCCTCGGTTACACCGGCGACGAGCCGCGCCTGCAGATGCTGAAGAATTCGAACTTTGTAGACGCGAAAGTTGAAATATTCCTGCGGCAGGGCTCCCGGGTCTGGGCTAAACTCGCCGAGTTTCCGATTGATCGGCAACTCCTGACCCAGTGACTACAATCACAACGTCAACTCCCACCAGTCCCGCCACTCTCGAACGTCGCCTCGGTCCTCTCGATGGGGCGGCCATCATCGTTTCCAACGTCATCGGCGGGGGCATTCTGTTTTTCCCCGTGCTCATTGCCGCCAGCGTGCCGAACGCGACGCTGTTTCTGTCGACGTGGGTCGTCGGTGGTGCGCTCGCGTTTTGCGGCGCGATGGGCTACGCCGAGCTTGCCGCGCTGCGGCCACGCGCTGGCGGCGAATATGTGTATCTGCGCGAGGCGTACGGGCCGCTCGCCGGATTTCTCACCGGCTGGACCTCGTTTGTTGCCGGGTTTGCCGGCGCCATCGCGGCGTCCGCGATTTTCTTCGTCCTCTATCTCGATCGTTTTATTCCGGGCGTCAACAACGCGACGCCGTTCTTCGCGATTCCGATTCCTTATGTCGGCATTACCGTCTCGCGCCAGACACTGATGGCGACGGCCGTGGTGTGGGCGTTTGCGTTCATCCACGTGCGCGGCGTCGGTCCGGGCCGTGTGGTCAGCAACATTCTCGCTACCGGCAAAGTTTCGGCCTTCCTCATCTTCATTGCCTTTGGTTTGTCGATCGGCGCGGGTTCGGCCGGCAATCTCACCGACGCGGCGGGCCCCGTGACGGTGACGAGTTATCTGTCAGCGCTCGTGCTTGTGATGTTCACCTATTCAGGATGGAATGCCGCCGCGTACATGGCCGAGGAAGTCCGCGACCCGGGCCGAAATCTGCCGCGAGCACTTGCCCTCGGGACCGCCGCCGTCGTTGTCATCTATCTGCTCATCAACACCCTTTACCTGTACGTAATCCCGGTCGGCGAACTGATGAAGGTAGAGGGAAGCTTGCTGGATCGCGTAGCTGACAGACTTCTGGGGTCGGCCGCCGGCAACATCATGGGGATTGTCTCGCTCGTCAGTCTTGCGGGCAGCATCAACGCGATGACCTTTGTCGGCCCGCGCGTCTACTTTGCGATGGCGCGCGATGGCGTGTTCATCCCGGCCGCGGCGCACGTGCACCCGAAGTACGCGACGCCAGCACGATCGATCGTCGCGCAATCCTTGTGGGCGACGGTCCTCATCCTGACCGGGAGCCTCGACGCGCTCGGCAATTACGTGGGCTTTGCCATCACGTTGTTTGCCGGTATTGCCGTGGCGGCGGTATTCGTGCTGCGCTCCCGCGAGCCCAATGCGCCGCGGCCATTCAAAGCGATCGGCTATCCGGTTACACCGGCGATCTTCGTCATCGCCAGCCTCGCCATTGTCGTCAACGCCATCTTCACGAATCCGCGCGTGACCGGACTCGGTCTGCTCGTCATCCTTGCCGGGATTCCGATCTATTTGTGGTTCCGGAATCGATCGCCGCGTCCGCCAGCCGACGAGATGCGCGCAGTAGCGTAATCAGTGAAGCGACGGCCAGCGCGCCGTCGCTGAGCGCGAAAAGCAGCATGGCCGCTGGTCCAGCGCGATACGAATATTCGATCACGAACGCCACGGCGCCGCCGGTTTTGAGCAGCACACCGGCAATCCACATGTAGCCGCGGTGCCGCGCCGGGTCGCGCAGGGGCATGACATAGCCCACACCAATCGCAATCAGGAAAATCGCATTGAGGTCGGCGTAAATCGCCGGCTGCACCACCGGCAATCCGAATATGTGTTGGAATTCGCTTCGAAAGAAGAGCAGCAGAATGCCGGCGGTGAGATCGTAAAGGAGAGAGATGGCGGCGACTGCGCGCAGCACGCCGCCATCATACGTGACGCTTACGGAATCGGACGCATCTCGCCGCGGTAGGTGATCGTGCGATCGGCCTGCACGCGTACGTCGAAGTGTAGGGTTTCAAATCCCGGTTTGCGCACTTCGATGCGGTAGCCCCCATCGGTGAGCTTCAGCGACTGGAAGATGCCGTCGAAGTCGTCGACCTCGCCCGCGAAATAGCCATCAACGAAGACTTCGGCATCGCGCGGCTTCACCTTGATCTTCAGTGATCCGGTGTCGTAGCCGTACGCCGAGTAGCGTGGACGTCCGCCGCCGTACGATCCCGAATATCCGCCGTACGCGCCCGAGTTGTAGAACGGATCCCACGACCACGGCGAGTAATAGAAATAACCGAGGCCGTACCCGCCGTACCCCCACGGATCGTAGTAACGGTTGTAGTAGCGGTAGTAATCCGGATACACATACACCCGGCTGGTGTCGCGTGGCGGCGCCGGCGCTTCGCTACGTGGGACGGCGCGACCGGTTGCCGTGCCCCCATTACCACGTCCCGAATCGCCGGACGGCGGACGACGGACTGCGCCACGACGGCGCGCGCCATCCTGGTCGTCGTCATTTGCACTTGCGGTGCTCGCGCCGCTGACGGGGACGCGAGCGCGCGGGGCCTCTTCGGCCGCACGGTTCGTCTCGCGCGGTGCCTCGCGTCGGCGCGCACCACCGTCGTCGTTGGAGCGTTGCGCCTCGCGTGCCGGTGCCCGTTCCGCCTGACGCTCGGGCGCGGGTCGTTCGCGCACCTGGGCTGGCCGCGATTCGGTATCGCGCGTGCGAACTTCACTGCGCGGCACCGCCTGTGGTGGCGGCGGAGGCGGTGGCGGTTCCGGATCCTGCGCGGCGGCAGTGCCGGGGACTAAATACAACAGTGCGAACAGAAACGCCGCACCAATGCCCGATCTCATAGAAAGCTCCTTCGCACGCAACGTTCCAAGGTTCCAGAGTTCCAAAGTTCTAAGGTTCCGGTTCCAAGGTTCAGTGTGCTTAGAACTTTGGAACCCCGGCACTTTGGAACTCTGAAAAGCAACGGGCCTGCCAGTTTCGAGCCCACCGAATTGTTGCGAATCAGCCTTATTTTACACCCTTCCTGCCGGCTCCGTCCTCTTCGGGCACCACCGGCAGTCCGACTTTCTTGACACCCGTTCGGACCAGCAGATAGCCTCGTCAGATGGTCCATGCCACGACTATCCTCGCTGTGCGCCACAACGACAAGGCGGTGCTGGCCGGGGACGGGCAGGTAACGCTGGGCGCCGCCATCGTCAAACACGGCGCTCGCAAGATTCGACGTCTCTATAACGACAGCATTCTTGCGGGGTTTGCCGGATCGGCAGCCGATTCGTTTGCCTTGTTCTCGCGTTTTGAGGCCAAACTGGAGCAGTACCGCGGCAACCTCGAGCGCTCGGCGGTCGAACTAGCCAAAGACTGGCGCACCGACCGCGCGCTGCGGCGGCTGGAGGCATTTCTCATCATCCTCGATCGACGCTCGACCTTTCTGCTCTCCGGAACTGGCGATCTCATCGAACCTGACGATGGCATTATCGGAATTGGATCGGGCGGGGCGTTCGCACAAGCCGCCGCCAAAGCGCTGGCGCGACACAGTACCCTCGATGCACGCGCGATTGCCGAGCAATCGATGTTGATCGCGTCCGAAATTTGCGTCTACACCAACAGCAAACTCACGATCGAAGAACTCTGACCTGGCAACGACCAACGAGTAGTAATGAACGTTATTCGCCTCCCGGAACGCACCAACACGGCGGTCGACTCGCTTACCCCGCGCGAGATCGTCGCTGAACTCGATAAGTACGTCATCGGCCAGAAGCAAGCCAAACGCGCCGTGGCCATTGCGCTGCGCAACCGCATGCGGCGTCAGAAGCTGGCGCCGGAGATGGCCGAGGAAGTCGCGCCCAAAAACATTCTCATGATCGGGCCGACTGGCGTCGGCAAGACCGAAATCGCGCGCCGGCTTGCCAAGCTCGCGCAATCGCCGTTTCTCAAAGTCGAGGCCTCGAAGTTCACCGAAGTGGGGTACGTGGGCCGGGACGTCGAATCGATGATTCGCGACCTTGTCGAGATTGCCGTGTCGATGGTCCGCGATGAGCAACGCGTCGCAGTGCGCGCCAAGGCGCAGCAAAACGCCGAAGAGCGTCTGCTCGACTTGCTCCTGCCGCCGCGTCCGTTTGCGCCCGACGAAGATGCAAGCCACGCCCGCGATGACACGCAGCGGACGCGCGAACGTCTGCGCGAACAGTTGCGTGAGGGGCGGTTCGACGAACGCATCGTCGAAATCGAAGTGCGCGACAAGGGGTTTCCGTCGCTCGAGATTATCGCCGGGTCGAACATCGAAGAAGTCGAGTTCAACCTGAAAGACATGATGCCGGGCATGTTTCAAAATCGCTCCAAGAAGAAGCGCGTGCCCGTGCGCGACGCCAAAGAGGCGCTCGCGCAGGAGGAAGAACACAAACTGATCGACATGGACCAGGTGGCACGCATCGCGGTGGACCGCGTGCAGCAGGCGGGCATCATCTTCCTCGACGAAATCGACAAGATCGCCGGCCGCGAGGGCGGGCATGGTCCGGATGTGAGCCGCGAGGGCGTGCAACGCGACATTTTGCCCATTGTTGAAGGTACGACGGTCAACACCAAGCACGGTATGGTGCGTACGGATCACATCTTATTCGTCGCCGCCGGCGCCTTTCATGTCTCGAAGCCGTCCGACCTCATTCCAGAACTGCAAGGCCGGTTTCCGATCCGCGTCGAGCTCGAACCACTCGGTCAAGCCGAATTCGTCCGCATCCTCACCGAACCACGCAGCGCGCTCGTCAAGCAGTACGTGGCGTTGATGGGCACTGAGGGAATCGATTTGTCGTTCAGCGACGATGGCATCCAGTTGATTGCGGAGTTCGCGGCCATCGTCAACGAGCGCACAGAGAATATCGGCGCGCGTCGTCTGCATACCGTGATGGAGCGGTTGCTCGACGAGATTTCGTTCGAAGGGCCCGAGTTGGCGGAAAAGACGATCACGATTGACGCGGTGTACGTCCGCCGAATGCTCGCCGACATCGTGAAGAACGAAGATCTGTCGCGCTACATCCTGTGAGCGTGCGCCACTGCCGACGGCTGCTGGTCATCGCGTGCGTGGTGCTGGCCGCCGGATGCGGTAAAAAGGGGTCGCCGTTGCCGCCGCTGCAGCGCGTTCCGGCACCGATCAAGGACATGCAAGTGCAACGCATCGATCAAGATGTGTACGCACGGTTCGCCGTTCCCGCTACCAACATCGACGGCGTGGCGCCCGCCGACCTCGCGCGCGTCGAGCTCTACGCGATCACCAGCGAGGACCCCGCAACTGCGCTGCTGCAACGCGACCTCGACGATCTTCGCCGTGCGGCTACATTAGTCGCCAGTGAGACCGTGCGTCGCCCTTTGCCCGCGATGCCGCCGCTGAAGGAAGGTGCGCCGCCCATCCCGAGTCCTCCGTTAGGGCCCGGCGTCGATCAGGGTGCGATGGTCGTCTTTCAAGAAAGGATCACGCCCGACTTGCACGCGCCAGTCACGGTGCCAGGCGAAGCTGCGGAGGGTGACGCGCGCGAGCGCGCGCCGAGTGACTTGGCGGTCCAGTACCCGCCGGTGGCGCCATCCGAGGTGACGGGCCCGATCCGCTATTACTTCGCAGTCGGAGTCAGCCCGCGTGGTCGGTATAGCCCGCCCTCGGCGTTGATGCCGGTGCCGCTCGGTCCAACCAGCTCGGCACCACCACTGCCCACGGTAACGGTTGACGAAACCAAAATGACCGTACGTTGGACGCCGGCACCCGATGCGCGTGGCTTTACGCCGCCGACTCCAGAGAATTTGTTGCCCTCGCGTTCGTTGATGCCGGGCCTGCCGCCGACCACGTATGACGTTTACGAAGTGTCGAAAAATGGCTCGCCCGCGGGACCATCAAATACGGGCCCGACGATGCCCACGCCGCTGACGCCGGGACCGCTCGGGGCCCTCGAGTTCACGCAAACGCCCATTACGCTGGGTACCGAGCGCTGCTTTCTTGTGCGGCCCGTAGACATCGTCAATGGTTTGCACGTCCGCGGACCCGCCTCACCCATCGCATGTGAATCGTTTAGCGATAGGTTCGCGCCGGCACCCCCTTCTTCGCTGGGATCAGCGGCCACGAGTGGCGCCATCAACTTGATCTGGGAGCCGAGCGCCGCCACCGACGTTGTTGGCTACGTCGTGTTACGCGGGACCGGTGATGCACCGTTGACGCCGTTGATGAAAGATCCTGTCGTCGGCACCACGTATACCGACAGTTCCGTGCAGGCGGGCGTGCGCTACATTTATGCCGTGATTGCCGTCGATAAGGCGGGCAATCGCAGTGTCGAATCGAATCGTCAGGAAGAAACCGCGCGACAGTAGAAACTAATGGGATGTATTGTCGAATTCTATAGCGGCCGTTCCGTAGGAACGGCCGACAAACGTTGGCCGAGCATACTGCTGCCCAGTGCAGAAATCGTTGAGACTCTCCACTAATGGATCGAATTTTTCGCATCAAAGACGGCAGCGGCACGCGTTACGCCGTCGAGCGCGACGAGCAGCTGCACTGGTTGGATGGCGATGTTTTCGGCGACTACCGCTTGGGGGCAGTGATCCCCCGCGGTGAGCTCACCCTGGCGGCGCCAATGCAGCCATCGAAGATCATCGCTATCGGTTTGAACTACAAGGACCACGCGGCGGAAATGAATAAGAAACTTCCCGCCGAGCCCTTGGTTTTTTCTAAACCGCCAACCGCCGTCATCGGTCCCGACGAGCCGATTCGCCTACCGTCGTGGGCCGGCCGCATTGAACACGAGGCTGAGATGGCGATCGTGATGCGACGCCGCGCATACGGAGTTCCGGCCGCGCGCGCCATGGACTATGTGTTGGGCGTCACCTGTTTGAATGACGTCACCGCGCGCGAACTGCAAGCCAAGGACGTCCAATACACCCGCGCCAAAGGGTTCGACACCTTCGCCCCGATCGGACCCTGCATCGCCATCGGACTCGATCCTTCCAATCTCGCGATCGAAGGATGGGTGAATGACGAAAAGCGTCACGCATCCAACACCAATCAACTGATCTTCCCAGTCCCACAACTGGTGGAATTCGTCTCTCGCTTCTGCACGCTTGAACCCGGCGACGTGATTACCACAGGCACGCCCTCGGGTGTCGGTCCGCTTCGTCCGGGCGACCGCGTGACGGTCAAAGTCGAAGGCGTGGGCGCGCTCAGCAACCCGTGCATTGAAGGATGAAGGCGTGAACCCGATCGAAAAACTCGAGGATCTGGAGCGTCGCGCCGAATTAGGCGGCGGTGAAGATCGGCTGCGCAAACAGCAGGAACAAGGAAAGCTGACGGCGCGCGAGCGTGTCGAGCGTCTGTTCGACCCGGGGACGTTCGAAGAAGTCGACAAGCTCGTCACGCATCGTTGCACCGATTTCGGCATGCAGGACCAGATCGTACCCGGCGATGGCGTCGTCACGGGTCACGGGCGCGTCAACGGGCGCGTCGTCTACGCCTTCGCCCAGGACTTCACCGTGTTCGGCGGCTCACTCTCCGAAACCAACGCCGCCAAAATCTGCAAGACGATGGACATGGCGGTGCGTAATGGCGCGCCCATCATCGGGTTGAACGACTCGGGTGGCGCACGCATTCAAGAGGGCGTCGTCTCGCTGGCCGGCTACGCCGACATCTTTCTGCGCAACACGCTGGCATCTGGCGTGGTGCCACAAATCTCAGCGATCCTCGGACCATGCGCCGGCGGTGCGGTGTACTCGCCTGCGATTACCGACTTCATCATCATGGTGAAGCGCACCAGCTACATGTTCGTGACGGGGCCTGATGTGATCAAGACGGTCACGCATGAGGACGTGACCAAAGAGGATCTCGGCGGCGCGATGACGCACAACGAGCGCAGTGGCGTCGCCCATTTTGCCGTCGACGACGACGACGCCTGCATCACGCTGATTCGGGAGTTGCTGTCGTTCATGCCGGATAACAACGTTGACGATGCGCCCCGCGTCGCCACGCAGGATCCGATCGATCGCGAGGATGAAACGCTCGATGGGCTGATCCCCATATCGCCGAACCAGCCCTACGACATGCTCGATTTGATCCACGCGATCGCGGACGATGGGTATTTTCTCGAGGTGCATGAGCACTACGCCAAGAATCTGGTCGTCGGGTTTGCGCGTCTCGGTGGCGGCTCGGTTGGGATCGTCGCCAATCAACCGGCACACCTTGCCGGCACCCTCGACATCAACGCATCGGTCAAAGGGGCGCGCTTCGTCCGTTTCTGTGACGCCTTCAACATCCCGTTGATTACGTTTGAAGATGTCCCCGGTTTCCTGCCAGGAACGGTGCAGGAGTACGGCGGCATCATTCGTCACGGCGCAAAGTTGTTGTATGCATTTGCCGAAGCCACGGTGCCGAAAATCACGGTCATCACGCGCAAGGCCTACGGTGGCGCGTACTGCGTCATGGCCAGCAAACACATTCGGACTGATTTCAATTACGCGTGGCCGAGCGCTGAAATTGCTGTGATGGGGCCGGAGGGCGCCGTCAACATTCTCTATAAGCGTGAAATTGACAAGGCCCGAGACCCGGTCGCGTTGCGTGCCCAGAAAGTGGCCGAGTTCCGCGAGAAGTTTGCCAACCCATACGTCGCTGCCGAACGTGGCTATGTCGACGAGGTGATCCTGCCTCGGGAGACACGTCGCAAGTTGATCCAGGCGCTTGGGACACTGGCGCACAAGCGCGAGAAGACCCCACCCAAAAAACACGGCAACATTCCACTGTAGGGTCCGTGACGGCCCGATCGTTACTGCTAATCGTCGTCGCCGTAGTCTGGGGTCTCGTGACGCACGGGACGTTTGCCGGATCCGGAGACGAACCTCATTACCTGATGGTGGCGCGATCGGTCGCTTTCAATGGCGACTTCGATTTGCAGGACGACTACGCCGACCCGGTCAATTTGATCGGCGACGGCGACGTGCTTGCCGAGAATCACGCACGCCCAGGCAAGGACGGCGTGTTGCGGCCTGTACATGATGTCGGACTGCCGTTGCTTGCCGTGCCCGTTGTCGCAGTCGCGTACCCGCTGGCGCAGTGGTTGGGCGCCACGCTTCCCCCCAGTCTGCTCAAACGGGCGCGCCTCAGTGCGTCGTTGCTGTTTCGTCATTTCATCAGCTTGCTGATGGCAGTTGTTGCTGGCGTTCTCGCGATCGAGATGTGGCGCATGATGCAACTGGCGGGAGTGCCCGCGCGTTCCGCCTGGCGATGGGCGCTACTCGCCGCGTTGTCCCCCCCGCTCTTGTCGCTGTCGTTCCTGTTCTTCACCGAAATCCCGGCGGCATTGATCGTGATCGTCGTGCTGCGGCGTGCCATGCACTCGACGTCAAGCGTGTGGGCCTGGGCGCTCACCGGGACGCTGATTGGTTTGCTTGGGTTCATCCATGTACGGAATGGCCCGCTGGCCGCGGTCCTCGTCGCGATCGTGTTGATCCGGCATCGCTTGAACGCGCGCTCGCTGTCCGCTTTTGCGATCCCCATCATCGTTATCGCAGCCATTCGCACGTACATCCACTGGCGATTCTGGGGCTCACTGCTGTTCAACGACCATGCGCGGCTGGCGGGCCTGACCGGTTTAGGCGAGATGGTGCGCGAAGCAACTTTTCGGACGACCGGCATTCTTTTCGATCAGGAATTCGGCCTGTTGGCGCTGGCGCCGATCTATCTGCTGGCGCTGGCAGGATTCGTCCGCCTGTGGCGAGCGATGCCATCCCTCGCACGACCGCTGCTCGCAGTCGTGACCTGCGGGTTCGCGACGATCGTTCTGCCGATGGTGAATCCGTATGGGTGGGTCGGAGGGTGGTCGCCGGCTGCGCGCTTCATCGTCCCGATCGTGCCGTTGCTAGCCGTTGCGCTGGCAGTCGCCGCGCGCGACGTCGACGGATGGCGGGCGCGGTGTATTGCCGTTGTGGTAGGCGTTCAGATCGCGATTGACATCATCATCTGGAACGAACCCAAGGTCCTGTGGGAGAACGGCGACGGCGCGAATGGCATTGCGCAACTGCTGCCCGCGCTTCAAAGCCTGCTCACGTGGTTGCCCTCGTGGCACGGGCCGCAGCCATCGCCTTGGCCCTTTGCTGTGATGGTGACGATATGGGCCGCGCTCACCTTTTGGATGCTGCGGGCGAACGCCCCAGCCCGCCCGTAAGTGCTAGAATCGTAAGGTTATTTCCCCCGTGAACAAGATTGTCATTGCGAACCGCGGTGAGATTGCGGTCCGAATTACTCGCGCCTGCCGCGACATGGGCATCGCGACGGTTGCCGTGTATTCGGATTGCGATCGGGCGGCGCTGCACGTCCGCCTGGCGGACGAGGCGTGGCACATCGGCGCGAGCCCACCGCGCGAAAGCTATCTACGAGGCGAAGCCATCATCGACGTCGCTCGCAAGTCGGGGGCGGACGCCGTTCACCCGGGCTACGGGTTTCTCGCAGAGAACGCGCAATTCGCGGCAGCGTGTCGTGATGCGGGACTGATTTTTATCGGTCCGACGCCGGAAGCCATCACCTTGATGGGCAGCAAGACCGCCGCGCGGCAGGCAGCAATTGCCGCCGGAGTACCAGTCGTGCCCGGGACTGAAGATCCGCTCGACGATCGCGTTTCTGACGCCGACGTGCTCGCCATTGCCGAGCGTATTGGCTACCCCTTGATGCTCAAGGCTGTCGCCGGCGGCGGCGGCAAGGGGATGCGCATGGTGGGCACGCCCGACGATTTGCCCGGTGCGCTCCGTGCGGCGCGGTCTGAAGCGGGATCAGCGTTTGGCGACTCCGCCGTCTATCTCGAACGACAGATCATGCGTCCGCGCCACATCGAGGTTCAACTACTCGGTGATCAACACGGCACCGTGCTGCCGTTCGTCGAGCGTGAATGTTCGATCCAGCGGCGTCATCAGAAGGTCATCGAAGAAAGCCCATCGATGGCCGTGTCACCCGATCTACGTCGTGACATCACTGCTGCGGCGGCGGCGGTGGCGCGAACCGTGAATTACACCAACGCCGGGACGATCGAATTCCTGCTCGACGATCGGGGTCAGTTTTATTTTCTCGAGATGAATACGCGACTGCAGGTGGAGCATCCGATCACCGAAATGGTGACGGGCGTAGATCTCGTCGCGTGGCAAATTCGTATCGCACGCGGGGAAGCGCTGACGCTCGAGCCTGAGGCGTTGTTGACACCCAAGACACACGCCATCGAGTGCCGCGTCTACGCCGAGGATCCCGATAATGGCTTTATGCCATCGCCCGGTCGCATTCGCGGCCTGCGCGTTCCGCACGGGCCGGGGGTTCGTGACGACAGCGGTGCCTACGAAGGCGGCGAGGTCCCGATTTTTTACGACCCGATGATCTCGAAGCTCATTACCTGGGGCGATACCCGCGCCCACGCACTCGCGCGCATGCGGCGGGCCTTGAGCGAATACGAAGTCCGCGGCATCAAGACGACGATCCCGTTTTTTCAATGGGTGTTGGACGACGAGGATTTCGTCAATGCCGACTTCGACACCAGTTTCATCGACCGCAAGCTGGCGGCTCGCAACGGTGTGCCGCTGCGCGAGCCGGGGGCTGAGCAGCACGACATGGCGGCCATCGCGGCCGCAGTATCGCAAGTCTTTCTCGCTTCAAAGGCCTTGAGCCCGACAGTCCCGGTCGCGTCGAGCCGATGGAAGGATAGAGGGCGTCTCGAGGCGCTCCGATAATCCCGTGAAGTTTCAATACGTCATCGCCGACAGACAGCGCACGGTCGAGGTGCATCGTCAAACAAGCGGCTTCGAGGTCGTGGTGGACGGCCATTCGCACTTGGTGGATGCAGTGCGCGTCGCTGGAGACACGTGGTCGTTGGTGGTCCGCGACGATGCCGCCGGCAAAGCGCGCGCACGCAGCGTCGAGGTCGTCGTCGTTCCACAGTCCAGTACGGGATCGCTCGATGTGCACGTTGACGGCTACTGGATTCCCGTGCAGCCACGCGCCGGACATGGCCGACGGACGCGTGATGGCAGCAGCGCGTCGGGGGCGGGGACGCAGCGTGTCCTGGCGCCAATGCCCGGCAAAGTGCTCCGCGTGTTGGTCAAGCCCGGGGATGAAGTCAGGACGCGGCAAGGGCTGGTTGTCGTCGAAGCAATGAAAATGGAAAACGAACTGCGCGCCGCACGCGAGGGTCGGGTGCGCGAGGTGCTGGTCGCCGAAGGACAGTCGGTCGAAGCGGGCACAGCCCTCGTGGTCGTGGAGTAGTGCCCCGTGTTTAAGGCGATCTACCGTCACCTGCGCGCCAGCCTCGTGGTGGTGGCGATCATCATTGCCGCAGTGCTGGTGTCGGTGTTTGCGGTGGATCTCGGTCCGGCGCTAAAGGAACGAGCCGAACGAGCGGGATCGAACTGGCTCGCGCGCCCCCTACACATCGGGCGGCTGGGGGTGATGCTCGCTCCGGGACGCTTCGTCATTGAAGACTTGCGCATCGAAGGGCTGACGCCGGAATCGAGGCCGTGGCTCGAAGCCAAACGCATCGAGATTTCGTTGACGTGGCGCGCGCTCTTCAGTCGCGAAGTACTGCTCGATTCGGTGTTGATGACCGACTGGCGCATGGTTGTGGAGAGCTTTCCGAACGGGCTCCACAACTGGCCGCGCTTGAATGGGCCGCCTCGGACCGCGAGCGGGCGGCCGCGCCCAGTCGTGACGACCGCCCAATACGTCCGCGCCATGCGCGGCGAATTCGTCTTCGACGACCACGCCGCACGCTGGGGAGTGATCGCCCGCAATCTCGACGTCACCGCGGGCAAATTGATCGACTATCGCGGCCGCGCGCGCTTCTCGGACGGCACCATCCACTTCGCCGACTTCCAGCCCATGACGGCGAGCATGACGACGAATTTCACCGTCAAGGACGGCAAGATTCTGCTCGACCGGATTGACCTCGAAACCGACGGCGCCCAGTCGCTGCTGACTGGAACGGTGGACGCGGCGCGGTGGCCGGAGATGTTCTACCACGTGAAATCTCACGTCCAGTTTCCGCGCATGCGCGAGATTTTCTTTGCCGACAATACCTTCGCGCTGCACGGTGAAGGCGATTTCGTTGGGACGTTCCATCTTTTCAAGGGCGGCCGAGAGCTCAAAGGCGACTTCGTCAGTGCGGAAGCCGGGATCAACGACTACCGCTTTCAAAATCTCAAGGGCTCGCTGGAGTGGCTACCCGATCGCTTTGAAGTGACGCAGGCGACAGCCGACTTCTTTCAAGGGCAGACACGGCTCCATTACAAAATGGCGCCGCTTGGCCGATCGGGGCTGCGCGGACGCGCGACGTTCGATGCCGAATACGAGGACATCGATCTCACCGAGCTCATGAGTTTTTTCGAAACGAAGGGTCTTCGCGTCGCTGGCCGTGCCTCGGGACGCAACGTGCTCGAATGGCCCCTCGGCCAGTTTGCCGAGCGCACGGGACAGGGCTCGATTGTCGTGACGCCTGCGGCAGGTACTTTCTTGATGGGTCGCGACCTCAGCGAAGCGCAAATCGCGGCCGCTGAAGCGCGCGCACAGCAGATGGGTCCGTTCAGCAGCCACACTCCGTTGGCGCCCGTGGTGATGAGCGGGGCACTCAATTATTCATTTAATGGCTCAGGCGTCCGGATCGACTCCGGGGAGATTGCTACCGAAGACACCTTCGCCACGTTCAGCGGCGACACCAGTTGGCGTTGGGACGGGGCGCGCATTCCTTTTCACGTCACGAGCGCCAATTGGCAGGAGAGCGATCGACTGCTCGTCGGTCTAATGACGGCGTTCGGTTCCCCGACGCGCGCGATTCAAATGGATGGCGCAGGCGAATTCGATGGCCTACTGACCGGCGCATTTCGCCGGCCGCGCATCGAGGGACGTCTGCGCAGTCACGCCATGCGCGCATTTGACGTCACCTGGGGTGACGCGGTCGCCGATGTCGTCATCGAGAACTCGTACGCCAACGTCAGCAACGCCGTCATCACGCGCGGCGCCTCGCGCATGAATGTATCGGGATTGTTTTCGCTCGGCTATCCGCGGCGCGACCAGGGCGAGGAAATCAACGCGCGTATTCGCATCGATCGTCGGCTTGTGTCGGATCTGCTCGACGCGTTCAACCTCGAAGGGTATCCCGTCACAGGTGTGCTCTCGGGCGAGTTTCATGTCTATGGCCCCTATACACGTCCATTCGGGTTTGGACGGATGACGATCGACAACGGGACGGCGTACGGCGAGCCGTTTGCGACCGCGTCGGCTGGACTCCGGTTTGAAGGCCACGGCGTGCGTCTCGATGCGGTGGACATTGCCAAGGGCGGCGGCCGCATCACGGGTGCTGCCTACGTCGGATGGAATGGAACGTATTCGTTCAACGCCGACGGTCGTGGACTAGCCGTCGAGACCTTGAATGCGGCGACGTTTGCCGGGTTGCCGCCCTTCTATGGCGCACTTGGCTTCTCGGCGGGAGGCAGCGGCACCTTTGACGACCCGCGCTATGACGTGCGCGTGGACGTGCAGGATTTGTTTTTCGGCGAAGAAGGAATCGGCGAGGTCACCGGCCGTCTCTCCATCCGCGACCAACTCCTGACCTATGAGCTCGAGGCCGCATCACCTCGCCTGGCGGTTTCGGGCACGGGGCGCGTTGTCTTTGACGACCGTGCGCAGGCCGAACTCTCGTTCCGCGTCAGCGACACGTCGCTCGACCCTTACGCGCGGGTCTTTCAACCAAATCTCTCGCCTTACACCACCGCGACGGCGAGCGGAACAATCCGCGTGACCGGGGACTTATACGACGCGAGGGCCTTACGCATCGCTACCTCGATCGAAATGCTCGATATGCAGCTGGTCGACTACAACGTGCGCAATCAAGGACCGATTGCGCTCAACGTCGACGGCCAGACGCTGCGCATCGACAGCATGCGGTTGGTGGGCGAGGACACGGCGCTCGATTTGGCCGGGAGTGTCGACTTGCAACGGCAAACGTTGTCGCTTCAAGCCAATGGCGCCGCAAACCTGGCCGTCTTGCAGGGGTTCCTCGGCGACATTCGCAGTTCAGGGCGCGCCGACGTATCGGCACTGATCGGTGGTACCGCGAGCCGGCCCATCGTTTCGGGCCAGGCGATGTTGATTGAAGGTCGGCTGCGTCATTTTTCGTTTCCGCACGCGATTGAAAATCTCAACGGCGTGGTGACGTTCAATGCGGCTGGCATTCGGCTCGATGACCCGGCCTATACGAAGCCTTTGAGCGGCCGCATCGGCGGGGGCGCCGTTCAATTTGCCGGTCGCGTCGGCATGGCGGGATATCAGTTGACCGAGTTCGACGTCACGGCAACGGGACGCGACATGCGGCTGCGATTCCCGGAGGGCATGCGGTCGGTGGTGGACGCGACGCTGGCGCTACAGGGTCCGGCCACTGGTCCAATTTTAAGCGGCGTCGTCACTGTTCAAAATGCGAGCTGGACGAGTGGGTTCGATACGTCAGGCAACGTCTTTAGCCTGGGCGCCGGTGACGACGAGGCATTGGCGTTGCCTGGTCCGAGTCCCAGCCGGTCGTCGACGTTGCCGCTCCGCTACGACATCCGCATTGTCGCGCCATCAACGCTGCGCATCGAGAATGACCAGGCGCGCATCGTCGCCAGCGCCGATCTCAATCTGCGCGGCACATTTGATCGACCGTTACTGTTCGGGCGCGCCGATATCGAGCGGGGCGACGTCCGCTTTGAAGGACGGCGCTACCAGGTGACTCGCGGCAGCCTCGACTTTACCAACCCCAATCGCATCCAGCCGTTCTTCGACATTGAGGCCGAAACCCGCGTTCGCGTGCCGCAACAGACATATCGCGTCACGCTGCGTATGGCCGGCACAACCGAGCGCATGCAGCCGGAGTTCACGTCCGATCCGCCGTTGGCCCCAATCGACATCCTCACCATGCTGTTCAGCGATGGCGCGCCAAGCGGTGACATTGAGCTCGCCTCGTTGCGGCAGCCCAATCAACGGGAGCAGGACTTATTGCAGGCGCGCGCCACCCGTGCGCTCACCGGCGCATTGTCAGCGGAAGTCGGGCGCGTGGTGGAGCAAACATTCGGCGTCGATACCTTTCAGATCACGCCGCTCCTGTCTGACCCATATCAGCAATCGTCCCGCCTCAACGTCAACCCGGCCGCGCGCGTCACGATTGGCAAGCGCATTTCCGACCGTGTGTATTTGACCTACGCACGCAGCCTCTCCTCGTCCACTCGCGATGAGATCATTCTGCTCGAGTACGATCAAACCGACAGTCTCGGCTGGGTGCTGTCGCAAAACGAAGATCGCACCTACGCCCTCGAAGTCCGCAAGAGACATACATTCTGATGAAGTTCGCGTCGTGCCTTGCTCTGATCGCCCTCCTGATCAGCGCTGTCCCGGCGCGAGCCGACGTGCGCGACTTCCTTGGCCGCCCCGTTGCCGCAAATCGCGTCGAACTCGCCGGCATTCAATCGCTGGATCCAGCTGTACTGCAACTGATCGAAACCCGAGTCGGCGAGCCGCTGTCGATGGAGCGCGTCCGCGAAACCATCGATCATTTAATCGGCCTCGGACGGTTCGAAGACATCCGCGTGTTTGCAGAAGTCGCGACCTCGCCGCCTGAAGCGGTGACGTTGCGCTGGGTGCTCGCGCCGGTGCAGCGAATCGATCGCATCGAGATAGCAGGCAACGCCGCGTTCACTCCAGAGGAGCTGCGGGACGCGATTGTCGATCGTGTCGGCAACATGCCGGGCAGTTCGCGCTTGGCAGAGATCGTGAGCGTGGTTCACACCTACTACGAGGAACGAGGCTACCAGCGTCCGGAAATCGTGCCGCGCTTTTCTCCCGGGCGCGCACCGGAACTGGTGACGCTGTCGCTGGCAATCGCGCCCGGCGTACGAACGACAATCGGCGTAGTCACCATAATGGGCGATGGCACGCAGTCCCCGGAAACCGTCTTGGCGCGGCTCGGCATCGGGCGCGGTCGTCCGTACGATCGCGTCGCAATCGACACACGCCTCGAAGCCTTCGAAGAGGAACTGCGCAGTCAGGGTTACTACGAAGCGACAGCAGAGGCAACCGCGAGATTCAACGACGACGGGGTTACCGCCGATGTCACCGTGACGATCGAGCGCGGCCCTCGAGTGCGTGTCGTCTTCGCTGGAGACCCGCTGCCCGAGAATCGACGTGACACGCTGGTGCCGATTCGGCAGGAGCGGAGCGTCGATCTCGATCTGCTCGAGGACGCAAGCCGCAACATCGAAACATTTCTGCGACAGCAGGGCTATCGCACGGCTCAAGCCCGTTACACGCGGGAATCGAAAGCCGGAGAAATGGTGTTGACGTTTACCGTCACGCGCGGTCCATTGCATCGGCTGGCCACACTCGACCTTGAGGGTGCCACGGCGTTGCCACGTGAGAAGCTCGCGCCGTTATTGCAGTTGAAGCCCGGCGAAGCATTTGTCGATAGTCGGGTTGCAGCCGTCGCGACCGCAATTACCGAAGTCTACCGAGTAGAGGGTTTTGCACGCGCGGCCGTAAAAGCAGAGACGACGACCGTTCCGCAATCGTCGGAAACATCGCGTGCTGCCCCGGATCAGACCGCAGTAGCGGTGAGGCTGATTGTGTCGGAGGGACCGCGCACGATTGTGGGCGCGGTCGACATCGACGGCGCCCAGGAATTGCCGGAAGCGCAACTACGACCGCTGCTCTCATTGACTAGCGCGAGACCCTACTACCGGCCGCTCCTCGATGCCGATCGCAATGCGATCGAGCAGCTCTATCGCGATGAGGGGTTTCAGAACATACGCGTCGAGGGGACGACCGTGCCCAACGCCGATGGCACGCGGGTGGACGTGCGCTGGGAAATTCGCGAAGGCGCGCGCACGATTGTCGATCATGTGCTGGTGAGCGGAAACTTCCACACCAGCGCCGAGCTGATTCGGCGCGAGGTTGCGCTGCAACCCGGCCGTCCGCTTGGAGATACCGCGATCATTGAGAGTCAGCGGCGCCTCGCCGCGTTGGGATTGTTCAGGCGGGTCCGAATCATCGAACTACCTCACGGCGCCAGCACGACCCGCGACGTGTTGATTGAGGTGGAAGAAGCGGACCCAACGTCTGTGTCGGTCGGCGGCGGCGTCGAGGCCAGCCGGCGCCTTCGACGAGTCAATGATCAGGCGGTGGATCAGATCGAGCTGGCGCCGCGTGGCTTTTTTGAGATCACGCGCCGCAATCTGTGGGGGAAGAATCGCTCGGTCAGCGCCTTCACCCGCATTAGCTTCCGACCGCGCGACCCGGCAGTCGATTCAACCGATCCCACCGACGAGGGCGGTTATGGCTTCAACGAGTATCGGATTTTCGGCGCCTTTCGCGAGCCGCGCCCGTTTAATCGCCCCGGTGATTTGCAGATAACTGGCTTCCTCGAACAAGCCAAACGCACCAGTTTCAATTTCAGTCGGCGTGGCATACGCGCCGAATATGGGCGTCGGATCGGCGAGCGGCTCACCATCAGCGGACGTTACGCCTTCGATCGCACGCGCTTGTTCGACGAACAAATCCAACCCGAAGACCGGCTGCTGATCGATCGCGTGTTCCCGCAGGTGCGTTTGTCCACGTTCACGGGCTCGGTCCTTCACGACTCGCGTAACGACGTTCTCGACCCCGAACGCGGTGCAGTGATCGGCGCCGACGGTACCATCGCCGCGCGTCGCGCTGGCTCTGAAGTCGGCTTCGTGCGCAGTTTTCTGCAGGCGTTCGGTTACCGCCGGATACCAGGTGCCGCGCGCCTCATTCTCGCCGCCGGCATGCGTTTCGGACTCGCCGTCGGGTTTGAACGACTTGTTGAACGATTTGTAACCGCAGACCCGAGCGGCAATCCCATTGTCGATGTGGTTGACGACGTGCCGGCGAGCGAGCGTTTTTTCGCCGGCGGCGATACCACGGTCCGCGGGTTTGTTCTCGATCGGCTGGGGACTGACGATACGCTCAACGATCAGGGATTTCCTACAGGCGGAAGTGGTCTGGTGGTGATGAACGTCGAAGTGCGAACGCCGTATTGGAAGGGTCTCGGCGGCGTTGGATTCTTCGACGCCGGCAACGTCTTTCGACGCGCGACCGATGTCTCGCTTACGAAGCTGCGCCCGGCCTCTGGCGTTGGCGTGCGTTATCGCTCGCCACTCGGACCCCTGCGCGTTGATTTCGGATTCAATCTCGATCGCCAGTTCCTGCGAAGCGGCGTCAAGGAACGCGGAATGGTGTTTCACATTTCGCTTGGTCAGGCATTTTGATGCACTGTGTCCTGCTGACCGTCAGCGTCGTCCTGGCCGGACAATCCGCCGAACTGATCGAACGCACGCTCGCCATTGTTGGCGGGCAGGTCATTACGCTGTCCGACGTGCAAACGGCCGCAGCGTTGGGACTTGTCGATGGGGTTGCGACGACGGATTCCGTCGATGTGGCCACGCCGAAATTGGTGGAACGATTGCTCATCCTGCGTGAAGTGCAACGGTATTCACCAGCGGAACCAACGGATGCCGAGATTGCGGAGCGTCTTGCCCAGGTTCAGCGACGGTTCCCGAATCTCGATTCGTTCCGGCGCGTATTAGACGCTGGCGGCTTTACCGAGGCGCGGGTGCGCGCGTGGCTACGCGATGATCTGCGCATTGCCGCGTATCTGCGTCAGCGCTTTGCCGCGGCCGGTGCCCCGAGCGAGGACGAAGTCACGAGTTATTACACGCAGCGACGCGACGAGTTCGACAAAGCGGGCAATACGGTTGAGGAAGCGATGGCCACCATTCGCGAACGACTGGCCGCCGAGCGTCGTGCAGAGTTGATTGCGGCCTGGATCGGCGACCTGCGACGGCGCACCGCCGTCATCGAACTATGGCGAGCCAAGTAGGTCTTCATGGTGGCGTTCAAGAAGGTCATGAGCGCGCCTGTGACGACCTCGCAACAGGGCTAATCCGCTCTCGCGCGACATCGCAACCAAAAGGGCCGGCTTCACCGCCGGCCCTTTTTATTTGTAGCAACGTAGCGCCGCCCGACCCCGCGTTCGCCTCAGCCCAGAAAGCATCCGCAGATACCCACAGATGGCACCGATGTGTCGCCGCGCGCGGACGACGCGTCTCACGGCGCGAGCCGCAACGGGCTCGCTCATATCTGAGCCATCTGCGTTTATCGGTGGATGTTTTGGCCGCGGTGGCGGCCCGCGCTACTCACGTTCCGCTTTGCATGCGGGCGTGTCGGGACATTCGCGTATCCAGTCGAAGCCGGTAAGTTCCTCGTCGAGCACCCGTCAGCTAAATAGCGCACACCTAGCGAAGAAACGCGTAGGCTGCCGCCACTTGTCCGATGTTGAACAAGGCGTGGCTGGCGATCGCGGCCACGGCGCTTCGACGAACGACGTAGATGACACCCCACGTGGCGCCGAGCAGTCTGGTGAT
>WUUC01024009.1_pt1 | contig 21247 bp, 14 predicted proteins | sample 6278441 | NCBI WGS metagenome assembly WUUC01 (sample SAMN13675441, study PRJNA597444) | soil metagenome | isolation source: soil | place: USA: Washington | collected 2017-10
CGCGATCTTGAACAAGTCGCCACGGTCACATAGGTAGAGGCAGAAGCCGAAGATCAGCAGGTCGAAGCGCGCGTCCTCGAACGAAAGCTCGTCCGCCGTGCCGACCTGAACCTGCACTTTGGCGAAGCGCTGCTTGGCATCTTCCACGGCGGCAACGGACGGTTCGATTCCGACGCATTCGGAACCGTACAGCCCACGCAGCGCCTCCAGCCGATAACCATTCGCGCAACCGACCTCCAGCACCGACTTGGGCGCGAGGTCCAGGGCGCGAATCGCGCGTAGCACCGGATCGAGTCGTAGGCGCTCGGGCAAGTCCGCCATGAATGCGCGGTTGCGCGCGTGCCAGGCGTCGCCTTCTGAGCCGCGGAACGCATCACGCTGTGGGTTGTTGTTCATCGCTGATTCCGGGCTCACCAGGCCGAAGCGGCCTGGACGGAGTGCAGCAATCATATGCCGGATTGCAGCGCCGTCCAGGAGGCCGGGCTGTCTGACTCACAGAGCGCCCGCGGGGGGTCGGCCGCCTTCGCACCACGCCTCGACGCCACGTGCGGAGCTGGGGCTATCGCAGAGCGAGCATGGCGTCTGTAACGCGCGCGGCTCCGCGACCATCCACCAGCGCCTGGCCGGCGTGTGCCATCGCGCTCCGCGCCCTTTGGTCACGCGCGAGCGACGCGATCTCCGCGCCGAGCCGAGCCGCGTCGAGGGTGGCGCTGCGGCCCAGATCAATCCCTGCCCCGTGGCGTGCGACCGCTTGCGCGACTGGCACCTGATTGTCGGCCAGCACGACCATTAGGGCAGGAACACCCATGTACATGAGCTCCCAGCAGGTGCTGCCTCCGGCAGTCACGGCGAGATCCGCCCAGGCCATGCGCGCAGGCATGTCGTCCACAGCAGCGACCACGGTCACGCGTTCGCCGAGCGCGCGCGCCGCACTCTCGATCCGGGCGCCATGTGGGTTGCTGCCGCCGACGATGACCAGCGCCTGCACGTCTTCGACCGCGGCGAGCGCGGCCAGTGCGACCGAGGTGAAGTCGGCGGGATCGGCGCCCCCCAGGGTGATGAGCAGGCGGCCGGCCTGAGCCGGGACGCTCCGTGCTCGTGCCGGGTACGCAGTGAACTCGCAGCGCAACAGCGCATAGCGCGCGCCCAGCAAGAGCTCAGTGTCGGGAGAACGTCGCGCGTACGGCCCCGGCTCCGCGTACAGGTTCTGATTGAGCACGAGATCTGCGCAGTACTCTTCGCCGTGCCCGTAGTCGTCCACGAACAAGAGGCGCCGGCCCGACGCCTTCAAGCGAGCCTGGTATGTCGCGCCGAACTGATAGCCGTCGCAGACGATCCACGCCGCACCCAGCTCCGCAGCCAAAGCCGCCGTGGCATCGGCGTCAGCGGGGCTCGCTGGCTCGACTGCCAGCAGGCGCTGACTGGCGCCCTCGCTGCGCAGGCGCTGCGCAAATTCCGGTACCTCCTCCGCCAATGCGAAAGTCACCGGTCCGCATCGCTGCAGCCAGTGCTGGGCCAGCGCGAGACAACGCATGAGATGCCCGAGGCCTATCCGCCGATTGCCATCGGCTCGGATCAGCAGGTGCTCGCCGCCGCCGCTCGCGCACGCGGTGTCACCGGGGGAAACTGTCATCGCGCGAAAGCATGAACCAGCAGCGGCCCCGAGGCGAGAGCGGCCGCGCCGCCCCCTAGTTCACTTGCAGGTAGTCCAGGCGTAATTGCAGCGTGCGTCCCTGCGTGTCGAAGGTCGGATCACCCCAGACCCGCGCGGAGCCCGGCTGCGCCAGACAGTTCGCGAACGCGACGGGTTCTGTAAGAGCTTCGGGCCAAATGCGAACCTGGAGCGTGTCACCCGCATGCACTGCAAGCGGTGTCGCGAGCGGCAGGTCGAAGGACCAACCGTGCCGCACGCGCCGCAGCCTCAGCTCGGAAGTGGAGCAGCGTCCTCCCGCGCACACCTCGGCGTGCAGCCAACCGTCAGCCTTCTTGTTGTAAGGTCCCCGTGACGCTGCGATCCCCATCACGAACCCTGCCTGGCTGACCGGCACCTCGGCATGCACACTGGCCCCCTCGTTCAGGTTCCATACATCTGGACTTTCGTCCTGGCAGGGCAGGTCTCTCGGCGCCACGCGCGGCTGAGTGAAGCGCGATCTGTGGGGGATCGCTCGACGCGTCCAACCCTTCGCGTTGCGGCTGAGCAAGCTCAGCCAGTTTATCTCGATCGCGCTGCCCAACGCGATCCACGACGCTGACGTCTCGTCGGCGAGCTCCACGTGGAAAGGCTCGACCGAAGCAGTGGCCGTGTAGACGCGCCCGCTCAGCGGCTCGAGGGAGCAGCGCCGAGTAGCCTTGCTACCGCATACACCCAGCTTGAAGCCGTTGGTCGCCTCGCCGTACGAGAAGGGAAGCCGGATGAAGTCGAAGCTGGTCGTCAGATCGTCGCTGCGCCAACGGCCAACGCCCTCGGCACACTGCGCAGCGCCGCACGAAGACACGATCGAGCCCAGGGCGATGAACGGCTCCCGTGCCGAGCCCCCCAGGCTGAGCCCCTTGCGCAGCGTAGGAGGGAGGGCCCGCCGGATCGCTTCGTTCGAAAGCATCCCCTGCAGCTGGGTGGCGTCAGGGTACGGGATGTCGCCGGCCAGGTGGACCGGATCGCCGTCAGCGACGAACGCGCGAACGTTCTCGGTCTGCCGGCGGAAGGAGTCGGAGCGCCAAACCATTTCGTTGAAGTCGTCGGGAGCGCGCTGAAGGAACGCCGCCAGGACCGCGATCGCCGAGGCCAAGCCAACAGCGCGCTGCAGCAACGCCGTGCGCACGCGCCCTGACCACGGATCGAAGGCGCGCAGCCCGAACCAGACGTTCGCGACGACGCCGATCGCCATGAGGTCCCCGTAGCGCGAGCTCAGTCCCTGAATGTTGCTCCCGCGCGAGTAAGCGATCGCGGCAGCGTGCGCGAGCACCCACGCCGAAAGGCCTAGACTCAGCAAGTCCGTGGAGGAAGGCCGCCCGAGCCTGATGCGAACCGCGCAGTAGAACAGGAGCGGTGACCAAGCCAGCAGCACGTGGAACCAGGACGGCGACAGCGGCCAGCTGCCGGGGACCCGGAATGCGTCCAGCCAGCTTTGCAGGCTGTCGGCCTTCCAATCGGCATGCGGCGAGAATTCTGGGAGCGCAGCGAAGCCTCCCAACGCGATGGCCAGAAGAAGGCCGGCGCCGACGAAACCCGGCGCGCGCCCCAGGGAGCCCGCTTGTACGCGCAGCAGGAGCAGGGCCGCGGCGATGGGAGCCACCAGGGGCCCCGACGCCATGGTGAAGAGGGAGCCGAACGCGAGCGCCGCGACGCCGACCACTGTCAGCATCCTATTCGCGCCGCTCGCAGCCAACGCAAGGGTCGCGGCCGCAAATCCGGTCAGGAAATAGAACTGGTTCTGGAAGCCAACGAGCGTGTTCTCCCAGGCGTATGGCAAGACAGCCAGGATGATCAATACGCCCGCCAGGACTGCCTTCTGCCAGGTGGTGCTCAAGCCGCGCACCAGCGTCGCGAACAGAAACGTGTAGATCGCGGCGAAGATCAGCGTGTTCGCGTAGACGACGACCAGATTGTCCCATTGCCCTCCGTTGAGCGTGAACAGCGCCAGGAAGAGCAACCGTGTCCATACGATCCGATGCTCATTGTGCGGATTGACGAGCACCTCGTCCCAAGTGAGGTTGCCCTCGAGCCACGGCGCGAGCAGGCGCCGCCCCTCCGCGTCCCATTGATCCCAGTAGGGAATGCTCTCCGCGTACAAGCCGACGACCGCGATGCGTACGCAAGCGACCGCAAGAAACAGCGCCGGTATGGTGAGCTGGCTGAACTCGCGCCGACCAGGGAGGGACAACCGCATACAGGGCGCTATCAAAGCACGCCCCCCGCATGCGATCCACGACGCGCCCAGCTCGCGGTGAGAGCGGCCGCTGCAGCGCCCTCTCCGGGCCGGGCCCCGACCCACGGGCGAGGGCCGCTGCGCTGCGCCAGGCAGGCGAACCGCTGACCGAGCCGTGGGCTACCCTCCCCCCTCCGCTGCGTGTATAGCTAGCCCCCCGATGACCACCGCTCCTTCTGAACGCCCCATCGACCCCTACGCTTACGTACGCGGCAAAACCGTGCTCGTCACGGGCGCCGCCGGAACCGTAGGCAGCGCGCTCGTGCGCAAGCTCGCCCCCGAGGCACGCGCCGTGCGCTGCTTCGATCATGCCGAGACTGAGCTGTTCTACCTGAGTGAGGAGTTCCGCGGCCCAACCGGCGGCAACGTGACCTACCCGCTCGGCGACGTGCGAGACCTGGACCGGCTGCGCTTCGCGATGAACGAGGTGGACGTCGTCTTCCACGCCGCGGCGCTCAAGCACGTCGGGCTCGGCGAGTACAATCCGTTCGAGGTAGTGCAGACGAATCTAGTGGGGCTCAACAACATCGTTCGCGCGGCCCTCGATGCCAACGTGGAACGCGTGATCTTCACCTCATCGGACAAGGCGGTCAATCCCACCAACGTGATGGGCGCCTCCAAGATGATGGGCGAGCGTCTGATCGGCGCCTCCAATGAGATCCGCGGCCTGCGCCGCACGCGCTTTGCCTCGGTGCGCTTCGGCAACGTGATCGGCTCGCGCGGTTCGGTCGTGCCGATCTTCGCGCGTCAGCTGCTCGCTGGCGAACCGCTCACGATCACCCACGAGGCCATGACCCGCTATGTGATGACCGTGGACGAGGCGGCGGCCCTGGTGGTCGAGGCCGGCGCGCTGGCAAAGGGCGGCGAGGTGTTCGTCACCAAGATGCGCGCGCTGCGCGTCACCGACCTAGCCACGGCGATGGCCAATCTGCTGAGCGCTGGGCGTTGGAGCATGACGACCACCGGCGTGCGGCCTGGCGAGAAGCTGTACGAGGAGTTGCTCATGGGCGACGAGCGCGAGCGCACGTTGGACGTAGAGCGCCTGCTGATCGTGCTGCCCCCAGCCGGCTCCGAGTACGCCGACAAGCCCACGGCCACCAGCTTTCCGAAGAGCGCACCGCTGATCAAGGAATGGTCGTCGGCCCGCGACACGTTAATGTCCGTGGCGGAGATCGAGGCATATCTCACCACCAACAAGATTCTGGCACCCTTCCTGCCCACAGGAGCTCGCTCGTGACAAGGACGCCCCGTTCACTCGTCACCGGCGGTGCCGGTTTCATCGGTCGCTGGGTGGTCGCCCGCCTGCTGCAAGCGGGGCACCGCGTAACGGTGCTCGATGACCTCTCGAATGGCCGTCGCGAGAACGTCCGCGAGTTCGAGGGGCACGCCTCGTTCGAGGGCCTACGTGAGGGCGACGTCGCCGACGCCACGTGCCTGAAGGAGCTGTTCGCAGGCGAAGGCTTCGACCAGGTGTTCCACCTCGCCGCCTCCATCCACGTGCAGAAGTCGATCGACGATCCGTGGCCCACCTTCCGCAACGACGCAGAGGGGACGTTCCGCCTGCTAGAGGCCTGCCGCGAGCAGTTCTTCGCGCGCAACGGCCTCTCGATCGCGAATCGCGCGTTCGATTACGAAAAGCAGCAGCCATTGCTGCTCGACCGGAGGCCACGCGTGACCGTCATGTCCACCTGCATGGTGTACGACCTCGCAGCCGATCAGGCGATCGCCGAGACCCACCCGTATCGTCCCGCTTCTCCTTACGCAGCCGCGAAGATCGCCGCCGACGCGCTCGCGATCTCCTATTTCCACTCCTACTCACTGCCGGTCACGGTGGTGCGGCCGTTCAACACCTATGGCCCGTGCCAGAAGAGCAACTCGGAGGGCGGTGTTGTCTCGATCTTCTTGATGCGCGATCTCTCCGGAGAGCCGCTCAAGGTAAAGGGCTCGGGCCTTCAGACCCGCGACCTCTTGTACGTCGAAGACTGCGCCGACTTCATCCTCGCAGCCAGCACGAGCCGTGAAGCCGAGGGCCAGATCATCAACGCTGGAACCGGAGCGGAGGTCTCGATTTTGGATCTTGCGGCCAAGTGCTGCACCGGCAACAACCGGGTCGAGAAGGTCGCGCACGACCATCCGCAAGCCGAGATCATGCGGCTGCGCTGCGATTCTTCGAAGGCTTCGCGCCTATTGGGCTGGAAGCCCACGATCAGCCTCGACGAAGGGCTGCGCCGTACGCGCGCCTGGCTCGCAGACAATCGGTGGGCTTGGTGAGCAAGCCCACGCAGAAGGCGGCGCTGCCCTATGGCAGGCAGCTGATCGACGACGACGACATCGCCGCCGTGAACGCCCAGCTTCGTGACCCGTTCCTCACGCAGGGTCCAACCGTGGCCGCGTTCGAGCAAGCGCTGTGTGAAGCTACCGGCGCCCCGTATGCCGTCGCCGTATCGAGCGGCACGGCCGCGTTGCACCTCGCCTGCCTCGCCGCGGGCGTCAAGGCGGGCTGCCACGGTCTCGTCCCCGACATCACGTTCGTCGCCACCGCTAACGCACTACGCTATTGCGGCGGCACGCCGGTTCTGGTCGACGTGGATCCCGACACCGGTCTCGTCTCCATGCCGGCGCTGAAGGAAGCGGTCGCGCTGCTCAAGGCGCAGGGCAGAAAGATTTCGACGCTCGCGCCCGTGAGCTTCTCGGGCGCAGTGGCCGACCTGCCCGCCGTCGCTGCGCTCGCCAAGGACGTGGGCGCGCTCGTGATCGAAGACGCCGCGCATTCGCTCGGCGCGAGCTACCAGGTGAACGGAGAGAGCTTCCGCTCGGGCTCGTGTGCGCACAGCGACATGGCCATCCTCTCGTTCCATCCGGTCAAGCACGTGACCACCGGCGAAGGCGGCGCCATCACCACGCGCGACCCGGGCTTGTACCAGCAGCTCTGTGACCTGCGCACGCACGGCATCACCAAAGACTCAGCGCGGCTCTCGCGCAACGATGGGCCCTGGTACTACGAGCAGCAGGCGCTCGGTTACAACTACCGAATCACCGACCTGCAATGTGCGTTGGGCGTGAGCCAGCTCAAGAAGCTCGATCGCTTCGTCACCCGTCGCCGAGAGATCGCGGCCCGCTATGACGCAGCGCTGGCCACGCCCGAGCTCACGACTGGCTATCAAGCGCTCAGGATCCGTGCTGGGGTGCGCTCCAGCTATCACCTGTACGTGGTGCGCTTGCGCGCTCGCCCCGGCGAAACCAGCTCCCAGGTGGCCGCTCGGCGCCTCGCCCTGTTCACCGTGCTCCGGGAGGCTCAGATCTTTGCCCAGGTCCACTACATCCCGCTGCACCAGCAGCCAGACTTCATCGCCGCCGGCCTGAGCAACGACTCGTTCCCTGGCGCCGACGCGTACTACGCCTCGTGCATCAGCCTGCCCATGTTCCCGGCCATGGCCGACACCGACGTCGACCGCGTCGTCGAGGTGTTGCGCCTCTGATCCGCCTCCCGGGCGAAGCGCTTCATCAACGCGCCACCGTAGAGTCACCGGCCGTTGAACCGAACGAGGAGTGCAACGAAGTGAAGGGCACGAATTCGGTCTTCGTCAACGGCTTTTGCGGCGAGTTCGCGGGGATCATCGACGCGCTCGAGTCCCAGTATGGGATCGACGCCTATCACGTCTCGGACTCGCAGAGCTGCGAGCTGAACATCTTCGAGCTCTTCCGTCGGCAGGTCAGGCCGGCACGACCCGATACAGCCTTGCGGACCGAGCTGGCGCCGCACTTTCAGACCTTCGTCGAGATGTACTCACGGCACTGGTACCCGATGAAGATCAGCGAGGGGTCGTACCGCGACTACTTTCATCTCTACATCGACTTCTTCTCGGGCCTGTTCGCCGATAAGGGGTTCAGTGCCGCGATCTTCGCCAATGCCCCTCACGAGGGCCCCGACTACGTCGCCTATCTGATCGCCAAGGCGCGAAAGCTGAAGACCCTCATCTTCTATCAAAGCATCTTCGAGAACCGCACCTTCATCTCGGACGGACTCGACATCTTCAATGAGCACATCATCAACGGCCGCGCCGAGAACGACGAGAGCCGCTTGCAGGCTGCCGTTCAAACCGCCGTCGACAGCATCGGCCGCTGGGCCTACATGCAAGACGTCGCTGGCCGGGCCGACCTGTCGTATTTGACCCTGCTCAAGAACACCAGGCTGCACTTCAAGAAGAACCCATTCCTGTTAGCCAAGATCGCGGCGGAAGCCCTCGCCTTCTTGCAGGAGTACAAGCGGTTCGCGACGGTGCCGACCGACCTGGCTGCGACAAAGTACATCTACTTCCCCATGCACCTGCAGCCGGAGCTGACGACGGCCACGCTGGGCGGCGTCTATTGTGACCAGCTCAGGGCGCTGCGCGAGCTCTCGCAGAAGCTGCCACCCGGGTACAAGATCCTGGCCAAGGAGAACCCGAAGCAGACCGCTTTCAAGCGGCCGCGCGGCTACTACCGCTCTTTGACTCAGATCCCGCACGTCGAACTGGTAGCGACCAACGTATCCACGGTAGATCTGACCAAGTATGCCGCAGCGGTCGCCACCATCTCGGGCACAGCCGGATGGGAGGCCGTGTGCCTCAAGAAGCCCGTCATCACCTTCGGCGTCTGTTGGTACCGCGGATTTGAGGGCGTCTTTCCCTTCGACACAGTCGATCGCCTGGAGCCCCTGTTGGCTTCGACCCCAGCGCGCGTTCCGCATGAGCAGGCTTTCGCTCGCTTGCTCAAGAGCACCCTCGACTGCTGCGTCGATCCGGCCTACGTCGCTTTTCAGAAGCGCTTCGATCCCAACCGCAATACGACCACGATCAACAGCTTCATCCATGAATTTCTCGGAGACCCAGCGTGAAGTCCTGAGAAGCGTCAAGTGGCTGTTCAGCTCATACGTTTTTCAGTTCGTCATAAGTTTCGGATCCCTCTACTTCGTGACCCGACACCTGGGTCCCGAGAAGTACGGGGAGCTCTCCTATGTCGTCGGAATCCACGGCTTCGTCGAACTTCTCCTCAGCATCGTCCACCAAGATGTCTTCAAGAAGAGGATCATCCTGAGCGAGAACAAGGAAGAAGTATTCCAATCCTTCTTCGCGTTTCAGTTCTGGCTCGCGCTCGCAGTGATCGGAGTCACGCAAGGCCTCTTCTGGCTTGTCCAGTTCGAGACCTACGAAAAGCGGATTATGCTCCTGATCCTCTCGGCAGGCTTGGTCTTCCGGGTGTCCGACGTGATCTCTTACCTCTTTAGCGCCGAGATGAAGAACGCCTACATCAGCAAGTCCGAGATGCTGACGGTCGGCACCTTCGAGCTGACGCGATTCATCTTGGCCATCAAGAAGATGGAGCTGATCACATTCGTTTTCGCGTTCATCGTTCAGAAGGTCGCCAACTTCGCCACGCTTGTCTACATCTTCCATCAGTCGCATTCGTTCAAGCTGCTTACGCGCAGGATCAACCGCAAGATAATCATCGACCTGATTAGAAACAGCTTGCCGCTGTTTCTTGCTGCTGGCGCGACGACGCTCTTCGTTCGGATCGATCAGGTGATGCTGGGCCGGATCCTCACCGACGCCGACGTCGGCATCTACGCGGCGGCGGTCAAGCTCTTCGAGCCTTGGTCCTTTCTCGCTGCCATCGTCTGTCAGTCGATGTACCCGGTCTTGGTCAAGTCGATGGCCCGCTCGCTCCCGGAGTACGAAACGAACGTCAAGAAGACGTTCTGCGTTCTCTTGTACGCTGCGCTCGCTGCCATAGCGCTGACCATGATGTTCTCGGACCTGGCGGTTCGGCTCATCTTCTCCGCACAATTCATGGATTCAGCGCGGGTTCTGCGCGTCCACATCATCGGCCTGGTCTTCTCGTTCTGGATGAACCTGACCGTCAGCTACGAGGTCATCAACGGGCTGGCGCGATACACCCTGTACAAGACCGTCATCACGAGCGTGCTCAACATCGTCTTGAACTACTTCCTGATCAAGAGATTCGGCGTGATAGGAGCTTCGTACGCGGTCGTTCTGTCCCTGGCTTGCGCGAGCTTCTTGCTGAACGCCTTCTTCGGCCAGCTGCGCCGGCTGTTCTGGTTGCAGATTCAGGCGGTCGCGTTTTGGCGCTTCAAGTGGATCTAGGCGCGTTCACCGCCCTGGGACGGGCCGGCTAGGCTCGAGCTTACGCGTGCGCGTCGCTGGCGGCGCGCTCCGCGGCGGCGCGCTTGCTGGCGTCAAGGCTCGCAAACAGCGTGAAGAAGCCCTGCGCGACGCGATCCAGGTACGCGGGCTCCATGGCGTATGGTTGCCAGAATGCGTCGCCGCCCGCGCCCGGCACAGTCTGCGCAATGAGCCAGGCAAGGAACTCGATGATCTCCTCGTCGCCATGAGGGTTCTTGCCAGCACAGCGCTCGATGGTGTCGCCCAGCGAGTCGACGAAGGGATTGAAGTGGTCGCTGACCACGATCGGACTAAACACCGTGGGCCCCATCGTCACTCCGGGGCGGCCGAGCAGGCTCGCCTCGTAGGCGGAAGTGCCGGTCGCGGCCACGGTCAGCGCGGCCTGCTGGATAAGTCGAAACGTCTGCGCGCGCGGGTCGATCAAGCGCACGCCGGGGATCGCGCGCAGCGCCGCGTACACGCTCGGGGGGCGCTGGCCGAGCGCGACGACGTGCTCCTTGACGTAGAGATCGTGGGTCACGGGCAACGTGCGCGCCAGCGCCTCCGTGGTCGCGATCTGATTGCAGAGCGGGGTAGCCATCACGTCGATGGTCATCTCCGGCTGCAGGTGCAGAGTCACAAGCACGAACGGTCGCTTGGGCTGCTCCTCCGGCATCTCGAACGGACCGAACTTGCCGTTGATCAGCATGCGCAGCGTTCGCGTCGAATGATCGGCAATGAGGCCGAGGGGACGACGGCTCGTCTCATCGTGCGGGTCACCGGCCAGGTCGATCACGTGCTTTGCCAGGACTTTGATCCGCTCGCTATTCGCGCGCAGCACCGAATGATTGATCGACATGTAGGCCGGCTGGCGCGGCTTCTCTCGATACGACTTGAGCAGAGCACGCGCTTCGACGCGATCGGCATCGCTGGTCGCGCGCAGCTCAACCATGCCCTGCTCCTTGCGGTCTCGGAAGAAACCCGTGCGGTCGTTGGGGATGCGCACGTCCATCGGGCGTACGAACGTCACCGCGAGGTCGACTGCCACGTGCCCGACGATCTGCTCGAAGGCCCAGGTCATCTCACCGGTGATCAGGTCGATCGCGTGCTGCTGCAGAAAGCGCCGTGTGTGCCGCGCGCAAACCACGAGGTAACGCATGGCGTAGTCCGTCTCGCGGCGCGCGAGCAGATGGTCGGACGCGATCAGGTCGTAGATCTTCCAGCCGCTCTTCTGCTCGAGGGCGTGTAGCTCGGCACGGTCGCCAGCGCTGTCCTCGTGGCCGTCTTGCCACTCGTGCGCGTGCCGTGTGATGTCGAGGATGCGGCCAGGCTCGACGCCGTGCTCGATCAGCCAGCGTGTCCAGCGCCGGTTGGGACAAAGCCAGAACACGCTGTGGCCTGCGCGCTCGAAGCGGACGGACAATTCATGGGCGACGATGGTGCGATAGGCGCTGGGAATGAAGGCAATGCGCATGGTGGTCCTGGGGCAGGCGGCGGGCGGCCCAAAAGCTCACTTCGGAAGCTGCCGCTGCACTTGCAGCGCGAGAAACAGCTTGATCACCAGGGGACCCGGCAACTTTAGCAGCGCGCGCTCGCCGAGCAGGCGCAGCTTCGCGCGTCCGCTCAACCGGCCCGCGAAGTGAATCCGCTTGACGTCGATGGTGCCGAGCAAACTCGAGCGCAGGCTGGAGGTCTTCGCGCCAGCGGGATGGATGCGATAGCGCGTGAGCGGTTCGGACAGGTTGGCCAAGCGGTATCCGCACTTCGCCATCCGGCACCAAAGCTCGTAGTCCTCGACGAACTTGTGGAGCTTGTACTGGTAGCCACCCGCAGAGAGCGCCGCCGAACGCCGCAACATGCAACCGGGCTGCGCGATCGGGTTGTAGATGGAGAGCGCTCTCTCGATCTCTCCTGGATCGGTCGGGTACGCGCGATAGCCGATGGTACGACTCTCAGGGTCGATGATCTCGAGCTGGCTACCGAGCACGCCGACCTCAGCATGGGCCTCGAGGAAAGCCAGCTGCTTGGCGAACCGGTCGGGCTTGCAGATGTCGTCGGCGTCCAGTAGGGCGACGAACTCCGAACGGGCCTGCTCGAGCCCGCGGTTGCGCTGGTCTACCAGCGACGTACGGAGCGGATGGCAAAAGTGGCGGATGCGAGGATCATCCACGCCCTGCAGCACGTCCACCACGCGCCGGCCGTGCGGCTCCTCGATGATGATCAGCTCGAGGTCGCTCAGGGTCTGCGCCAGGATCGAGCGAACGGCTTCCACGAAGTACACCGGGTGCGGATCGATCACGCTGATGACGGCGCTCACGCGTGGCGTGGGGCTAGCCATGGTCGCGGTTCCGAACGACGAGCCCCTGACGGGCTCCTTGGAGATCGAATCGTCGACCACTATAGCTCATCTTTGACGTCGGACGCCTCGACACTGCTGGCCTCGGGTTGGAGCGCTGTCTGGATCGCAAGGAAGCGCACGAGCTCGGTCAAGCGACGATCGTAAGTGACGAGCTTGAGATGCAGCACGAGGATCAGGATCCCGCTCACCAGGATCCACACGTACGACAGGAGGTCTACGCCACGGCCGATCCCCAGCCAGGCTGCCGCTTCGCTCGTCCTCTCCGGAAACCACACCACGTAGATGCCAAGCAGCGCGACGGAAGGCAGCGCCTTGGCTACGACGGGAAACTCGCGCTTCTGCAGCAGTGCATAGACGATCAAGCCGAGCAGGAGCGCGGAGACGACGCTGCTGAAGATCATTTGGCCAACCTCCCCATCACCTGGTCCTTGACGATCGCCACCGAGTTCAGGACGCGTTGTCCCTTCGCGACCGAGTACGCCGTGTAGGTGATGGTGACGGGAAACTCGCTGTAGCGAAGCTTGAGGCTAGCGATCTGATCGAGGATCTCCGACGCATGCGCCATGCGGTTCTGGCGAATGCGTAGCTGCTGCGCGGCGCGACGGCCCAGGGCGCGAAATCCATTGTGCGTGTCGGTCAGCTTCAGCCCGGTGGTGAGGCGCGTAAAGTGCACCGCGAGCCAAAGCGTGATCGCCTTCGAGCGGGGCATGTTCACTGCCTTACCCAGGAAACGGCTCCCCAGCACGATGTCCGATCCGGTGGCGACCAAGTGCCGCACCATCGGTTGGATCTCCTCGGCCGCGTGCTGTCCGTCCGCGTCGAACGTCACCACATGCTCGGCGCCGTGGCGCAGGGCGAGATCGATCCCGGTCTGTAGGGCCGCGCCCTGGCCCAGGTTGACCGAGTGACGAGCCACGTGGGCGCCAGCCCGGTGAGCTTTCTCCGCCGTGTCGTCGAGCGAGCCATCGTCGACGACAACTACCCAGTTGGCATACGCGAGCGCGCCGCGCACGACAGGCTCGAGCGCCTCGCCTTCATTGTAGGCCGCAATCACCACCGCGATGGAACGCCTGAGGTCCGCGGAAGCGTCGTCTAGGAGCCGCGCAGGCGCGCCGGCCTGATCTGGCAATGTGAACGATCCCGATGACATTTCAGCACTTATCCGGCCGGGCTGCGTTCGGGGCATGTATCACAGCCCGCGGCCCCCCTCAAATGGAGGGCAACACCCCGCAAAGCAATGCTTGTTCCTGGGCTCGCCACGAGACCCGCGGAATCCGGGACCCCTGGCGATCGTTACGAGTCGCGCGATCCGGGTTCGCCTTCCGGAGCTCGCTCAGGAACCGGCGCCGACAGCAAAGCGACGAAGCCAAACAGCGCGAGAAGAAATCCTGCGCCCAGAAGGAGCTGCCCGGGGGCATGCAGGAAGACCGTGATCCGCTTCCAGACTCGGCCGCGCATGTTGGGTCCGCCTACTCTACCCGCCGCCCCGAAGTACGTCACTTTGAACGCTGCGGTGCCTGGGATGACCTCTTCCCCGACGCGCATTCGATAGCCTGGCAGCTCTAGCTCAGGATAGACGCGCCACGTTATGGCGCTCGATAGCGGACCGTCCGCGCTGAGCGTCAGCAGGATCTTGTCGCCGATGCGCACGTCCAGAGGCTCAGGAAACGAAAAGGTGCGGTACGCGTTGTCGGCGAGGAGTCGTTTCTCCAAGGTTACCGTGGTCAAGGGCAGCCACTTGCGCTTGCGGCGTTTGGCGACCTCGAGCTTCAGCGTTCCCGGATTCTCCCGCCCATAGGTTGCCAACATCAGCGTTATGCCCGTGATGTTGTCATCCTCCGCAATGAACTCTTGGCTGACCGACAACCCCTCGTGGATCTCCATCCCCGGCTCATCGAGCATGGTCGGACTCGGGTCTTCGTCGTGTTGAGGCAGCAACACCCTCAAACGCGAGAGCGCCACCATGGCCAGGAGGCTGATCACCACGCTGCCCAGCAAGCGAACACGACGTGACTTGAGGTCGATGTTCACAGCAGGCCTAACCCGTAGTACTTGCGCAGGATCTGCGCGAGCGCAGACGCCTGAACTAGCAGCATGCCCGCGGGAATGAGCCGCAAGACGACCGGCGCGCTGCGGGCCCACACACCGAGTCCGGCCGCGACGGCGTAAAGAAACGGGATCAGGGCTCCAAAGAAATATCGTCCCTGCATTCCGTACGGTCTACCCGTGAGCGCGTAACAATTGATGTAGTCCGCCGCCAAGAACAGCACGACCACATTGAGTGGCATCGCGAACAGCAAGAGGACGTTGCTCAGGCGCTCTCCGCGATTGAGCAGCAGGCGAGCGAGCCAGCCGACCAGCGCCACTGCCAAGACCCAACAGATCGCGTTGTTCACTTGAGGTGGCATATCCACCTCGAGCCAACCGAACTGCCCCCAGAACGACTTGACGAACAGCCAGTAGTAGTACTCGGAGCCGCGTCCTTGCAGGTGGACGAAGTACTGCGACAACGAGTTGGTAGCGCCACCGAGCACCACGCCGACCATTCCGGGCGCAGTTGCCGGCTTTGGCACGCTGCTCAGCTTCCGAAACAGCACCCACGATCCCTCGCTGAGAACGATTCCCGCCAGGAATACGCCGCCGAGCCGAAGGGCGTCGCGCAGGAACTCGCGCGTGAGAGGGCGACTCTTGTTCGCATCACGAAGTAGCCGAACGGCGAGAACGAGCACCGTCACGACCACCACGGGCACGGTGGTGGGCTTCGACAGCAGCGCAAGCCCGCACACGAGCCCCAGAGAGCCTACTAGCTGCAGCGTGAGACTTGGCACCAACCAAACCCTCGCCGACAACCAACACAACGCGGCTGTCGTCGCGAAGAACGCAGCGTCGTTGTTTACGGATGAACCGATGAAGGCATGCATGGGCATCAACGCGACGCACAGCCCCAAACACCGTCCCCACGCGTGGTCTCTCCTTAGCTCGAGGGCGAACAAGTAGGCAAAGACTGCACAGAGCGAGGTGAGGAACGCCGTTCCCACACGCACGGCGAGCAGACGATCGACCACCGGCGCCGAATGCACAGTGCCGTAGAAGGCAGCCGCGTAGAGATAGTAAAGCGGTGGGTAGTTGGTACCGGGGCCAGCGCCCGATGTCTTCCGTTGAGCGGGCGGAAGAGAGTACATTCGCGCTGCCGCGAAGTCGTGCTCGTAGGGCAGCGCTTCGCGCCGCGTGGGATGTCCAGGGGCGCTACCCAACGTCGAGAGATCCGAGCAAAAGGTCGCCGAACACAGCGCATCGGCCTCAGGAGTGATCGGCGGATAGCGCGTGTCAGGTTCGTGGTCGTTGGGAATCCGGCCGTTCTCAATCAGATGGGAGATGTATGAGAAGTGGGCGAACTCGTCAGGGGCCAACCAAGGTGGGATGAGTGTCGCCCAGATCAGGCGCACGCCGAAGGCCACGCCCAACACCAGCGCCAGGTCCCATCCCGTCGTCTTCGAGACGCGCATTCAGCGCAACTCCTTAGCGCAGCCCTGCTGTGTTGGCTATTGGCGCGTCTCTGGTTCGCGGAACCCGGGGGCGCTATCGAGCCGACGCCGCCGCGCTCCAATGCCTGTGAGACTGCATTCGTTCAACAGGCTGCCAAACGGTCCTCGCAGTCGTCGTCGGGGTCTTCCGGGGGGACCGCGAGGAGCACGCGCGCCTCAATGTCCGCGACCTCCTCCATGAGCGTGCCGCATGCCTCCAGCTCCTCGACACAGGTCACCAGACGCCTCCTGCCGTTTCGGATCTCGAAGACCCTGGAGCCGCCACGACCGCGCGCAAAACGCGGAAGCTTGCGGGTGCCCACAGGCACGGTCCCCTCGAAGTACTCACCGAAGAGAGCGCTCGTGACCACGTCGAAGGCACGCGACCACTGAAACTGCCGCGCGAACGTGACGGAACGCTCGGAGAGTGCCTGCAGGCGCTCTCGCTCGTCGAGCAATCTGATCAACTCGTTGGCCATGGCCAACGGCTCGGGTCGAACCAGTACGATGGGCGCCTCGGAGCCGAAGGTCGCCCGCATGCTTTCGAGATCGAGGTCCACGACCACTGAGCCGCAAGCCATCGCCTCGATGGGCATCAAGGAGTAATTGGTGAGCGAGGTCAGCAGCGTAATTGCCGAGCCGCTGTGCAGACGGCGAAGCTGTTCCTCGTTTTGCAGGCCCAGCACCTCCGCGCTCAGCCCGACCTCGGGAATCGAACTGGTGCCGAAGATGGAGATGCGCGTGCCCGGGCGGCGCTTCTGAACCTCGAGCAGCGCCGCCAACAGCAGCTCGGTGCCACGACGCTCTGTCGTCGGTCGCATGTACACGACGACTCTGTTGCAATCTCGTTCGACCAGGGGATCCGGATAGTAGGTGCTGGGCTCGTACCCGAGGTAGAAGAAGCATCCTCGCATTCCGAACTGCTGTTCCGTGATCTCGTGCAGCCACGGACTCGCACACACTCCAAAGAAATTCATCCGGTACGTATTCTCCGCAAATACCCCGATCGAACTCTTTGCATAGAAGTACGGCTCGAAGTCCTGGATGAAGTACGCTTTCATGCGCGTCTTCGGCCATCGGTAGACCTCGTATGCGGTCGACCAGTGCGTCGCGATCAAGATGTCACTCTCGTGCAGATCGTGGCTGACCGTGTGCAGCTCTACACCATCGAGAGGTCCGTAGTGCGCCTGCACGAAGGCACGAAGTGCCGACTTCGTCTTGTGATGCGAGCGCCCCTGGATGTAGATGCGGTTGACGATACCGAGCGAGCGGAAGTGACGAACGAATCGGAGCAGCGTCATGTGACCGCCGGAACCCAGCCCGATATCGGGGAACAACCATGCGACCACCAGCGGCCCATGCGCTGAGGCGCGCGCCTCGCGCATCAACTCGTTGAAGTTCTGCAGAGCAGGGTCCTGAAGATCGGCATCCCCAACGATCGCCAGCGTCTTTCCCTCATGGCTCTCCCGAGGCGGAGGACGGCGCGTCAGGGTCGCTTTGATGTCTTCGAGCACCGAAACCAAACCACGACGCTTGCGGGCCGCCCACACCTCGCGCGCGATGCGTCCGGCGAGTTTGTAGCTGCGCCGCACGTCCTTTGCTTGGTTCATCAGGCGAGACGCCGCTTGCGGAATCCCGGCACTCGGATGCGCAACCAGGAAGCCCTTGGGCCAGCCGCTCTCCTGCGGTTCGCGTGACAGAGCATCCCACGCCCCCCGCGGGGATCGGGCCTTGAGCACGATCTGCGCGAGATTCGCTTCGTGCTTGACCAAGGCGCCCACGCCGAAGCTCTCGTTGTGCTCGAGCTCGAAATACGCACGCGCGAACAGGGCTGGCGGCTCCGACAGGAGAGCGCGCATTTGCCGGTAAGCAAAGACTCGCAGGTCGCCCGCGGAGAGCGCTCGCTGATCGATCAATTCTGCCAAGGCAGCGGCCGTGGCCAACACGCCCTCCTGAAGCACCGAAGTGAACTCCTCATGCACCCGGTCTTCGCCTTGGACGCGCTTTCGCACGGCCTGCGTGCTCTCGCCAATCCGCTCGTATCCGAGCACGCTGCCGGTGCTCGAATTGAACAGCATCTCGATCGGGGCTTGCGGGGACAGATGACGTTCACCGGCGTCACCATAGTTGTCGTTGAACAGGAAAGCTTGCTTCCTGCAGTTGTTAGGCTGCGCGTTCAGGAAGCGAAAGAGCGCAAAATAGACGCCGTGCCATTGCGTGTTCGTAAAGACACGCGCGAGGTTGTCTTGGATGGTGCCTCGCCATCCAATGTCGACGACGAAGGCCGATTCCGTTTTCTCCGTCAGTCCCTTCTCGACCAGGTACCCGGTGAGTGCGCGCCGTCTCTCCTTGAGCGCGCGCGTGAGGCGCCCGGCGAACTGCGGATTGTCGAGCAGCAAACGAAAGCGCTCGTCACGCCACGGCTCACGAAGGACCTCGTCGAGGTCGAGCTTTGCACGCGCAAGAAAGCCGTTGAACGGCTCCGCGTCGACGCCCAGCGAGCCGAAGAAGGTGCGCATCGAATGGCGCGGATACATCGTCCAGAAGCGATTCAGCTCCGAGAGCGACAGGTTGGCGATCGAAGCGCCGAACGTGGCGACGCGGCTGACCTCGAGCAACTCCGCATCGGGCAACGCCAGGTGCGGCAACGCAGCCGCGATCGCGCGATGCAGCCGAGCCAGCACCTCGCCCTCGCGCGTGAAGTAGTGGACGCGCGAGAAGCCCAATTCCATGGCGCGCTCGATCGCGAAGACTACGAACGAGACGAACACCGGTGCGAGCTGGGTTCCGAGCGCAAAGCGCGGGTCGGCCTGGCGCAGGTCGGATTCGAGCGTACGAGCGGACGCTTGCTGCAAGAGCTGCCAATAAGCTGACAAGTCACCTTTGCGGCGCGCCGCCCACTGTCGATTGAGCTCCTCGCGCTTCTGATCTTCGGGAGCAAAGCTATAGTGCCTAGCCTTGACGCCCAGTGCGGCCGGCACCTCGACGTCAACCTTACGATTATCCCCGACGTGCATGTGAGTCGTCGCAGACACACGCCGCGCCTGTTGAAAGCGCCGGTACAGACGGCCCGTTCGCTTGTTGACACGTTGGTCACAGGAGACCATGCCGCCCGCGAAGCTCAGGCCAGGGTGCTTGCGCCGCACGAGCGCCAGCAGGTCCTGTGAACTCACGTAGAAGTCGCTGAGAATGTACAGATCCGTTGGCGCGCCTAGCTTCCGTAGCTCTTGCGCGATCGCGGGGTCCGGATACGAAATGCGCTCTTCGAAGGCCAACTCGAAGCGCACGGCCTCTTCGCCGATCTGCTGCCGCGGAGCCGTGTCGAGCCCGATCTCGTCCAGAGCCCGGCGCCACACGTCTTCGATCCCGTACTCATCGTCGTACCCTTCAGCAACCGAGTAGTTCCCGATTTCGATCTCGGCTCGAAGCCTTGCTTCGAAGATGCAGCGGTCATCGCAAAATTCGGCGCGCAGATGTCTCCCGTGGTTGAGCCTGAGGTAACGCGCGGCCGCCCACTTGACTTCATCAGGATGACAGCGCCGTCGAATCAGGGTGTCCCACACGTCAACGGAAACCACATCCGCGCTATTGGTTGTTGGCGAGCCAGTCATACGAATCTCTAGGGTGTAGGTTTGATAGGCCTCGGCTGGGTATCGTGTCAGTACGCTAGAGCCGAAGCGGATTCATCTCCCGTGGATCGGTCTCTGCCCCGAACGTGCGCGCGGCTCGGGGCTGGGGAGCCGTGCTCAACTGCGAAAGTTACCATCAGCGAGGGGCCTAGCCGCCTGCCTCACCCCAAGTTCATCTACGTCTCGTCGGCCCCAAAAATACGGCGCCGCCAGCGTGCTCCAGTCTTACGTACTTTGATGCCCCATGACTTCGTCGGGCGTTCCTGAGAACGTGGGGCAGCTTGGATGTTCGCCGGGGGTGGCTGCAATTTCCGCCGCAGATGCTCGGCAGATAGCATCAGGTCCAACTCACCCGGAGCGGCCAAGGGCAAGAGGTTCTCGAGTGCTCCGGAGCGCAACAGCGAGATCAGTGCCTCCTCGTCGAGGCCCAAGCCCATGAGGAAGAGAGTGGGGATGGGTGCAAAACTCTCGTTCGACAAGAGCGCCCGCATGACCTCAATCGGAGTCAGGCCTGCTACCTCCGCCATGCGTGTGAGCCCCGCCCGCTGCAGAGCGCTGGCGAAGACGTATGCGTTCTCCGCCACGTGCTTCCAGATATTGCCTTCGGCGATCGTGTTCGATCCGTGGACACGATAGTGGAGCAGGACCTCGTCCACCCGCACCAACTTGAAGTGCTCGGCCGCACGCAGTCCCCAATCCCAATCGTGCGTGTAGCGCAGCGGCGAAAAACCACCGACTCCTTGAAACACGTCGCGGGAGAAGAAGAAGTTGGAGGTCGTCATGGCCAGGTTGCCGACCCAAAAAGCAGCCGGATCCGGCTCGCCGAGAAACTTGTCCAGAACGGACGCGTAGTAGGTAAGCGGGCCATTCTTCAGCGATGGCTTGCCCGCTTCATCAATCACGCGTAGCGCAGAGATGCCGAAGAACGGGTGGCCCCCCTTTTGTCTGGCGATCTCGATCATACGACTGATACGTTCGGGCTCGTAGACGTCGTCGGAATTGAGGATGGAGACGAACTCGCCTCGACCCTGCCCGATGGCTTCATTGATGGTCTGATGAGCGCCGCGGTTGTCGCGGGCGACCAGCGATATGCGCGGGTCGCTGCCATAGCGCGCACGCAGCGCGTCAACGGTGCCGTCCGAAGAGCCATCATCGATGATGATCAGCTCGAAGTTCTTATGGGTCTGCGCAAGAACCGACTCGACAGCCGAGATGACGAAGCGGCGATGATTGAAGGAGGGAATGACGACGGTGACGAGCGGGGACTCGGAGATCGGACGTCGCCCCACGAGCTTGACGGGCTGGGGGCGACTGGAGGGGAACCCGCCGACGGTCTTAAGCTCAAGAATGACCTCAGCCAGGCGCGCCCGATCACGCTCGCTCTCCTCCAGGGCCTGCGTGGCTTTCGTCAGCTCGGTCTGGGTGGCAGCCACCGCAGTATGCAGCTCGCCCGAGAGCTTCTCCACCGCAGCGCCTCGCTCGTGCGCGAGGGCCTGCGCGGAGATCAGCTCGGCCGAGAGCCGCTCGATTTCAGTGCCGCGCTCCTCGATCAGCGCCCGTTGACTGAGCACCTGATCGCAGAGCGACTTGATCTCTTGAGCTCGCTCCTCGACCGTGTAGCGGACGCTCTCGAGCGCCAACAGCTCTT
>WUUC01116840.1_pt1 | contig 21242 bp, 10 predicted proteins | sample 6278441 | NCBI WGS metagenome assembly WUUC01 (sample SAMN13675441, study PRJNA597444) | soil metagenome | isolation source: soil | place: USA: Washington | collected 2017-10
GCCGCTCCGACCGGACCGCCTCGGTGAGGACTTCGTCGCGCGGCACCTCGCCGATCACCCGCGGGCGGCGGAAACCCTCGAACGGCTGCTGCTGCGCTGGTCCGACGATCCCGCGACCGCCGACGCACTGCGCCGGTGCCTGATCGTCCTGGCCGCGGCCGCGGACCGGCACGAGGTCGTCCGCCCCGTCCTGTGGGCGGTCCTCGAACAGTCGAGGGGCATCACGGCCCACGTCAGCGGTCCGGTGCTGCTGACATTGACGGCCGCCGCCCCGCCGGCACTGTGCAGCACGGTCCTCCTGCGGTTGCCCGAGTATCACACGGACCTGCTGCAACCGGCGGCGGCGCTGGCGAAGCACGTCGTCGCCCACCTGCGCGCCGATGCCGAGCCGAGGCTGCGCGTGGCACTCCTCATGCAGCGGACACGGAGGCTGCGGTACGCGGGCGACCGGAAGGGCGCCCTCGCGTCAGCCGTCCAGGCAGCCGAGGAGTGCCGCGAACTCGCGGAGCGCGATCCCGTCAACTACTTGCACGCCTTCGGGATGAGCCTGACCCATCTCGGCAACCAGCTCTCGGACGCCGGCGAGCGCCGAGCCGCGATCGCCCCGGCCCGTGGAGCGGTCGCGCTCTTCCGCCACCTCGCCGGGTCAGGCCCTGGTCACCGGGACGACCTGGCGGCAAGCCTGAACAACCTCAGTGCCCAGCTCGCCGAAGCAGGCGACAAGCAGGGCGCACTCGGGCCCGCACGCGAGGCGCTCGCCATCCGCAGGGAACTCGCCGAAGCCGACCCACCGGCCTTCCGGCCACAACTCGCCACCACCTTGCAGAACTTCGGTGTGCGGCTCGTTGAGGCCGGGCACATGCGGGAGGCAGTCGAACCAGCAGGCGAAGCGGTGGCGTTGCTCGGCGAGCTCACCGAAACCAACGCCGCCGAGTTCGCCCCGAAGCTGGCGCTCGCGCTCAACAACTACGGCAACCTGCTCGCAGGGATCGGCAGGTTGGCAGCCGCTGTCGGCCCGACCCGGGAAGCCGTCGCGCTCTACCGGAAACTCGTGGAGTCGGATCCCCTGGCGCACCGCACCGACCTGGCCCGGAGCCTGAGCAACCTGGGGCTCTGGCTGGCGCACAACGGCGAGGTGACGGCGAGCTTCGCTCCCGCCGAAGAGGCGGTGGCGATCTACCGCGAGGCTGCCGCGGCCCTTCCCGGCGCCTTCAAGCCGGAACTCGCCAGGTGCCTGAGCGCCCTCGGGACCGCCTACAGCCGAGCCGGTCGTGGACAGGCGGCCCTCGATGCCGTCGGCGAGGCAGTCGCGCTCTACCGCGAACTGGCCGCAGCCGACCCCGCTCCGGTCCGCTCGGCCCTGGCGGTCAGCCTGGACGACCTGAGCCGGTACCAGGCGGACCACGGAGCCGCACACGCCGCGCTCACCACCGCGGAGGAAGCTGTCGGCCTCTACCGCGAGCTCGTCGAGACCGAGCCCCTGGTGCACCGCCCGAGGCTCGGCGCGGCACTGGACCGGCTCAGCCGTTGCCTGCACATGACAGCCAGGAGACGACCCGCCGTTGCCGTCGCGCGGGAAGCCGTCGCCCTGCAACGGGAACTCGCCGAAACCGACCCCGACTGCCGCCGGAGTCTCGCCGATGCCCTGTACAACCTGTTCGTCCTCCTCAGCTGCGTCGGCGAAGAGGAAGCCGGTCACGCCGCGGCGACAGAAGCAGCAGCGATCACGAGCGACATCACCGGCGACAGCCCCACCTTCCACGTAGCGATCGAGCAAGGCCTGTGGGGAATCGCGTGGACGCAGGCGGACAAGGACCGGCTGAGGGGCGTATACGCGGAGAGACCCGACTGACGAGTCACCGGGGGCCGGCGACGGCGTGCTCGGCGGCTCGGCTGACCTGTTCCCAGCCCGCCCAGGTCTCCATCCGCCTGCGGGAGATGTCGAACGCCAGGTCGTAGACCATGCTGCCGAGCAGGAGCCGCAGCGGCGGGTCGTCGCTGTCGATCAGGCGCAGCAGCGCCTCGGCGGCCAGCCTGGGTTCGCTGTCGACGGAGCCCTCCGCCCACTGTCGCTCCAGCTCGGCGCGCAGCGGCGCATAGGCCTCCATCGGGGTGGTGGCGGTCATGGCGGTGTACAGGTCGGTCCAGTACCCGCCCGGCTGCACGATGCTGACCTTGACGTCGAAGGCCGCCGCCTCCATCGCCAGGGCCTCGCTCATGCCTTCCAGGGCGAACTTGCTCGCGCTGTACATGCCGGTGCTCGGGAAGCCGCCGAGGGCGGCGATGCTGGAGATCTGCACGATGTGCCCGGACCGCTGGGCACGCAGGTGCGGCAGCACGGCCTGGCCGACCCACAGCGCGCCGAAGACGTTGACCTCGAACTGGGCTCGCGCCTGCTCCTCGGTGAACTCCTCGATCATGCCCATGGACATGGTGCCCGCGTTGTTGACGACGATGTCGAGCCGTCCGAAGTGCTCGACCGCGGTGTCCACGGCGGCGACGACCGCCGCCCGGTCGGTCACGTCGAGGGGCAGGGCCAGCAGCCGGTCGCCGTACCGCTCGTCGAAGGCGTCCCGGTCGACGGTCCGCGCCGCGGCGGCCACCCGGTCGCCGCGTCCGAGCGCGGCCTCGGCGAAGGCGCGGCCCAGGCCTCGGCTCGCACCGGTGATGAACCAGGTCCGCGGAGATGAGGTGCGCACGGGATCTCCTCTTTGCTGACGCGAGACGAGACGTTCCGTCTCAGTACAGACGGAACGGTAGACCGTCGCACCACATGCGTCAAGACGAGACGGTTCGTCTCAGTTCTGCTAGGGTGACCGGCCATGACGCCGAACACGGCCCGCCGGAGGGAGACCTCACGCCGCGCCATCCTCACGGCCGCGTTCGAGCTGCTGCAGGAGGTCGGCTACGCCAAACTCAGCATCGAGGGCATCGCCGCACGCGCCGGCGTCGGCAAACAGACCATCTACCGCTGGTGGTCGTCCAAGGGCGCGGTCCTCTTCGACGCCTTCCTCATGCTCAGCGAAGGCGCCGACGGTGAGCCGCCGACGCTGCCGGACACCGGCAATCTGGAAGCCGACCTGGTCGCGGTCCTGCGCGCCACGGTCGCGGAGTTGAGCGACCCCCGGTACGACCAGCCGATGCGCGCGCTGTCCACCGAGATCGCGCACGACCCCGAGCTGGCGGCGGCCTACGCCGAACAGCTGGACGGGCCGCTCAGGGAGGCCAAGCGCCGGCGCCTGCGCAGCGCGCAGCAGGCGGGACAACTCGCCGACGACCTCGACCTCGACGTGGCGGTGGACATGATCTGGGGCCCCGTGCTCAACCGCTGGCTCCACCACGGCGGGCCGCTCACCACCGAGTACACCGACCGCGTCGTCACCACCGCCCTCAACGGGCTGCGCCCCCGCCCGTCCGACGGCTGAACCACGGACGGCATCAGCGTCCCTTCCGGACGATGACGGTGATCGCGGCGCCGTGACGTCGCCCGCGAACTCCGCTCCCACGACCCAACCCACCCCGACCGGTGACTACAGCGGCTCATGAGCCGCGCTACTTCTCCGCGGCGCGACCGAGACGCAGTGCCGAGACGAGGAAGAAGATGCCGCCGACCACGGCGTAACCGGCCAGAATGGACAGTCCGGCACCCTCCTGACCAGCCTGCAGGACGAACGTCGTACCGGCGACGGTGGAGAGGGCACCGCTGATCGACCGGATCGTGGCCGAGGCCCAGGTCACCCGGGCCACCCTGTACCGGCACTTCCCGAGCAAGGACGACCTCGTGGTCGCCTACCTGACCGAGGCCGACACGCTGATCCGCGGCCAGGTGGGCGCGGCCCGGGACGGGGGAGGAGCCCCGGCCGACGTCGTCCGGGCCGTCGCCGAGTCCATCGCCGCCGGCATCCGGTCACCCGGCTTCCGCGGCTGCGCGTTCCTCAACGCCGCGGCCGAGTACCCCGACCCCGCACACCCGGTCCACCAGGCCGTACTCACACACCGCGAGTGGTTCCTTGGCACGATCACCGACCTGCTCACGGAGGTGGGGGACACACCACCCGAGCCCGCCGCCCGGCATTTCGTCATGCTGCGGGACGGCGCGATGGCAGCAGGCTGCCTCACCGACCCGGAACCGGTCTGCGCGACCTTCCTCCTGGGCGTCGAAGGACTGCTGACCCACCGGACCACCCGGCCCGACTGACCACCGCGCCGGTCCCCTGCCCCGTCAGGGCCAGGTCATGGTCATCGTGCGTTCGAAGTTGACATAGCCGGCGCGGTGGAAGGCGTTAGCCATGGGGGTGTTGCCGAGGTCCGTGGCCGCCCGGATGCGCGGCACGTCCTGGGCGTCGAGAACACGGGTGCCCTCGACGAGGATCTCGTCGATGTAGCCGTTGCCGCGGTGCTCGGGCAGCACGGCGATGTACCCGATGATCGGGTTGTAGTCGTTGCGGGCCGGGGTGACGAACCCCACCGGCTCGCCGCCCGGCAACGTCGCGACCCGCCACCACTCCCGCGGGCTGCGGTAGTGCGCGAGATCCTCCTCGTAGTGCCGGACCGCCGCGTCACGGGCGGACATCCGAGCCAGGTCGTCCCTGCTGTGCGCGTCCAGCGTCCCGTCCAGGACCAGCGTCATCAGGGCGAGGATCTCCTCGGTGTCGCGAACCGGCCGGAACCGCAGACGCCGCTGCGGCTCGGGGAGTGGCGTCCCGGCACGCCACTCGAAACGCAGCCGTTCGACGAACAGCCGGGCGCCGGTACGTTCCAGCGCGGTCATGCGGTCCTCGACAACGCGCCGGGCTGCCTCGTCCGCACGCCAATCGGCCGGAACGTCACGCCCGTACTCGGGAGGACGGATGCCCGGTGGAACCACCGCGGCCATCGCGGTCCGCAACAACCGCACGCCGACGTCCACGCGATCCGGAGCGCTGTCGTCGATATCGAAGACGTCCAACAGGAATGGTGTGTCGTCCCCGGCCCGGGCCCACCACGCGGCCCTGGCCAGCACGCGATCGCCGCGCAGGGCAACCCACATCCACTCGGGCCGGCGGCGGCCGACCGTCAGGTCGTCCCCCAGCTCGTCGTTGAGGACGTAGGGCAGTCGGGAGAAAAGAGCGAGTTCTCGGTGCCCGGTGATCGGGCGAACGGTCAGGTCGTCATATTCCACGGTCAGACACGCTCCAGTGACGGCGTCCGGCCCGCTCCGGGTTCAGACGTGGTCCGCACCCCGGGAGGACACAAGCGCAGTGATCATGACAGTCATGGGCTTATCCCTCCTCTCGGTATCGTGCCCCGGGTCGACGTCGACAGGGCTTCGGACACAACATCTATCCGATCCCCATCCCCTCGAGCAAACTCTTTTCCCGGCAATCGCCGACGGACACAGCGCCTGACGGAACCGCGGCCGGCGGTCCGCCGGTGATCGGCCCACTCGCCGAGAAGAACCGATCATCCGCAGGGCGACGACCTAACCGGCGATGTTCTGCACCATCCGCTCCGCCACCGCCACCGCCAGCGCACAGGCGAGGTCCTTGCCGTCATTGGCCAACACCTCGATGCCCTGACGCTCCGCGAGCCCGACGGTCACCTGGCAGGCAGGCGCGGGATCACTCCCGTTCACCACGGCAGGCTGACCCGCGAGGTCGACGAGGTGTGCGCCGTCACCGCCCTGCCGCCTGCTGTCACCGAACTGCGCGGCGAACACGTCGGAGTCGGGCCAGAGGTTGAACTCGACGCCCTGCTCCGTGCCGAAACCGTTCCGGCTACAGGTCAGCAGACTGCCATCGCTGGCGTTGTACGGATCCCCGGCTTCCGGCAGACCGAGCTCGACGGCCTGGGCGTCGGTCAACAGGTCGCACACCGTCCCGCCGGTGGCGAACCGACTCGCATCCAGCGCCCGCTCGATCGGCGGCGGGGAGGGAGGCAACGACATCCCCGCCGATCCGGCGCGGGACGAGGTGGGGGTCGGCGCACTCTCCCCCGGTGGGGCCGACGTGCATCCCGCCAGCACACCGGCGACGACAACGCAGATCACCATCTTCGCAGACAAGCCGATACCCCCGGTTCGCCAACGTTGCCAACCGACCGTACTCGACTTCTCGGCCGCCACATAGAGCAAACCGCCACGCCGGCCGGACAGCCACACCCCCGGGCCTCGAAGGCGACCGCGACCGGACCCAGCACCGCGCCGACCGCGTGATGGCTTGTGCACGAGGTGATACTGGTGCGAATGATGCCCTCACCTCCCCGCGCGTTGTGACAGAAACCCAGCGGAACTCCCCTGGTGACCCCGCCGACCGGGCCGGCGGGGTGTACGACGTGCACGACAACCACGGTGTGCAGATCGGCGACCACAACGTTCAGTACAACGTCCTCAACCCGGCTCCGGGGCGGGTGGTGTTTCCGGTCCGGGTGGGTGTGCCACCACGGGTGACGGACCACTACCTGGACCGCCCCGAGCGTCAGCAGGTGGTCGAGGCGCTGGCGTCAGGTGATGCCGCGGTCATGGTGGGGGCCCGCAGGGGCGGCGGCGCGGTCGTGTCGGGCCTGGGCGGCGTGGGCAAGTCCCAGTTGGCCGCCCAGTACGCGTGGTCGGTGTGGCCGGACCAGTCCGTCGACGTGGCGGTGTGGGTGTCGGCGTTGTCCCGGGACGCCGTGGTGACCGCGTACGCGGAGGTGGCGCGGCAGGTGCTGCGCGAGCACGACCCGGGTATCGCCGACCAGGCGCCGGAAGGAGCCGCGCGGGAGTTGCTGACCTGGTTGGCCGCCACCAGCCGGCAATGGGTGGTGGTACTCGACGACGTGCGGGACCCGCAGGACGTCCGCGGGTTGTGGCCGCCGCACAACGTCGCGGGCAGGGTGCTGGTGACCAGCAGACGCCGCGACGCCGCGCTCGGCACGGCCGGGCACCGGATGATCGAGCTGGGCGTCTTCGCCGGGGACGAGGCGATCGACTACCTGGCCGGCATCCTGCCCGACCGTGCCGACGATGCCGCGGAAATGGCACAGCTCGAGCTCCTGGCCGAGGACCTGGGCCGTCTGCCGCTCGCACTGACGCAGGCCGCGGCGTTTCTCACCGACAGGCCCCTCCTCACCGTCGCCGAGTACCGGCAACGGCTGGCCGACCGCCGGAACACGTTGACCGATGTCCTGCCAGGTCTGAACGACCTGCCCGACCAGCACGAAGCCACGGTGGCCGCGACCTGGTCGCTGTCCATCGAACGCGCCGACCAGCTCGCACCCCGCGGATACGCCCGGCCATTGCTGGAGATCGCGAGCATGCTGGATGCCAACGGCATCCCCCTGACCGTGTTCCTCCAGGTTGTCGCCCTCGCCCGCAGGGCAGGCAAGGTAGACGTCGCAGAACGGGAGATCGACACCGTCGTGAAGGACGGGTTGGCCTGCCTGCACCGCTTCCACCTCGTCACCCTCGACCGCGATCGGCCCAGCCACGCCGTCACGGTGCACGCCCTGGTCCAGCGCGCCGTCCGCGAAACCCTCGCACCCGGCCTGCGCGACGACGTGGGCTTCTCGGCCGCCGCCGGTCTCTGCTTCGCCTGGCCGGACACCGATACCACCGACCCCAGCTCGCGCAGGCACTCCGGTCCTGCGCGGACACCGTCCACTCCCGCGCACCTTCGGCGATGTGGCGGACCAGGGCCCACCCGGTGCTGTTCCGCAACGGACAGTCGCTGGGCGAGTCCGGGCAGGTGACCGCGGCACTCGCCTACTTCCGTGATCTCAGCCGGGAAAGCGCCGACGCGCTCGGCCCGGATCACCGCAGCACTCTGACCGCTCGCTTCCACGCCACCCGCTGGCAGGCCATCTCCGGGGACGTGACCGGCGCCATCGCCGAATCCGAGGCGCTCCTCGCCGACCAGCAGCGTGTACTCGGGCCGGACGATCCCGACACGTTGAGCACCTCCCAGGCCCTCGCGAACTGGCGGGGAAGGGCCGGTGACGTCCACGGTGCCATCGCACAGCTCGGACCGCTGCTGGCCGACCTCGAGCGAGTGCTGGGCCCCCACGACCGGGATACCCTGCTCGCGCGGATCAACTTCACCAGCCTTCGACTCGAGGTGGGTGAGGTCGTCGGCGCCGTTGCCGAGATGCGGTCGTTGCTGACCGAGCTCGAGCAGGTGCTCGACCCCGACGACCCGTACACGCTGTCCATGCGGCACAACCTCGCGTCCGCACGCGGCGAGGCCGGGGACCCCGCCCGCGCCGCCGCCGAACTCGAGCCGCTGCTGGCCGATCGCCGGCGCGTGCTCGGGCCGGACCACCCGGACACCATGAAAACCCGCTACTACCTCGCGTTCTGGCTGGGAGAGGCCGGCGATTTCGACCGCGCCGCCGCGGAGTCCGAGGCGCTGCTGGCCGACCAGCAGCGCCTGCTGGGGCCGGACCACCCGGACACCCTGATCACCCGGCGCGACCTCACACGGTGGCGGTGGGCCACGGGGGACCCCGTCGGTGTCATCGCCGAGTTCGAGGACCTGGTGGCCGACCAGCAGCGCGTGCTGGGGCCGGACCACCCGGACACCCTGGTCACCCGGGGCTACCTGGCCTGTTGCCGGGGCGCGGCCGGCGATGCCACCCGCGCCGCCGCGGAGTCCGAGGCCCTGCTGGCCCACCAGCAACGCGTTCTCGGGCACGACCACCGCCACACCACCATCACCGCGGGGTTCGCCGAACAGTGGCGCGACGCGGCGGAGCGAGGAACAGGCAGAGGCGACAGGCCTTGACGGCAGGGCGGCTGCCGCGAAGGAAACACGCCTGCCTTGTCAGCGACGCTTTCTCGACAGGGGTCGCGGGATCACGAAGGTCGCCACTCGCGGCCGGCGCACCTCCGCCGCGTGTCCGCTCAGACGTGGTCGATCGCATGACGCCCTCGACCTCGCACCATTGCGGACACTCTCGGTTCAGAAGACACAATCCCATTGGCCGATCGACCCGAACAGGCTAACGCCGAACACTCGATGAGATGCGTAACGCGGCGGGTCGTTCGAGCGAGCGCTCAGTGGGTTTCATGACGTTTGTCATCGCGGCATTGAACCAAAATATATTGATCATTTCACGAGAAGGGTCCTGACTGGATCACGGATTGGATTACCTCACCTGTTTGGCTTATTGTTCGTCGACAAGGCATTGGGTTAGCTCTAGGAAGACATCGCTGGCGGTCCGGGTATCGACCGCAGCGCGAATTCGTGCTGATCTGGGGTTGCCATGAACCGCCGTGTCGTACCTGCGCGCCTTGTGGTTGTCTTCGCTCTGATTGCGCTCCTGTTCGTGGGTTTACCGGTCGGGACGCCACACACCAGCGGGCAGTGGCCCGGGGTCGGGCAGGCGCTGACATGGCTGCGTTCTGTCTTCGCTCCTGCGCCTGCCGCGGCCGAATCCTCCCCCTCGGCAGTCGAGGCCGGTCCGAAGGCGTTGGCACGCAAGCCCGGGGACCGGGTGCGGGAGATCGCGGAGTTGCGGTCGGAGTCGGTGCGGGTGTTCCAGCGCGCCGACGGACAGTTCGACGCCGAGGTGTCGGCGCGGCCGGAGCGCTACCGCGACGCCCAGGGGAACTGGCAGGACATCGACACCACCGTCACCGCCGGCAATCGGGACGGGTACCGGTTCGTCAACGACCGCAACGCTTTCCGCAGCTCGTTCGGGGACCGGTCCGACAAGCTCGTGCGGTTCGAGCACGGCGGCAGGCACATCGCCCTCGGTGTCGACTCGGCCGTCAAGTCCTTGCCACCCACGGCGAAGGGCAACACCGTCACCTACCCGGACGCCTTCCCCGGGGCGGATCTGGTGTACCAGGTCGGTGACGCGCTGAAGGAGAAGATCGTCCTCAAGGCCCCGCCTGCCGAGGCGGTCTACCGCTTCACCCTCCAGACCGGCGGGCTCAGCGCGCGGACACGGCCGGACGGGTCGATCGCCTTCCACGCCGACCCCGACGGCCCGCCGCTGTTCGTGATGCCCAAGCCGTTCATGTACGACAGCCGCGATGACGGCGCCTCGCCCTATGGCAAGGCCTGGAGCGACGAGGTCACGCAGACCGTCGAGCAGCAGGGCGCGACGACCGTCATCACCGTGCGGGCCGACGCGACGTGGCTGGCCGCGCCCGAGCGGCAGTACCCGGTGGTGGTGGACCCGACGATCACCATCCAGCCGACCGTCTCCCAGTCCCAGGACGTGATGATCGGCCAGGACAGCCCCACCACGAACTACGACGGCAACTGGCGGTTGTCCACCGGCACCACCAACGCCACCACGACCAGCGCCTACCGCGCGCTCGTCCGGTTCGGGCTGGGCACCATCCCCTCCGGCGCCACGCTGTCCTCCGCCCACCTGCGGATGTACTACGACCAGGACTTCGAGCCCTACGGCAAGAACGTGGAAATCGAGGCCCGCCGGGTCACCTCCGCCTGGGACGAGACGACGGCCACCTGGAACTCCACCAACACCGCGTTCGCCGAGGCGGGGCTGAGCACCCAGACCAAACCCGCGACCATCTCCAGCACGTGGCACTCGTTCGACGTGCGCAACATCGTGCAGTCCTGGGTGAACGGTGCGACCGCGAACCACGGTTTCATGCTCAAGGCCAAGACCGAGGCCCCGCAGCTGGGCGGTGTGCGTTACGAGGCAGCCGAGTACGCCTACAACGGCGAGCACGAGAACAGCCCCAAGCTGGTCCTCACCTACGGGCGCCCGAGCGTCACCGTCAACGCCCCCACGACCATCCACGCGACCGGCGCCGAGCTGTCCTGGGCGCCCTATGTGGACCCCGATCCGGCGAACCCCGCCGACGACGTGGTCGAGTACCAGGTGCACCGCACGGTGTTCCAGACGTTCACGCCCTCGCCGTGGACACTGGTCGCCCCGCTGTCCCCGAGCGCCACCAGGTTCGCCGACACCACCGCCCGGCCGACGCCGGCGGAGTCGTCCGATCCGTTCGGCAACGCCTACTACTACATGGTCGTCGTCAAGACCCGCGACGGCCAGCTGATCCCCTCCACCACCCAACTGGTCCGGCTCCCCAAGGCCGGACGTGTGGTGAAGCTGTACCAGAACCTCACCGCGGACACCCACCCCGACACCACCCTGTCGAGTGCCCTGCCGGCCGCCAACCACAACGCGCCCACCGGGCAGGCGTGGCAGCTCGTCGGCAAGGAGAGCACCACGTTCGGCACCACCAGGTCCATCGTGGACTTCGGGGACCTGACCGACATCCCGGACACCGCGCGCGTCCTCGACGCCGAGGTCGAGATGTGGACCACCACCACCGTCGGCAGCGGCGCGGTGTTCGACGCCCACCCGCTGGCGAAGCCGTTCGTCGAGAGCCAGGCCACGTGGCAGCGCGCGTCGACAGCCACGGCCTGGACCTCCCCCGGCGGCGACTTCGGGTCCGCCTTCGACAACGTGCCCACCATCACCAACGACCCCAAGTGGCACGTCTGGGACGCCACGAGCACCGTGCAGGGCTGGATCGGCAACCGGGCGAGCAACAACGGCGTGCTGGTCAAACTGCGCAACGAGACCGCCACCGGACCCACGCAGCGGGCGATCTTCCTCTCCGGCGAGGCCGTCGAGCCGCAGTTGCGGCCCAAGCTGGTGGTCACCTACACCGCGCCGACCGCCGAACTGACCTACTACACGGCCGACACCCCGTCCGCCCGCATGATCCCCGGTGACGACTACACCTTCCCGGTCACCCTGGCCAACACCACCACCACGCCGTGGTCCGCGGCCGACCAGGTGCTGTCCTACCGCTGGACGCTGCCCGACGGCACCGACGTGACCACCGGCGGCAACCGGCTCGAGACCACGCTGCCCGCCGACGTCGCCCCCGGCGCGTCGGTCACCGTGCAGGCCAAGGTCCGCACCCCCATCCAGAGCGACTCGGGGAACAAGCGCGAGCAGTACGTCCTCAACTGGGACCTGCGCAACCGCACCACCGGCCAGTGGCTGTCCCAGACCGGGAACCTGCCCGCGATGCCGCAGAACGTGACGGTGGAGGACCCGACCTCCGACCAGCTCGGACTGGAGAAGTTCTACCAGTACATCGGCACCGGCACGGGCAGCGGCACCGGCCTGAAGGTCAACCCCCACGTCGGCAACGTGGTCTGGAACTACGACCCGTTCAGCAACCCCGGCCGCGGCCTGGCGACGTTCGTGCGGATGACCTACAACAGCGTCGACACCGCATCGACGTCGATGGGGCACGGCTGGTCGCTGGCCGCCTCCAGCATCATGCGCCTGGGTACGCCGCTGGACCTGCACCCCAGGGGCCAGGACTACCCGACCACCGCCACGCTGACCGACGGGGACGGCACCAGCCACACCTTCGAGCTGAACAAGAACGGCAGCACCGACCAGTCGCGCTGGACCTACGACCGCCCGGCCGGGGTGCACCTGTACCTGCAGCGCGACAACGCCGCCGACCAGTCGCGCCGCTGGAAGATGACCCGCCCCGACCGCACCGAGTTCCTGTTCGACGAGGGCGGCTGGCTCACCGCGATCCGCGACAAGAACGCCAACGAGCTCCAGTTCACCTACACCGAGCGCAAGTCGAACAACCAGCCGCGCAAGTTCCTCTCCTACATCACCGACCCCACCGCCCGGCGCACCCTGGCCCTCGACTACTACGAGAAGGGCCAGGCCTACGCCTACTACGAGAACGGGGTCCGCAAGACCGGCACCGGCCTGACCAACCCGAAGATCATCGACCAGGTCGAGACCATCAAGGACATCTCCGGCCGCACGCTGGCGCTGACCTACAGCGACAAGGGCCTGATGGAGGAACTGGTCGACGGCGCGGGCGATCCGAAGGCCAAGACGTTCCGCTTCACCTACGACGCCACCCAGGGCAACAAGAACGTCAAGCTGGTCAAGGTCACCGACCCCCGCGGCAACGCCACCGACCTCGCCTACTACACCGCCCCGGTCGACCCCAAGGACAAGTGGAAAGTACAGACCATCACCGACCGGGGGCGGGGCGTGTCCCGCTTCGCCTACACCGATCCCGACGGCACATCGGGCTCAGCCGTCGAGGCCACCGCCACCGACGCCGAGAACAAGACGACCAGGTACGCCATGGACGGCTACGGCCGCCCCACCAAGGTCGTCAACGCCAAGAACGAGGCCACCGAACTCACCTGGGACGCCGACAACAAGGTGGTGACCGCCAAGGCCCCCAACGGCGCGCTCACCAACTGGACCTACGACCCCAGGACCGGCGTCCCGCTCTCCATCCGCGACCCCGAGGCCACCAAGAACGGCACACCGGCCGGCACCCTCGGCTACCAGTTCGGCCTGGGCGGCTACACCGCCGACCTGACCGCCAAGACCAGCCCCGAGGGCCGCCGCTGGACCTTCGCCTACGACGCGAAGGGAAACCTGACCTCGGTCACCGACCCCAAGGGCACCGCAACCGCCACCGCAGGCGACTACCAGACCACCTACACCTACGACCAGCACGGCCAGCTCCTCGTCGCCACCGACGCCAACGACAACCCGACGACCTACTCCGACTACGACCCGGTCGGCTACCCCCGCGCCACGAAAGACGCGCTCGACAACATCACCCAGACCCGCTACGACGTCCGCGGCAACGTCACGTCCGTCACCGACGCGCGGAGCAAGACCTCCTCGTACACCTACGACGTCTTCGGCCGTCCCCTGGAATCGCGCGTCCCCAAGGACGCCGCCGCGGGCGACCACATCGTCACCCCGGCGCCGGTGTACGACGGCAACGACAACGTGACCGCGGAGACCGCGCCCAACGGGGCGGTGACCACGGCCACCCATGACGCACTCGACCAGGTGGTCACCGCCTCGCTCCCCAAGGACGACCCGACCGGCGCCGCCCGCACCGCCTCCTTCACCTACGACAAGGTCGGCAACGTCCTCAGCGAGACGACCCCCGCGGGCAACCTGACCACGGCCGACCCGAACGACCACATCACCAGGTACACCTACGACGAGATCTACCAGCTCACCGCCGCGGTGGACGCCCTGGGCAATCGCGCGACCGTCGCCTACGACAGCGTGGGCAACCCGGTCACCGTGGTCGACCCGCGCAAGAACGCCACCGCCGACCCGGCCGACTTCACCACGAAGTACACCTACGACCTCAACGGCAAGGTCCTCACCGAGACCGACGCCGCGGGCCACGTCCTGCGCAACTCCTACGACCGCGACGGCAACGCCGTCACCAACACCGACCAGGACGGCAACCGCGTCGAGATCCGTTTCGACGAGCGCGGCAAGCCGGTCGAGGTCAGGTCGCCGCACAAGCTCGATGGCACCACGGTCGTCACCAGGACCACCCGCTACGAGTACGACGAAGTCGGCAACCCGACCCGCGAGATCACCCCGCGTGGTGTCGAGACCGGCGACGACCCGGACGACTTCGTCCGGCAGACCGTGTACGACCGGCTCAACCGGGTGAAGGAGGAAGTCCTTCCCTACGACCGGGACGACGCCCGGTACAACACGCCGGACAAGATCATCAGCAGCTACGACGCCGTCGGCAACCTCATCGAGACCAGCGCGCCGCCCTCCGGCACCCAGACCGTCCGCAACACCACCAAGTACACCCACTTCGACAACGGCTGGGTCCGCACCTCCACCGATCCCTGGGACATCGCCACCGCATACGAGTACGACGCGCTGGGCAGCCAGACCAGGGCGACGCTGAGCAGTGCTGGTGGCGCGGTGAGCCGCACCATCGCCAACTCCTACTACCCGGACGGCAAGCTCCGCGCCAAGTCGGACGACGGCGTGCCGTTCGGCAAGCACGTCGCCCTGGTCGACAACTCCGACGCCGCGAACACCGCTTCGGCGGGCACGTGGGCCACGTCCAGTGCGGGCACCGGCTACCAGGGCTACGACTACCGCACCGCGGCCGCGGGCACCGGCGCGTCGACCTTCACCTGGACGCCCGTGGTGGCTGCGAACGGCACCTACGAGGTGTCCGTCCGCTACGGCGCGGGCACCGCGACCAACGCCCCCTACACCGTGCACCACGCGGGCGGCTCGACGACCGTCACCGTGGACCAGAAGACCCGCGTGGGCGAGTGGGTGAGCCTGGGCAGCTACAGCTTCACGGAGGGCAGCACCCACAAGGTCGTGCTCACCGACGCCGCCAACGGCACTGTCGTCGCCGACGGGGTGCGGCTCGTGCGCGACAACGGGAACGACGTCGACACCGAGAAGAAGACCTTCACCTACGCCTACGACGTCGACGGCAACCTCACCGCGCTCACCGACAGCAGCTCCGGCGCGAAGGTCGACACCTACGCGATGGCCTACGACGGCCTCGACCGGCTCACCAGGGTCGAGGAGAAGCTGACCGGGACCGTCCGCGCGACCACCGCCTTCACCTACGACCCCATCGGCAACCCGCTGACCCGCACCCACGACCGGCAGAACGCGACCTTCGAGTACGACCCGCGCGACCTGGTCACGAAGGTCACCAACACCGAGCAGGGCGACACCCCGAAGGTCACCACCTTCGCCTACACGAAGCGCGGCGAGATCGCCAGGGAGACCAGGGGCAACGGCAACGTCGTCGACTTCACCTACTACCTCGACGGACAGGTCAAGGACCAGGTGGAGAAGACCGCGACCGGCACCCTGGTGGCCGAGCACCACCTGGAGTACAGCCCCAACGGCCACCGCACGCGCGACGCCGCGAAGCGGATGAACGCCGACGACACCTCCGCCCACCTCGACCACGTCTACGAGTTCACCTACGACCCACAGGACCGCATCGCCAAGCTCACCCGCTCGGCCGCCGGCGGTGGTGTGCAGGAGACCGAGACCTACGTCCACGACGCCGGCGGCAACGTCACCAAGGAGACCATCGAGGGCAAGACCACTGACTCGGTCTACGACCGCAACCGGCTGGTCTCCAGCAGCAGCGGCGGCTCGACCTCCACCTACAACTACGACCCGCTCGGCCGCCTGGACACCGTCACCTCGGCCGGGAAGACCCTGGAGAAGTACACCTACGACGGGTTCGACCGGGTCGCCGCGCATCGCCAGCTGAAGTCGGACAACACCACCGAGACGACCAGGTTCACCCACGACCCGTACGACCGCACGACCGCACGCACCGAGAAGGCAGGCGCCTCGGGCGAGGAGACCACGGTGTTCTCCTTCCTCGGCCTCTCCGACGAGGTGGCGGCCGAGGAGATCGACGGCACGTTGAAGAAGTCCTACGCGTTCGGTCCGTGGAACGAGCGCCTGGGCATGGTCAAGCACGACGGGACCAAGGAGTACAGCTACTACTCCTACAACGCCCACACCGACGTCGAACTGCTCACCAAGGAGGACGGCAAGGCCAGGGCGACCTACGGCTACACCGCCTACGGCAAGGACGACACCCAGACCTACACCGGCGTCGACAAACCCGACCCGGCCAACCCCGACAAGAAACCCTACAACACCTACCGCTTCAACGCCAAGCGGATGGACCCGGCCACGGGCGACTACGACATGGGCGCCCGCGACTACGACCCCCAGCTCAACCGGTTCCTGACCCGCGACATGTACAACGGCGCGCTCGCGGACCTGTCACTGGCCACCGACCCCTTCACCATGAACCGCTACGCCTTCGCGGGCGGCAACCCGATCTCCGGCATCGAGATCGACGGCCACCTGTTCGGCATGAGCTGGTCCGACGTCGGCCACCTCGCCCTGGACGTCGTCGGCCTGGTCCCGGTCGTCGGCGAGGCCGCAGACCTCGCCAACGCCGCCTGGTACGCCGCCGAGGGCGACTACGTCAACGCCGCCCTCTCCGCCGCCTCGGCCATCCCGTTCGCCGGCTACGCCGCCACCGGCACCAAACTCGCCATGAAGGGCGCCGACGCGGTCTCAGGCGCGGTCAAGGCATCCGACGAGGTGGCCGCAGCAGCCACCAAAACCGGCGACGACGTGGCCCAGAACGCCGGCAAAACCGGCACCGACGCCACCCCGACAAGTGGTGGCACCAAGCCCGCAGGCGGCTCGACTCCCCAGCCAACGCCCAAGACCACCCCGAAACCCGCACCGGCTCAGGTCACCCCATCCAAGAGTTGCACCAACAACAGCTTCACCCCCGAGACCCACGTGCTGATGGCCGACGGCACCACCGAGCGCATTGAGGATCTCGAGGTCGGCGACCAGGTGCTGGCCACCGACCCGAAGACCGGTCGCACCGCGGCCAAGCCCGTCGAGCGACTCATCACCGGTGAGGGCACCAAGCACCTGGTCACCCTCACCGTCGACACCGACGGGCAGACAGGCACGGCAACGGCGCAGGTCGTCACCACCGACGGCCACCCGTTCTGGGTCGAATCCGAGCACCGCTGGGTGGAGGCCAAGGACCTGCACTCAGGCGCCTGGCTGCGCACCTCCGCAGGCACCCACGTCCAAGTCACCGCGGTCGCCGATCGCATCACCCACCAGCGAGTCCACAACCTCACTGTCGCCGACATCCACACCTACTACGTGCTGGCGGACACCCAGGCCGTCCTGGTCCATAACTGCGGTGGCGGTGCTCCCCAGGCCCAGGGCGGTGTGTACTCCCTGCGCGACGTCGACGGCAACGTTGTTCGAACTGGACGCACCAACGACCTCACCCGGCGTCAGCGCGAGCACGCCCGCGCCGACGAGACGACGGACTTCCGGTTCCAGATCGAGTACCGCACGGACGTGTACGCCGAGCAGCGCGGGCTGGAGCAGATAGTCTGGATGCTCAACGGCAGGCCGACGTTGCCCGGTGTCCGCCGCACCAGTCCAGTTGCCGTGGGAAACAAGAATTACAACAGGTACATGGACGCGGCGGGTGAATTCTTCGCCAAGTATCGCTCCGGATGAGGTGGTGAAAGTGGCCCGGTCCTTGCCCTATGCCGCAGGCGACGTTGTTGCCGTCCCCCTGCGCGACCGCGGCTTCGCACTCGGCGTGGTGGCCAGGGCCGACGGCAAGGGGGTGGCCCTGGGGTATTTCTTCGGACCGCGCTTGGACTCACCTCGGACCCTGACCGGGCCAGTCGAGCCGGATCCTCGGGACGCGATCCACGTATGCCTCTTTGGAGACCGGGCTATCCTCCGCCGAGACTGGCCGATCGTGGGAAGGGTTGCCTCGTGGACATCTGCGCACTGGCCCCTCCCCGTGTTCTGCCGCAACGGCGACACGCGGGTGATCTACGACGAAAGTTCACTGTCTGTCCTCGCTGAGGAGCGGACTGGCCCTGGCGGGTGCAACGGGCTCCCGCAGGACGGGGTGGCGGGCTCCGGGTTTGTCGAGATGGTTCTCACCAGGTTACTGGTCCCCATGAATTGAACAGACCGTCCCGCCAACCACGTGTACGATCCCTCTCCACCACCGGACACCACCGTCGTAAATCGGGCTCGTGCAAGTGGCGGGACTGACCGAGTTCAGTTGACTCGGTTGCGTGTCGGTTGATTGTTCGAACTCGACCGGGGTGAGTCGACCGAGGCGGGCTTGTCTGCGTCGGCGGTGCTAGGTCCGTTCGATCCAGTCCCTATTGCCAGGCGTAGTTCTTCTCGGCTTTGCCGGGCCGGCGCGCTGTTCTGGAGCAGCGCGAAGAAGGACTCCATCGCGGCGTTGTCTCCGCACGCGCCGCCCTGGCCCATGGAACCGCGTAAACCGTCCGGTGCAGGATGGATCGAGTAGCCGACCATCCGACTGGAGAAAGACGTCCTTGATCGGGCAGAGGTAGACCTTGCCCTCGACGGTGAATGTTCGGCGAATGTCGGTCAGCCCCAACTGGTTCGGGGCGTCGGCGGTGAACACACCTTCTGCGCGAGGTCGTCGTGCACCGACGGCCCGACGCGCCTGGTCAGGCCCTCTGACGGGACCCCACGAGATGAACGACGGCCTGTGAGAGCGGGGTGTCGGTGGGTGCGGGCGGCCGCGTAGTTGGCGGGGTTTTAGTAGCCCACGGCTGAGTGCCTGCGGTGGTGGTTGTACTCGTTCTTCCAGTCGGTGATCACGACCCGGGCCTGGGTGAGTGACCAGTACAGGGTGATGTGGGCATTCGTCGCGGAATCGGCCGGTGAACGATTCGATGTAGCCGTTGCGCGATGGTTGGCCTGGGGAGATGAAGGCCAGACCGACGCGTTCGCCGGCCCAGCCCCACATCGTCTGGCAGGCCGGCTCGGGGCCGTTGTCGCTACGCAACTCGGTCGGATAGCCCTGGCCCCAAGCACACCACTGCCCTCACCAGTGCTGGCTCGGTCGGCACATATTGACACCGCGCTACTGACGTTCACCCCGCATCCCCAAACGGCGGGTGCCGAGGCTCGATCAGCCGCCTGCCCAGCGGGGTCACTGCGAGTCCGGTCTGTGCCTCATCTATCCCGCCACCGGCCGCCAGCGCTACCTCAGCCACACCGTTCCCGACGATCCGGCCGCGCTTGCCGACGCCGAAGCGGCCTGGCGTCGCCTCGTCAGTTAGCCGCGGACATGGGCCGCCATGTCGGGCCGGGGACCTCGCGCTGGATGTGCGAGGCGGTGATCAGCCACTGCGGTTACCACCGCACGCCGCCTTCGCCCGGATGGGTGTTCGGGAAGGAGGTGATCCTGAGGCGGGCGGCACCCATGGGCACGGGCGAGATCGCCTGCGGCGCCCCGGTACCCGCGGCCGGACTGTCCTGCAGGACAACGACGACGTTCTCGCCGAAGCTGCCAGGCTGAGCAGAAGGAGTCCCGCGAAATAGCGGCACGATGCGCGCCACTGTGATGGGCCAGACGGTCGTCATTCATCGCACGATGAATTTCTCTGCGCCATCGGGCTTGGAGAAATTGCGGAGGACATCCTCTCAGTGGGCTCGTAGGGAAGGCGACGCGTCGCGTGCCTCCACCACGACGTGAGCCCGATCGCGCAGCCTGGACGTCCGCCACCTCGTTGTTGACCTCTCCACGGATGCCTGTTAGAAACGTGAGAGCGCTTTCACAGGTTTCGGTACTTCTTCCTGCGTCCGGGTCCGCCTTCGGTCGTGGTCTCGGGCACCCCTGCTCAAAGGAGAGCTACCCATGGGAAACCGCACTGGACCGCGTGTCCTACGCGCCATCGCCGCGGGCACCGCGGCGGCTCTGGTCGGCGCGGTGGTGCCGCTGTTGCTCACCGCCGTGCCGGCGGGGGCGGAACCGGTCGGCGCCGGCAGCTACACGACGACCCTGCCTGCCGGTGCCGCCCTCCCGTCGGCCTGCGGTGACCTGGCCACCAACCCCCGCCGGCACATGACGGCCAACGCGCCCGCCGGGGCGGTGCCCACCAACGACTGGTGGTCCTCGCTGGTCTACAAGCGCACCGAGTGCGCGTTCTCCGACAACCTGATGGCTCACCCGTTCTCCTTCGACACGGTCGCCGGAGGCCTGGGCGTCGACTACTCCACCACGCCCACCATCACCGGCACCCCGACCACCGTGGGGGAATACCACTACCAGTACGCGTCCGACTTCACCCTCGGCGTCACCGGTCTCAACGCGGCCACCGCGCAGGTCGACGGCTGGACCGACTGGACCGTCAGCCCGTACTGGTCCGACGGGGCCCGGACCCTGCGCACCACCATCGGCCACGGTTCACCGTTCGTCTACGCACGGGCGACCGGCGGGGACGCGCTGCTGAGCTTCACCACCACGCCCACCGTCTGGCTCAACAGCGGCAACAGGGTCGGCTTCCGGGTCGACGGGCACGACTACGTCGCCTACGCCCCGTCCGGCGCGGGCTGGTCGGTCTCGGGCAGCTCCATCACCTCGAACCTGGCGGGGAAAGGCTACTTCTCAGTTGCCGTGCTGCCGAACACGCAGACCGCCACCGAGCGCACCGCACTGGCCGACGCCTACGGCGCCCACGCGCACGCCCACATCACCGGCACCCGCGTGTCCTGGGACTACGACGAGGCTGCCAGTGTCGTGCGCGCCACCTACGCCTTCACCACCCAGGCGATGGAGGGCTCAGGGACCGGCACCGTCGCCGCGCTCTACCCCCACCAGTGGCAGAACCTCGCAGGCGGCACGCCGATCGCGCAGACCTACACCTCGCCGCGCGGCCCGATGAAGGTCCTCGTCGGTGCCTCCTCGTTCACCACCGACATGCGCTACAACGGTGTGCTGCCCGAGATCCCCGCGGTCGGCATCACCGGGGGCGACGTGGCCACGCTCAACGGATACCTCGACCAGGCCGCGCAGGGCGACCCGCTGGCGGGCTTCGGCAACGACACGTACTGGACCGGCAAGG
>WUUC01129556.1_pt1 | contig 21230 bp, 18 predicted proteins | sample 6278441 | NCBI WGS metagenome assembly WUUC01 (sample SAMN13675441, study PRJNA597444) | soil metagenome | isolation source: soil | place: USA: Washington | collected 2017-10
ACTTGTTCCCTTGCTTGTATAGGAAGCTGCTGCAGTTCCCTCTACAAGAGAAAGAGGAGAATTTAGATTAACCATAAATACCTCACACTATATAACTATAATTCATTATAACAAATAAAATTTTATATATAAATGTGTTATTTATTAAAATTTTAATAAAATTTTAATAAAAGCAAGCTTTAATAAAAATAAAAAGATCATAGGAAATTCAAACTGAACTTCTTTTTAAAAGAGAAAGTTCTCCAATAAATTATTTTAAAAAAAAGGATTCATTTTGGTAGATTGCTATTGAATCATTTAAATTGAAAGGCTTTCCCTGTGTCGGATGATGAAGAAAAATTAATTCCTCCATTTAAGGAGCTTTATGATGTCGTCATTCCTGACTTGAATTACTTCATTCGACAAATTGACTGTCGGGATGGATGTCCAGTCAAAACGGATGGTAGAGGCTATATGCTTGCCTTACATGCGGGGAATCTACTTGAAGGCTATAAAATTGCTCGTGGTCCTAATCCCTTTGCTTCCATTTGTGGTATGATTTGTGGCGCCCCCTGTGAAATCACTTGTCGTCGCGATCGCGTCGATAAAACGTTAACAATCCGAGCTCAAAAACGGTATTTAGATGAATGGTTTGGTTTAGATAAAGAAGCTCATATTAAGTCCTTAGAATTCAGTTATGCGCGTGGATCTACTAAGCCTCAACCGAATGGATTAAAAGTGGCATGTATTGGAGCAGGCGTGGCTTCTTTAACATGTGCACATGATCTTCTTCGTTTGGGTTATGCTGTCGATGTTTACGAAATGATGCGCCTTCCCGGTGGCATGTTAGTCTATGGCGTTCCCACTTATCGTTTGAAAAATGAAATTGCGATCAATGAATGCGCTGCCATTGAGTATTTAGGGGCGAAAATTTTCTACAATGTAAAAGTAGGAAGAGATATTACCCTAACCGAATTGCAACAACGTTATGATGCCGTGTTTATTGGAGTGGGTCTTTGGAAGTCAAGAGAGTTACCGATTCCTGGAGCAGATGAACCTGATATCATTCGTGGAATTGAGTATTTGCGAGTTCGCTGTGCTGAAGAGCAGTGGCAGATTAAAGAACACATGATTGTGATAGGAGGGGGAAACGTTGCTTTCGACGTTGCTCGAACATCGATTCGCAATGGAGCGAAAACGGTCACAATGGTTTGTCTTGAATCTCGTGACGAACAAACAGCCGATGAATTCGAAATTGAAGATGGATTAGAAGAAAGGATCAAAATCATCAATCGTGTAGGTCCTCTTTCTGTTGAAAGAGATGCAGAGGGACACATCATTGGACTCAAAGTACAAGAAATTTACTCTTTATTTGATCATACGGGAAAATTTGCTCCAAAATACATTCCTGATAAGCAATATGTGATTCCTTGCAATACCATTGCCCTTGCCATTGGTCAAGCTCTAGATATGAGCTTGTTTGATGGATGGGATAAAAAAGATGAGTTGAAAATCGAACGGGGCATTATCAAAACAGAACGAGAGACGGGGAGGACGTCGGTAAAAGGAGTGTATGCTGGAGGAGATGCAGCATTCGGTCCAGCTTTATTTATCACGGGAATTCGCCATGGTCAAGATGCTGCAAGAGTCATTGATAGTGATTTAAGAGGAACCTCTCCTTATCAAGAATTTATTGGAGAATTTACAGAACTTCCTCCTCAAAGAGATAAAACCTATCTTCGTCTTAAATGGGCGCTCCCTACGATGCAGCCACCAGAAGTGAGAGTCAGAAATGAAAACATGGTAGAAAACAACTACACAGATGAAGAAGCACACCAACAAGCCTATCGTTGTTTGCAATGCCATGTTTCTCCTGTTTTTGATGGAGCTCTTTGCATTAAGTGCAATGGTTGTGTCGATGTGTGTCCATGTAATTGTTTAAAACAGATTCCACTTAGTAAACTCAATTTAGACTTGGGGGAAGGAAACTTAAGAACAGCGGTCGATAACGTTTATGGAATTGATTCTGCTTTGATGAGTGATGAAGACTTAAATGAAATTGGGACAGCGATGCTCAAAGATGAAGATGTTTGCATTCGATGTGGACTATGTGCAGAAAAATGTCCCACACAGGCTGTGACGATGGACACTATGAATTACTCATTTCGTTGGATAGGTTAAAGCTATGTTATTTTGGATGTTAGTAAGTTCGATTGTCGCCGCCTTAGCAGGATTGCTCATCTATGTATATTATTTAAAACGAGGACAATTTGATGATATGGAATCAATTAAATATCAGCTATTTCGAGAGGATAACCCCGATAGTTAAAATGGACGTGTACACTCATGCCTAAATTTAGAAATACATTGAATGTAGATCCAGGAAGTAATGATCCTTTGATCTCTCGACGCTCTTTTTTAGCTTTAATGGGAGTTGGGGCTTGTTTAATCGGAGTTGGTCATGTCGTTGGTGTATCTGTGCTTGGCTTTTTGTATCCAAATGCGATGAAAACTCCTCCCAGTATTTTCTCAATAGGTCGTCCTGAAGAAATTTTATCGCGTGATGGAAAGGTGTTTAATCCCAAACAGAAAGCATTTATCGAAACACAATCAGGAAAAGTGCGTGTGCAAACAGCTGTATGTACTCATTTAGGTTGTACAGTAAACATGGTAGAAACAGGTTATGCGTGTCCGTGTCATGGCTCTACTTACGATCGTCATGGAAAAAATACGGGAGGGCCCGCTCCTTTGCCTCTTGTTTACTTTCAAGTTTTTAAAGGTGCTTCAGGAGATTTAATGGTTGACAAAACTAAAACAACTTTAGATTTTGAAGAGGCTTGGTACACACCAACCATCTAAGTAGATCTATCTAATATAAATAGAATGATAGGAGTGAAAATGGCTGTCTTTCATGGAAGAAAAAGAGAAACGTGGGGAGAGTATTTAACCAACCTTCCCCGGTTGTTTGTCCGTTCAATTTTTCGCCATAACTATCCGAATAATGATGTAGATCGATCTGAAATCATCTTTAAAAATTTTTTCCTTCATTTTCATCCTGTTAAGTGTCATAAACATTCCTTGGATCCCTTTTATACCTTGGGATTAGGAACCATCACGACAAGTTTATTTCTATTGCTAGTCTTCACAGGGATTATCCTCATGTTTTATTATATTCCGACGGAAGATCGAGCCTATGATATCATGAAAGATTGGCAAGACACGACTCCCTTCGCCATGATGTATCGGAATATGCATCGCTGGGGAGCCCATTTAATGGTTTTGTTTGTATTTCTTCACATGTCACGAGTATTTTACACAGGTTCTTATAAAGGAGAAAGGCGCTTTAATTGGGTCATTGGTGTGATATTGATGGTTTTAACTTTAGTTCTTTCTTTTACCGGATATTTACTTCCTTGGGATCAGCTAGCTTTTTGGGCAATTACAGTTGGATCTAACATCGCCGGTTACGTTCCAAACCTACCAGGCTTTGAGTACAATGTGAATAAGGTTCTGCTACTAGCATCAACGACAGTTGGTCAGGATGCTCTAATCCGATTTTATGTCTTACATGTGATGGTTCTCCCTTTGCTTGCTGGAATATTGATTGGAGTGCATTTTTGGCGAATTCGTAAAGATGGAGGTTTGTCCAGACCACCAGATAAATTTCGACCGGATCCTTATCGAGTCGTACAACGCTCCGATACTCAAGAATCTTTTGCTCCGGGCGTCAAACGGACATACGGTTTAATGGAGCTTGTGCGAGGAACAAATCCGCAAGTCGATAAAGGTCCTTATAATTTCGTCTTTACATGGCCTCATTTATTGCGGGCAGAGGTATTAGTGTTTTTATTAACGACAGCTGTTGTTCTCTTTCTTTCTTTTATTGACGCTCCTTTAGAAGAACCAGCTAATCCTAGCAAGCCTCCCAATCCTTCCAAAGCCCCTTGGTATTTTTTAGGACTGCAAGAAATGGTCGCTTATAATGCATTTTGGGGAGGAGTGGGCATTCCAGGATTGATTGTTCTAGGATTAATGTCTATTCCTTACTTGGATCGCAATCCTCATGGAGAAGGAGTGTGGTTTCATCGAAGTCGTTATCTAGCCATTTTTCTTTATACATTCTTCATGCTGTGGCAAGGAATTTTAATTGTGATTGGTACTTATTTTAGAGGGGCAAATTGGGGATGGGTTTGGCCTTGGACAGAAACATTTGCAAGACATTAATGCATACTATAATCATTTCACCTCAAAGAGTATAAAGGCTAATAATGACATGCGTGCAGATACTTATCAAATTCTTCTGATTCTTGCTGGACTCCTTGTTACCGCTTTGCTTAGCATTTTTTTATTTCGAGAAATCAATCCAGAATATCGTCTTTATCAAGATCATTATTTAGCTTTAGAAGACTTTCGCTCAACTTATACTCATCAACCTCCTCCTCCCTTTAAAATTGGAGTGAAACAAATCGTCATTGAGCAAGAAGATCGAGGACCTGCCATCATTGATCGATGTACATCTTGCCATGTTGCTTTGCAAGTGCCTGATTTTTCTCCTACAAAAATTGCATATGATTTAAATGGTAATATTTTGCGTGATCCAGATGGCCATCCTCTTCTTGTTGCAAATGAGAATTATGTATGGGATCGGCTAGAGCAAAAAATTACCGAATTAAGAGACGAAAAAGTGAATGAACAATTAACAAGTGAGGGAAAAACAAACGAAGTTCAAACTAGACTTAGAGAAGCGGATCGATATGAATCGCTGAAAACAGCTACAGTTGGTGAATCTATTTACGATGTAAGAAAAGTTCTTCAGATGCATCCTTTAATAGGAAAAGAGACACGGCCCTTTGAATTTCATTCCATGGATGAATATGGTTGTACCTCTTGTCATAGCGGAAATGGTCGGGGATTAACAACAAGTAAAGCGCATGGACCTGTTTTTGATGAACAATATGAAACAGAATTTCGAGGAGTTGTTCCAAAATTTACGGAACCGGATCCCGACAATGACCCTTTGTTTGCTCGAATGTTTAATGCTAAACCTGGACATGATTTACTTTTTCAGACAACTCCTATTTTGATTGGTTCTCTTATTCAATCCAAATGCATCCAATGTCATCAGACAACCGCCATGCAACTTGAGCAAACACATTTATCTGTTTCAGAAATAGATGAAAGACAGCAAAAAAAATGGAACATTCTACAAGATGCCTATGAAAATGAAATTCAAACACTTCTTTCTATCCTTAATTTGAAAGAAAAGTTGGTAATAGAAGGCTACAAGGGAACAATAGAAGAACTTAAACAAAAAACAACTGATTACACTTTATCTCCTCAAGAGCTTACTCAAGCTTCTTCTCAACTGAATTATTTAGAAAAATCTGCTGGAAATCATCCTGATGAACAAATTGCAAAAAATAAAATTTTGGAAAGATTGAATCAAGATTTAATTCAACTTCTAGGATCTTGGTCCTTAGCAAAGTCTTTACAAGAGGTGTATGATCAACAAGGAGAAAAAGGGATTGATCCTTTCTTAACTCAACACCTCTCTAATCCTCAGGCAACGGGCTCTTTATTTATTAAAAGAGAACGGCTCCGTAATGACTTGCAACGACATGTTTTAGAAGAGTCATTTAAAACAGCGGTGACAGATCAAAAAACCCTTTCTTCTTTAGAAACAGACGTAGATGCCCTTACTCGAAATTTCCAAAGAGGAAAAGAGCAATATTTTACACAAGCTTGTTATGCTTGTCATCGGATTGCCGGATTGGCACGTGGAGGTGTCGGACCTGAATTGACTCGCATTGGAGAAAGTTACCCTTGGTATATCAAAGAATCCATTATTTGGCCTCAAGCCGACTTAAAAAACTCAACCATGCCCAATATGCGATTGGATCATCAAGAAGTAGAAGATTTAATGACATTTTTGCTTGGGCAACGAGGCAATACTCAAGCTATCTCTCAGACAAGTTATCAATCTGCTCTACGCGCTTGGGAAGGAGGGCGTAAACAACCTTGGGAACAACCCATTTCTCCAGCTCAAATTTATGACGTACGCAATTCGATGATCATCTTTGCAGTCGAAGGTTGCGCGAGTTGTCATCGTTTAGAGGGATATGAATCCAACGTTGGCTTTAAAGGGGAAAAAGAAAATGCTTCATTTAATCAGCTGTATGAACAACGACAATGGTTTCGTCAACTCTTTCCAGAAGTCATCCGTTTCTCTCAATATGAGGAACCATTGAGTGGATCAGAAATTGTCAAGCGCATTGAGCAACAAACAGAAAAAATTGATGAACAAATTGTAGGAGATGTTCGAAAAAATGGAATTTTGGAAGAAATAAATGAAAAACATCCCGAAGTCCTTGAATCTCTTTATTCTAATTTCCGCTATGCGTTTCGAGCGAAAGATCATGCTTATCGAACAAGGCTAAAACATACACAAGATGAAGAGGAAAAAAAACAAATACGACTTGAGCATCAAGCTTGGAAAGATCGAGTGGATCGTGTTTTTATGATGTATATTCAGGAATATGGACTAGGAAGATTGATTGGGCCTCATTTGAATTGGTCTGGAATTTATCGATCTGATCAATGGTTAATGGAGCATTTTTATAATCCAAGTGGTCACGTTCCACGTTCGATTATGCCAGTCTTTCCCTTTGATCATACAAAATTTTATGCGTTGACGTATATGCTTGATGTGCTTAGTATTCGCAATCGCAAAAGAACTCGACAAATTTGGGAACATCGAGGATTTAGTCCACAAGAGGCTTATCAAATTCATTGCGCTCAATGTCATGGTCAAAATTTGGAGGGAACAGGTCCTATTTCAGAATGGATTTATCCAATTCCAAAAAACTTACGAAATGCCGATTTTTTACGTCACTTAACAAAAGAAAGAGCCATTTTTTCCATTATCCATGGTGTGAAAGGAACACCGATGCCTCCTTGGGGAGAAGTAGGAAAAGATAAACCTGTTGAAATCCGTGAAGCCATAGAAAGCCAATCAGTCTTGACAGAAGCAGAAATTAAATCTTTAGTGGATTGGATATTTGCCTCGTTGCCAGGAGGAGAAGTTTTGAGAGAACCGATAGATGTATTAAAATGGAATTATCAGCCTGAAGATGTTTTAGAAGAGCTTTTGCAAGAAGGAGGAAGTTTAAAACCTTTACCTGAAAAAGAGCAGATCAAAAAAGAAGAACTTTTACCTGAAAGACCTCTTCCTCAAGAAAATGTCCCTGAGCCAGCAGATGAATCTGTTTTTTCTTATTTTCCTACAACCGAAGTTTATTATGCAGCCATTCGACCTGAGTTGTATCCAAAACCTTCTCCTGAAGGAGCTATCAAAATCGATCAAGTTGAAGATGTATTCGATAAAACGCCAAATCCTCCTGATTCCTCGGATCCATTTAACTATTTTATTAAAAAAAAATTCTACACTCCCTATAACCTTCAAGAAGGGCAAAAGTTTTTCCTATTAAATTGTGCTGTTTGTCATGGCAATGAAGGAGATGGATCGGGTTCTAGGGCCACAGTGATGCAAGAAGCAAAACCTCGGATGTTAACCAATTTGGATTGGATTCGGACACGGGATGATTTGCGTCTTCTGCGTTCAATTAAATATGGGGTTCCAGGAACCTCCATGGTGGCCTGGGGAGATCAGACGAATTCTTTACAACGCCTTCAACTTGTCATGTTCATTCGGACATTAAATCGAGAACAAGATCGACGAGACAAGCTACTAAGGCTTCTTTATGAAGTCTATGAGACAGCAGTCCTTTTAGTTGAGAAAGCACGTGCCGATGAGAGTCGACTCATCCAACAAATGCAAGAGCAACAAACCACTTTAATCAATCGTCAAGCTCAATTAGAAGCACTTGTTGCTGAAGGAAAACTTTCGAATGAACGAGCCATTAAGAACTATCAGGAGCACCTTCAATTGACACAAAATATCCATCAGCTCCAAAAAAAAGATACTCAATTCGTTGAACTCATTCAAGAAATTCGAAGAGAGAAAGAACTTTACCAGAATTTGGGCTTAAGTTTGATTAGCAAAGATTTGAACGAGGAATTATTGGAAAACTACTTAAAATGGATTGAATTGAACAAAGATCGCTATTCGATAGAAAATGGCCAGCTAGCTTTACATATGAATGAAGAACAAGAAAAGCGAATGCGACAACTGCAAACAAAGCTTGTTCACACATTAAATGAAAAGATTGAGCAATTGCAGGCTCAGCAGAAAATTTTACAAGGGAAATTTTCGACTGCGCAACGCAATGAAGAATTGACGACTAATCGAGCGGATTTATTAGCCTACCAAAAATTGAAAGCTTCCGTAATTTCTACGATAGAAGAAGCAATACGTTCAATTGAAAAACAACACAAGTTGATTAAGCTTTTGAAACAAGTTAAAGAGTAAGAGTGAACGATGGTTACATATGATGATCGAGCTGTTAAAATGTATTTATACCCTTCCTTAATTTTTCTCATTGTAGGCATGACAATGGGAGTCTTTATTGCGTTTAATGGATTTGTCTTTCCCGATTATTTTTCAGGGGAATACATCCACTTTGGGCGAACACGTCCTGTTCATGTGGCTACAGTGACTTTACTTTGGCTTCTCTCTGTTGATATTGCGTTAATTTTATATTTTGTTCCACGTTTGTGTGGGATTTCCTTATGGGCTCCCAATTTAGCTGTTTGGTCAGCCTACTTATGGTGGTTCGGTTTGATTTTAGGTGTTTTTTCTTTTCCTTGGGGAACCAATTTTGGATGGGAGTATGCAGAGCTTCCAACTTGGATTTCTTGGATTCCCATCAAATTTCTTGTAACGATTGGTTGGTTATTCATTGTGTTTAATGTCTTTATGACGATCGCAAATCGGAAATTTGAGAAACTATATGTTTCCCTATGGTACACAATGGGAACGATGATTTGGACGACTTTTACATTGATTGTGGGAAGTTATGCTGTCAATTGGGTACCTGAGGGAATTTCTCGTGTGAACACAAATTGGTTCTATGTCCATAATTTAGTTGGACTGATCTACACTCCGATGGGTCTAGCTGCAGCCTATTATTTTTTACCAAAACTTGCCAATACTCCGATCTATAGTCATCGTCTTTCGATGATTGGATTTTGGTCCATTGCCTTTATTTATGCGTGGATTGGAACACATCATATGATGCATGGGCCTATTTCGCAATGGTTACAAACCATTTCTGTGATCTTTTCCATGTGGTTATTTATTCCTGTCTTTACGGTTGTTCATAATTTGTTTGCGACAATCCAACAAGATTGGACGAAATATCTAAAAAGTGTTCCGATTCGTTTTTTGATGTTGGGTAATTTATTTTATTTTATTACGTGTGTGCAAGGTCCTTTGATGTCGTTGCGAAATATCAATGAGATCACATCAAAAACAGATTGGGTCATTGGTCATGCCCACGTTTCTCTATATGGAACGTTTACCTTCTTTGCAATCGCTGGAATTTATTATGTGATTCCCGCTATGAGTAAAAAGCCTCTTTGGTCAAATAGACTGGCAGAATGGCATTTTGCTCTTAATTTCTGGGGAAGTTTCTTTTTTTTGTTTTCTCTTTGGGTAGGAGGCTTTTTACAGGGGTTGATGTGGTCGAACTGGGCCGATGGATCTTCTTACGCAGAATTTCATGATCAGGTCACTCGTCTTCCTTTTTTGCAAACTGTTGCAGACACGAGGGATTGGTGGATTTTACGAGCCATTGGAGGAACCATTATTTTGGTTGGCAATATTTTATTTGTAGTCAATTTGTTTAATACCATCTTATTCAATCCAGCAAATGAACCTGACACCCCTCATGAAGTGAGAGCGGAAATATGAACGAAGAAAGACCTTCAAAACCCGATGTTCATAAACCTAGTTTGATGCACAAGATGGATCGATCTGCTTTATGGACTGTCATTGGGATTATTTTATTATTTTCAACAGCTGTGATTGTGACATTGGTTGTACCCTTATATGTCGATAGTAGCTGGCGGCAACCCACGACTCCCTATCAAGTGCAAATGTATGAAATTGAGGATCCTTATGTGTATATTAGTAGCGCTGCGACATATGGAATAAGCTTGCAATATGTTCACCATTTAAAACAAGACTTCACTTTATTAGCTTTTAAAGAAGATAGCAACATTCGTATCATGGCTCCAACTGATTTAGAACAATTTGTGACTCGTTATGAAGATTCTAAACTTAAATTAACTTCCCGTTTGCTTCTTCTTCGTTCTCCTTCCGGAGAGGCGATTGAACGAGCTCAACAATTAAATGAACAATTGCAAAAACAATGGGAAGAAGAAAATCCAGAATGGAAAGATCAAAAACTGACTCGAATCCAGTATCAAATTTTAGAGCTTTATGATCCTCAATTATTTGAAGCTTTTTCTATTAACCCTCGAGGAGGAATTCTACAAAATTGGGTGGATAGAAATTTCACAATTTTAGACGAAGAAGCCAAGCATCCTTATCATCAAAATGATGGAGTTGTCTACGTCTTAAATCCTGTTGAATTTCGAATTAGTCCTGTTCAATTTGCCGATCAAAAACGTTGGAATTATGATCCAAATGGTCGTCCTATCAAAGATTTAGAAGAATTAAAAAGTGCTGAATTGAGATTTCATTCACGACAAGAGCTGATCGCTTATGGCGAGCATATTTATGCAATTGAAGGATGTTGGTATTGTCATACAGATCAAACCCGTACTTTAATTCAAGATGTTGTGTTAAATGGGACTGAATCGTATCCTGCTCCTCCTTCTTCACCCAATGAATATATTTATCAAAAAATCACTTTCCCTGGTACACGCCGCATTGGACCAGATTTATCTCGTGTTGCTGTTAAACGTCCAAGTTTAGATTGGCACAAAGCCCATTTTTGGGCTCCTAAAACAGCGAGTGCAGGTTCCATTATGCCAGCATTCCAACATTTTTTTGATGATGATCCAAGAGGAACCAGCAAAAGTACGGTGGGGATTCCCAATTATCAATTTGAAGCAATTTTTCAATATCTAATGACAAAAGGGACTCGAATTACTCCACCCACGCAAGCCTGGTGGTTGGGACAAGATCCTATTAAAACAAAAGAAATTATAGAAGGGCAACGCAAATTAAATGACTCTACTCATCGTTGATGGAGCTGGTCTTTATGGCCAGTTAATTCATTATAGCTTAGTCATTTGTTTCGTAGGAAGTGCTTTCCTCATTTTCTTTTATTTGTGGAAAAAGGGGAAGTTAGATATGGATGAAGAGCCTAAATGGCAAATGATGAAAGAGGAGGGTCACCATGAAAGTCAAAGATAAAGTAGAAGACCCTCATCTCCCAGGAGAAATTGAATTATTTGGTGATCCAGGAATTGCAACTTATGATGCAAAAGTTGCTCCTTTTCTTATTTTCCTTTATATCGTATTACCCATATGGGGATTGCTTGCCTTATATGTATTCTGGGATGGCAGTCAAGGAGGATGGTTAGATCGAGGCTATTGGCATCAACTTCAGATCGCAGCCAATACAACGATTCCTTATGAAAATCAAAACATGCGTTCCAATCATCTTAATCAAGTGGATTCTTTAGAATCACAAAAATAGGAGGAGAAGATGCAGCGGGTGTCAAATTTATGGAATTCATTCTCTTCAGTTTTCGGAAGAGTTGTTGGAGTCTATAAAACTTAATAAACAAAACATAAATAATTTTAATTGATAAAAAAAAACAGGTAAGGATAAGCTGGCTTATTAAAATTTTTTAGAAATAGGAAAATTTAAATACTTAAGCGAGTCTTTTTAGGGCGATGTGCCTTAATCTAAACAATTTTTTTATAGTGCTATCATGAATATGCTCAATAATCTATGTATAAATTCTCTATTTTCTTTTTTAGATGATCATAGCTTATACAGAGCTAATCAAGTTTGTCAAAATTGGCATACGCTTACAGATCAGTTTTGGAAAAGTCGATGTCTCAGTTGTCTGGATGAAGCTCCTTATGAAGGTTCATGGAAAAAACGTTTTAAAATCATCCGCAATTGGAAGGAGGGAAGGTACAAGGACTGTCCTACTTTTCATACTACTAAAGAGTTTTTGCATATAAATCATGATTTTATCATTGATAATCATCAACCGATTGAAGTTTACCCTCTATCTAAACAATCTTACCCCATTATTTATACAGTAAAAAGCAAGACAGCTTTGAATATCCATCTAAAAGATTTTAATATTACATCTATTGTAGGTTCCGACTTACAAGGTCACACTTGGTTCGTTCTTACTTCATTAGGAGAAATTGTTTGCTTTGACATTCGAACAGGGCAATGTTTAAAAAGAATGGAACCAGAAGAGAAAGTCTATATAAGCTCCATCTATTCAAAAATCAAAGTGATTAATCAAGAAGTTGTGACCTATTATGATGATCATCAATTTAAGATTTGGGACATCGGTACAGGGGGCTTAAAGCAAACAATCCGCATTTCAGAGTTTGTGAAAGACCTTCTGGATGGGATATGTACATTGGATGCAACATCTAATTTTATTGTCTATATTCCTGATAAATCTAGAACACCTTTAGCTCTACAAAAGAAGGACCCTACGATTAAGCCTCTCATGGATTCAACCTTTCGAGCCGATTTTCATTGCATGGTTCATTCTGGTCCTTATTTAGCTATACTTAGTCAAACAGGTCAAATATGTATTTTTAAAGATACAGAAAAAGATTTAAGTTTAACGCATTGCTTAACTGCTTTTGATCCTCCACTTAGGGGGGATGAGCCCATAGGAGCACTTTATGCTCATCAAAACTGGTTATTCGCAAATAAAAATGGAGAATTAAAAATTTTGGATATTAAAACGGGAAATCAGCTTTGTATAATTCAACATGCTTTACCGCCAATTACAAATTATGATACAAAATTTGAATTTTGTACCAATGGAATCAAATTGTTTGCTCGTATTATTTTAGGAGATCCCATTTTATATCAGAAATATAAACAGCCTTTTACTTATAAATATATCACCTGGAATTTTGATAATAGACAATCTCAAAAAAAACAACCCAGAGCCCCTGTTTTATGATGTAAAAACAGAATATCCCAGAGTCATTAGCAAGTTGAGGGCGCGCCTAGGCGATCAATGATTCTAAGAAACATCTAAATTTTAGTGAACCATCCTGAGTGGCCCTATATGAGTAGGACATTCAGGATGGTTCGAGGCTTTGACTTGGATTAAGGTCTTTCCCAAAGGACAGCTCCTGTTATTGTATCGATGCAGCTAATCGTCGTTGATTGCTTGCTATGGTGTCGAGAGAAAACATATAAATGATTACCCTTTAGCTTCCATGATAAAACAGTTCGATACATGGTTACATCCCATAAAAGGGTTCCATAATCAGAATAAGCAGTGATATGATCCGTCTTATCAAAAGAAGAAAGAAGTAAAATTGTGTCATAAGGAGTAAACAGCATGGAGTCTTGATTTAACTCACGTGTTGGATTAAAAGCAGCTGACGCAACACCAGAGCTTAAAAGAGTAATGGATACAATCATGTGACGAAGTAAATTCATATTAACCTTCCTTTTAGTGTAAGTCCTTTTGAAGCTAAAATATTAGCTTTGAGCTCTTTCCACTATGATTTAAATAATTATTATTGGCAAGATTAGATTTAAAAATAAAAATATATTAACCGAACAGGCTAAAGGACTGTTTATCGATTTTTCCATCAATTAAATGGTTCCCTGGCTCCAATGAAAGGAGGCTAAGGCCATTAAATAGGCCCATTGTGCTTCTGTACGATCGGCCTCGACTTTTGTTAAAGCGATTTGCGCGTCAAGAAGGTCATTAAGGGTTCCAGCTCCTACTTGATAGCGAACTTCTGTAAGACGTAAATTCTCTCTTGCACTTTTGATTTGAGTTTGTATAGAAAGGATCAGATGATAGGCCTCTTTTAAGCGCAAGAAAGATTCCCACACATCTTCTTGAACTTGAAGATAGAGTTGTTCAAATTCCGCTTGTTCTTGTTGAAGTAAAGCTCGCACACGTCTTAATTGATAAGTTGAGCTAAATCCTTCAAAAATTGGCCACTCGATGCTAAAACCGACTCTCCAATCTTCATCATGTGGAGGAAATTTTTCATCCCGTCTTCCATATGTTCCATGAGCCACAATTCGAGGTCCAAATTCACTTTTTACTTCTTTGATTTGACTATAATAAGCAAGGATTCTTTGCCAAGAGGCATTCAGTTCTGGTCGATGAGTTAAAGCTTGTTGAAAAGCTTCTTTTAGAATCTGCTCGAACGGTTCTTGAATAGAAGATGTTTCCTTACGGATTTCTATACAATGATACGGTGACAATCCCATGGCGAGATTGAGTTTTCCCTTTGAAATGGTAACCTGTGTTTGAGCTCTAACGACAGTTTGACGAGCATTGGCAAGTTCAACTTCTAAACGATAGACTTCCGCTTGAGGAATGTCCCCAGCTTCTTTTCGGTGAATAGCTATTTGTAGATGGCCTTCAGATCGTTCGACTTGCTCTTTTGCGATTTTCTCGATTTCTAAATCCGCTAAAAGCGTATAAAAAGCTAAATATACATTTAAAATAATTTGCTGTCTGATTCGTTGGCCTTCTTCAAGTGCTTCATCTCGTTGAGCTAATGTCCGTTGCACTTGAGCTCTTCTTTTTCCAGAATCATATAAAGTAAAACGAGAACGAACAAGAATTTGATAATCGTTTGTTGGACCTACCCAAGATGGAATAGAGGAGGTAAGCGGGAGATCAGAAAAAAACCCTCTAGGTAGGAAAATGTGTTGTCTAAATCGACTATAATCAGCAAAAAAAGTATATGTTGGATAATAAGGAGCCTCTGCTACTCCTATTGCTGCATGAGCAGCTTGAACGTGAAACTGAGCTGCATGATGCGAAGGGTTTTGATCCAAGGCAACTTCAATAGCATCTTGAAGACTTAAACAATGGCAATACACTGCTGAAGAATAGTAGACAGTACATAAAAGGAAAAAGCAGAAATATGTTTTCATCATGTTACGTCATCGTTTTTTGAAAACGTCGTGTTGCCATCCATAAAACCGATCCTCCCATTGCTCCAAGAATTGCTAATTGTTCCCAAAGAAGATACCATCCAATCCCTTTCAAGAAAATCCCCCTTATGATAATTAAAAAATATTTTAAAGGATTGAAGTAAGTCAACCATTGAATGAAGATTGGCATATTGGCAATAGGAAAAATAAAGCCAGAAAGCAAAACAGCAGGCAAATAAAATAATAAAGCACTCATCATAGCTTGTTGTTGGGTTTGGCTAATAGTTGAAATAAATAGACCCATCCCAAGAGTCGTCATTAAATAAAGAGTGGCTGCAAAAAAGAGCAAAAAAAGACTTCCTCGCATAGGGACTTCAAACCAATAGAGAGCAACCATTAAAATAAAGCTTACATTGATAAAGCCAATCAATATAAAAGGAGCTGTTTTACCTAAAATGAATTCTGCTTTTGTGATGGGCGTGACAATGATTTGTTCTATCGTGCCAGCCTCTTTTTCACGTACGATTGCCATACTTGTCAAGGTCAATGTTGTCAATGTGATCATAATAGCGACAACACCTGGTACGTAAAAATTTCGACTTTCTAAATTGGGATTAAACCATGCACGAGTTTCTAACTGAATTGGCTTGAAGTGTTGTTTAGAAGTTTTTAAAATGACTTGTTCAGAATAGTATTGAATGATTTGACCGACATAGTGATAGATAATACCTGCTGTATTGGCCTCTGATCCATCAATCAAAACCTGCACAGGAGAAGATCTTCCTTTTTTAATGGTATTTTCAAATCCGTATGGAATATGAATGACAACTGTGGCGATCCCTCGATCCAATACATTTCGTTCTCCTTTGTCATGAGTAATCCAATCAATAATTTTAAAGTAACCTGAATGGGTAAAAGCAGCAATGAGTTCACGGCTGGCTGTTGTTTGATCTTGATCATACACAGCAGTTGCTACATTTTTGACATCTGTTGTAACAGCATAGCCAAAAATCAGTGTTTGAATAATTGGAACAATAAAAATGATTGCACGCATCCGAGGATCACGAAAAATTTGGATAAACTCCTTAATGAACATTTGGTTAATACGATCTAGCATGTCTTTAACTCAATTTCTTTTTGAAAGCTGTCATTGCCCATGCGAGCATAAAGATAGCATATAGACATAAAAGAATGGCTTCTCCTGCTAAAATGTCTAATCCCACTCCTTTTAAATAAATGGCTTTCAAAAAAGTTAAAAAATAGCGCGCTGGAACAAGATAGGAAATAAGTTGAATGGGCTCAGGCATGTGATGGATAGGTGTAATAAATCCGGATAGTAGAAAGGAAGGAAGAAAAGTGGCGATCATCGCAAGCTGGCTTGCCAAAAGTTGCGTTTTAGCGATCGTGCTAATGACAATTCCTAGTGAAAGAGAGCCTAACATAAAGATCATCGAAACACCAAACAAAAGAATCCAGCTTCCTTTTAAAGGAACTTGGAAAAGAACTTGGCCAAATATAACCACTAACAACACATCAAACATTCCAATTACAAAATAGGGAATCAGTTTTCCTAAAATGATTTCTGGTACTTCAATAGGAGTCGAAATCAGTTGCTCCATCGTGCCTCGCTCCCATTCTCTAGCAATTGTTAAGGAAGTTAAAAGTGCTGAAATGACCATCATAATAACTGAAATCAAGCCTGGAACAATTGTGTTTTTTGATTCTAGATCGGGATTAAACCAAATACGTGTATCGAGTTGAATGGGAGGTTTGGAAACAGCTTGTCCAACTCGTTGAATTTGTTCCATTAAAAGGTTGGATGAAAATTGTTGGACAATTCCCTCCGCGTAGCCAAGAGCTAAAGTCGCAGTGTTAGAATCACTTCCATCTACAATCAGTTGAAGAGTAGTTGTGTGATTTGTGCGCGCAGCAAAGTTTAAAGGAATGATTAGGGCCAGAATAGCTTCTCGCTTGTCAATGGCTTCTTCAATATCGAAATAGTTTTGAGCTCTCCAAGGGACTAGATTAAAGTAATGAGAGCCTGTAAATCGACTAATAAGATCACGACTTTCCGGTGTTAAACTTTGATCCCATACAATCATGGGGACATGATCGACATCTAAAGAAAGAGCAAATCCAAACAAAAGTAATAATGTAAAAGGTGTCGCAATCGCCATCGCTAAACTTCGCCAATCACGGACCACTTGCATCGATTCTTTACGGGCAATTGCCCAAATACGGTACCCATTCATAAAAAACAATTTACTATCTTTAGAAAATTTTTTATATATCAAATGAATATAAGGAGAATTTGTATGATCAAAGCTGCTATTTTTCCTGGAACATTTGATCCTCCTACTTTAGGTCACTTAGATGTAATTGAACGGGCTGCTTATTTATTTGATATGATCTATGTAGCAATTGGACAGAATAGCCAAAAAATCCATACTGCTTTTACAGTGGCAGAAAGGTTGGAGCTCTTGCGTCAAATGACTTCTCATCTCAAACATATTAAAATTGTGGCTTTTGAAGGGCTGCTAGTGGATTATGCAAAACAAGTTGGCATTTCAACGATTATTCGCTCCGTTCGTCAAGTTTCTGATTTCGATTTTGAATGGATGCAGGCTGAGATGAATCGTCAATTAGGTTCACTCGAAACCATATTCCTTCTTGCCAGTGAAAAGTATCGATCTATCCACTCTCATTTTTTAAGAGAAATTGCCATGGGAGGTCGTAGATTGGATTTGTTTGTCCCACAATCTATTGAAAATAAGGTTTTTGAGCGTTTGTCTAACCCGCAAATTGCTGATCAAATTGTTCTGTTAGAGAAATAAAAACATCCTCTAAAGAAGGTTGCACTTGTTTAATAGGACCTGTTTTAAACTGTTTTAGAGCTTGATGAATTAGAGAGCTTGCTTGTTCTAAATTGTCTGCAATGAAATGCAGGTTGTCTTCAACAAAAATAATATCGTGAATTCCTGGAAGTTGCTGCAAGACGAACAGGGCTTCTTGTGGTTTTTCACACTGCATTTCAAGAACGATCTGACGCATGAGCTTTGTTTTGAGTTCTTGAGGAGTGGCATTGGCAATTAATTGGCCCTTATAAATCAATCCAATCTGATCAAAATATTCGGCTTCATCCATATAGTGAGTGGTCACAAAAACGGTGATTTTTTGGTTAGATAATTCATAAATCAAATTCCAAAATCGACGACGATTAATCGGATCTACCCCAGCTGTGGGTTCATCTAAAAACAAAATAGAAGGTTCATGCAAAATGGCACATCCTAAAGCAAGGCGTTGTTTCCATCCTGTGGACAGTGTAGAAGTCAGGGAATGGATACGGTCTTCCAAACCAGCCATTTGGATCACCCAATCTTTTCGTTCTTGTTTTTTAGAAGGTGGAACACGATAAATTCCACTATAAAAATTGAGATTTTCCTCTACTGTTAAGTCGTCGTAAAGAGAAAACTTTTGACTCATGTAGCCAATATGCGCTTTGATTTTCTCTGTTTCTGTATAAATGTTGTAATGATCTACCCAACCTTCTCCGCTTGTAGGAGTTAATAAACCGCACAACATCCGAATGGTGGTCGATTTTCCTGCTCCATTGGGACCTAAAAATCCATAGATCATTCCCTTGCTTACTTCAAAAGAGACATGATTAACAGCCATAAAAGATCCAAAAGTCTTGACTAGCTTGTTTACAACAATTGCTTTTTCAACGTTTGGAGAAGGCATTTGAATGTCCAGATTTAGAAAGTAAAGCAATAAATACATCTTCTAAGGAAGGAGAAATAGGTTGAATGGCGTCAGCTTGAAAATCTTTTAAAAGTGTTGGAAGAATGTTCACGGTTTCTTCTGGATGATTTGTCAAGAGATGAATGGATGTGCCAAATAGCGCAACTTGATTTTCTCCAAAATGCTTTTGTAAAATTTTTGCTGCTTCTCTTGGAGATTCAATCTGTAATTCTAGAATGCTTCCTGGAAGCAGAGTTTTGATTTCAGTTGGTGTTCCACTGGTTAGCAGTTGACCTTGATGAAGAAATCCAATATGTTGACACCGTTCCGCTTCATCCATATAGGCGGTCGAAATAAAAATAGTCACCCGTTCTTTTAGAAGCTGATAAAGAATCCGCCAAAAATCTCTTCGAGAAATGGGATCGACACCGTTTGTGGGTTCATCTAAAAAGAGGACTTTAGGAGTGTGAATTAAGGTACAGGCTAAACCTAATTTTTGTTTCATTCCACCAGATAAATGACCTGTTAATCGATTTTGAAAGGGGAGAAGTTGACTAAACTGCAGAAGCTCTTCGATTTTCTTTTGTCTTTCTCGACGTTTAATCCCATATAAATCGGCATAGAAGGTTAAATTTTCAAGCACCGTCAAATCTTGATAAAGTCCAAATTTTTGACTCATGTACCCAATGACCTTTTTAATGGCTTGTGCATCCTTCACAGTGTCTTTACCGTCTACTGATGCGGTTCCTGAAGTGGGATCCATAATGGAAGTCAATAAGCGGATTGTGGTGGTTTTGCCAGAACCATCAGGTCCCACTAATCCATAAATTTCCCCTTCTTTCACTTCTAGTGAAAGTTGATCAACTGCTCGAATTTCTCCAAACAGCTTGGTTAAAGCTTTAGTTTGGATGATGCTCACGAGGATCCTCTTCAGAGGTGCCGAGAGTAATGAAGCCATCTGCAGGCATACCCGGTTTTAATTCATGATTTGAATTGTCAATATCGACTTTAATTCGATAGACTAATTTCACTCGCTCTTTTTCTGTTTGAACATTTTTGGGAGTGAATTCAGCCTGTGGAGAAATAAAAACAAGGTGTCCTTCATAAACTTTATTTGGAAAGGTGTCTGTTCTGACCTCAACACGTTGGCCCAGTTGAATGTTGCCCAATTCTGTTTCGTTAATATATCCCCGTAACCAGACATGATTTAAATCTCCAATTGTAACAATGGGAGTTCCCGTTGTTACATACTCACCGGGCTCAATATGCTTAGCAACCACCATACCTGTTAATGGAGAATAGAGCTCTGCATCACTTAGTCTTGTTTCGGCCATGAGGAGAGTTTGTTGAGCTTGATGAAGGCGAGCGACTGCTTGATCAATTTTTTCTGGACGGGTCCCTTTTTTGAGCAATTCAAGATATTGAACTGCTTCTTGATATCTAGCTTGATTGACAGAAAAAGTAGTTTGGCTCGTTTCAAATTCTCGCCTAGAAATCACTTCTTGCTCAAATAAGCGCTTTTGACGCTTGAAATCCGATTCTGTACGTCTAAGATCGGCCTCAGTTTGACGAACTTTTGCTTCGGCTTGAGCAATTTCTTCTGGCAAATAGCCTTCTTTTAATTCAAGTAAAGAGGCTCGTGCAGCTTGTACTTCTGCTTTGCGGAGAGCCACTTCATGAGCTAAGTCCACTTTATCTAAAATAGCGACGAGTTGTCCTTCTTCAACTAAATCCCCTTCTGAAACCATTCGTTGGACAACTCTTCCTGGAATTTTAAAGCTGACTTCTACTTCTGTGATTTCAATATTTCCTGAAAAAGCGATTCCCGGAGGGCGCTTTGGGGCATTTTGGGTAAAATAAAAGAAGGCAGCCGCTCCAATCAGAACAATTAGAATAAGCAAGCTAATGACCTTACTCATAAGAACCTATCTAGAATGTGAATATCTTGAGCTTATAACGATTCTAGAATTTATATGAAGAATTACCGACGTATTGCTACAAGATATGATAAATTGTTTGAAACTTATCAAGCTATGCTTATTATTTGCTCTATTTTAATGTGGTTACGATTTTGAGTGCACGCCCTAACTAACGTCTCAATATTTTAAGGGGGAACAAAAACTCGTCCATTAAAGCTAATCGTTTTAGCTCCTACATCTTATAGGAAAAGAAAAAAAGGAAGACTTTATTATAGACAGCCAGCCTATCTTCTATGTACAGATGTCAATGGAGACGCTAGTATATTGGTACAATGCTACTTGAATCGCTGGCAAGTAGAGGTCAATCATCGAGAAGAAAAAGGTCTATTAGGGCTAGGTGATGCACAAGTATGGAATGAAAAATCAATTGAAAGGCAGCCAAGTTTTCATATAGCCGTCTAAAGTGCATTAATTCTTGCAGCACGGCAAACCTATCAAGACAAACCTCAAGTGGACTTAGATGAGCCTAAAT
>WUUC01198965.1_pt1 | contig 21226 bp, 12 predicted proteins | sample 6278441 | NCBI WGS metagenome assembly WUUC01 (sample SAMN13675441, study PRJNA597444) | soil metagenome | isolation source: soil | place: USA: Washington | collected 2017-10
CACTGCCGCCATACGTAGATCGGATCTTCGAGCGGTCGATCGAAGCGCGCCGCGATGCGCAGCGGTCGCGCGTCGGATGTCACTACCTCGACTTCGATCTCTACCGGCCCCACGCGCACGCGATCGCCCGCCTTGAACGCGCACAGACGGCCGCACAAGAGGCGCGAGGGCGGGCTGAGCAAGAAGCCGCCGCGCGGGTGCACGCGCAGCGTATGCGCGTCGACGCGGCTGACCCTCACCTCGGTGTCGGCGGTCGCAAGCCAGGTCTGAAACGCCGCCCGTGGCTCACCGCGCGCCGCGCGCTCGATCGGCACGTACGCCGCGAGCGGCATCGCCGCGGGATTCACGTAGATGACGTGCTTGTCCGTGATCGACGGGTCGCTCGGAACGCCGGCTTGCGCGCGATCCAAGATGTCGCGCATCGCCGCGTTGCCGCGCGCGCGCGAAGGCAAAAAGAGCGGCTCGACGATCGCGTGATCGAACGCCAGCCAGAGCACGAGCGCAGGCACGAGCACCGGGCGCATCGTGCCGGCGGTCAGCACGGCAGACGGTTCGGTCCAGAACGCCTCGATGAAGCGTGCGACCACGATGCAACCGCCGATCGCCACCCACGTGAGCAAGCGATCGGCCGAGAACGCCGAGCTTGCAGGCAGGATCGCCAAGAGGCCGCCGAGCAAACCGAAGCGCACCATCGGCTCGCGGCGCACGAGCGGCACGATGCAGTAGCCGAGCGCGAAGATGACCAGCGTGCTGAGCGCGACCAGCGCGACGTGCAGCCGCGGGAACGCAAACAGCGCGCTCCACGCGTCGGACCAGGTGCCGCCGAGCTGCGCGAACAACAGGATCGGCGCGCGCTCGAGCAGCGCTTCGAGAAAGCCCGCCGGGTCGCCGAGCGGGTGGAAGTACAGGCCGGAGCGCTGCGCGCCGTAGCCGAGCGCCCGGTATGCGACGTTCCATGTGGCGAAGACGACGCCCGTCGGTGCGAGCGCGAGCAGCTTGTCGCGCATCGGCGCGCGGTCGAGCACGAGCGCGTGCGCGAACATGTAGCCGGCGATCGCGATCGCGCCTTCGCCAGCCAAGAGCGCGACGCCGAAGAGCAGCGCGGCGGGCAAGGTGTCGACGAACGCGCGCGTGCGCGCGCCCTGACGTTCGCGCGCGCGCACGTACAGGAGCAGCGCCCACACCGAGATGCCGGTCGCGATCACGGCGTTGCGCGCGGCCACCCATGAGCCGAACCAGCCGCGCGCATCGTCGAGCGCGTAGAGCGCGACCGCGAGCGCACACAGAAGGCCCGGCCCGAGCAGCTGGCGGTACAGCGCGAGCACGCCGAACAGCGCGAGCGCCGCCCACCCGAGCGAGTGCGCGTGCATCAACCACGGCGAGTCGTTCCACAGCAGATGATCGAGCTCGTGCGTGAGCGAGCTGACCGGCCGCATGAACGCGAGCTTGGCGGCAGGGTCGTCCCACCACGCCAAGACGCCCTCGCGCTGCAGCACCGGCGTCTCGGGGCCGGTCGTGAAGCGAAACATGTCGAGCCCGTGGCGCGCGAAACCGGTGATCGCCGGCTCGCCCTCTGCGCTGCCGCGCGCCATCAGCGCGTGGATGTAGTCGTCCGCCGCAAGACCGGTGTCGATGCTCGGCAAGAGCAGCACGAGCGCGAGCAGGACGACTGTCCGATCGGCGTTCGGGCGCTCGAGCTGGCGCTGCAAAAAAGCGTAGAAGCGGCTAATCCGCACTGCGGCCGCCTTCTAGCACGCGCGCAGGCTGGCTCGATCGGCCCGCGAGGATGTCGACGAAGCGCTCCGCAGGAAACAAGACGGAGTGCCCGACGGGCGGCGGCGTGAAGCGCTCGAGCCGTCCGCGCGCATGCTGGAGCAACACGAGCGCTGGGTCGTCGATTGCACGCTTGAGCTCGAAGTCCACGGCTGCCGGGCGACCATCTTCGGTGAGCGAAACGACGCGCGCCGTGAACGCGGGGTGCTCGACGCGCGCGCCGAGGCCGAGCGAGCGCGGCTCGCCGCGGTAGTGCCGCTCCGGCGTCGAGCCGAGGTAGCCGTGCTCGGGCCGAACGCGCAGCGTACGTTCGGCGATGCGAGTGACCTCGAGCGCAGAGCTGGCCGTGCCGAGCCACTGCAGATGTGCGGGCCGCGGCACGCCCGAAGCTGCGCGCGCGACCTGCACGTAGCTGAGCAGCGTGTCGAAGGGTGCGTTCACGACCAGCACGCTCTTGTCCGTGATGTCCGGCGAGCGCGCGATGCTCGCGTCGACCGCGGCGATGGCGTTGCTCAAGACCTGCATCGACGCAGCGCGCACCGGCAAGGCGACCAGCGACACCGGGCCGTGCACCAGCACGAGCCCGATCAAGGCGAGCTTCATCACGCCGAGCGGGAGCGCGGTCGAGGCGCCGCCTTGCGCTGAGCCGTTTACGCCGGCGCGCAGCGCGAGCACGAGGTGCGCGAGCAACGCGGCGCCGCCCACGCTCGGCACGAGCAAGAGCCGCTCGCTCGGCGCGGAAGCCGCGACCGCGCACGCGGAGAGCAGCATCCCAAGCATCCAAAAGCGCGCGAGCGTGTTTGCAGCGAGCAAGCGGTGGGCGAGCCCCAAGACGCCGAGCGCGCCGAGCGCGCCCACGCCCAGCAAGAAGGCTTGCAGCGCAGGCTCACCCCAGAACCACAAGTCAGCCACCGGCACGCCGAGCTGCGAGCCGATCAAGAGCGGCAAGTGCAGCGCGAGCGCTTGGGCATAGCCGAGCGGCTCGCCGAACGGGTCGTGGTAGGCGCCCGAGCCCGCCGAGCCGAGGCCGAGCGCACCGAACACCACGCGCCAGCCGACGAAGATGACGCCGTACGGCACCAGATGCAGCGCGCGCCGCGCAAGGCTCCCGCGGTCGAGCACGAGCGCGTGCGCGAGCAGGTAACCGAGCACTGCGAGCGCCGTCTCGCCCGCACACAGCCCGAGCGCGAAGCAGGCAGGGCCGAGCAAGCGCCCCTTCGCCCAGCCATGCGCGACGAAGCGGTGGTGCGCAGAGAGCGCCGGCAGCGTGAGCGTCGCGGCGATCAGCGCGTTGCGGTTGGCGATCCAGCCGACGGTCATCCCGTGCGCGTCGTCGATCGCAAACAGCAGCACGGCGAGGCCGGCCGCAGGCGTCACGAATGGCCCGAGCGCCGTCTCTGAGCTCTCGAGCCGAGCGATGACGTGCGCGACCACGAGCACCAGCGCCACCATCCACAAGAGACTGTGCAAGTGCATCAGCCACGGCGCGTCCGGGTACAACTGGAAGTCAACCAAGTGCGTCAGCGACGACAGCGGCCGCAGGAACGCGTTCTTATGCCCGAGGTCGCTCCACCACGGCAGCAGGACGCCTTGATCGATGAGCGCCTGGTTGTCTGCGACCCGTCCGCTCGTGAAACGAAACAGCGACATCGGCGCGGCGCTCAGGCCCGGCACCGAGCCCGGCGCGCGCGCGCCCACGGCCAGCACGTGGTCGTCGAGCGCGAGCCCGCCGAACAAGGCGGGCGCGGTCAAGAGCGCCGCGAGCAGCGCCAGCGCGTGGTGCGCCTTGAGACCTTTCTCACCGCGCCGCGCGAGCCAAAAGAGCACTTTATCCGCGCGGTCGAGCAACGCTTGAAGCGTATGTCCTAGCAGGGTGCTGAAGGAACAGCTGTTCTTCGGGTCGAGCGGCGGTTGCTGTCCGAAGGCTTCGTCCGCCACCGCCCCGCGACACCGGTTGCGCACCGCTTGCCACAGTCAAACACACGCACGTCAGCCTTGTTTTGCTCCGCGCGCCTCGCTATGCACGAAGTTACGGGAGCAGTGGGTCTGGGGACGAGTCGTACAAGCATGCCGGCACCGAGCTCTTTGGCGATACCGGATGACCTCCGGGCCCTCACTCCCGAATGGGTTACCGATGCGCTTCGCGCGCGCGGCCATCTGCAAAACGGTCGAGTTCGCGACGTCCAGCTGCAGACCGTCGGCTGCGGGCGGATGGGCGCGATCGCGCGCCTCACGCTGAGCTTCGACGGCGAGCGCGGCGACGCGCCCGAAAGCCTGATCGCGAAGCTGCCGACCGACGTCCAGGAGAACCGCGTCTTCGGCGAGATCAGCGGCATGTACTGGCGCGAGATCCTGTTCTACGAGCAGCTGCGCGACGAAGTGCCGCTGCGCATCCCTCGCCTTTACTACGCGTCGATGAGCATCAAGGTGCCGCCGGGCGAGCGGATCCGGCGCGTAGCGAAGCTGGCGGATTGGTTCCCGCAGCGCGTGCTCGAGAAGTTCCTCGCGCTGCGCCGCAGCAGCGCCGTCAAGCAGCGGCCGCGCTACATGCTCTTGATGGAGGACATGGCGCCCTCGCGCGCCGGCGACCTGCGCAGCGACGGCTCGCTGCTGACGAGCGAACGCGTGCTGGCCGAGATCGCCTCGCTGCACGCGACGTTCTGGAAGAGCCCGCGCTTGAACGACGTGCAGTGGCTCAACGGGCTCGCCATCAACCCGCGCATGCGCCAGCGCATGTACGTCAACGCGCGCGACAAGTTCGTCGAGCACCACGGCGCCGCGCTCAGCCCCGAGGATCTCTCGGTGCTCGAGTGGATCGACCGCAACGGGCCCTCGCTGTCGCGCGTGTTCGACCGCGACGCGCCGCCGACCGTAATCCACTGCGACTTGCGCTTCGACAACGTGCTGTTCGATCCGGCGCGCGGCACGCCGATCGCCTTCATCGATTGGCAACTGGCGGCGATCGGACCGGCCGCGTTCGACATCGCGTACTTCTTGAGCGCGGCGCTCGACGCGAGCGTCACCCGCGAAGAAGAGCTCGCGCTCTTGCGCGGTTACTATGCGGTCCTGCTCGAGCGCGGAGTCACCGGCTACCCATTCGAGCTCTTGCTGCGCGATTATCGGCGCGGCCTCGTCGCGGTCATCCAGATCCTGTGCAGCTCGTACGGCCTCGATCTCGGCGTCGGTCTCGAAGCAGATGCTTTCGATCGCTGGGTCGAGCGTGCTTTCGGCCGCTTGCGCGGGGTCACGCTCGTCGACTTGCTCAGTCCTTCGCTGCGCCCGCCGGCGCTCACGCATGTTACACAGCGGCCGGATGGCAGCTAAGAGCGCCGTTTCGAGCAGCGCCCCGGCAGTGCGATGCGAAAAGCTGGTCAAGCGCTTCGGCGACTTCACCGCCGTCGACGGCATTTCGTTCGAGGTGATGCGCGGCGAGTGCTTCGGGTTGCTCGGACCCAACGGCGCCGGCAAGACCACCACGCTCGAGATGCTCGAGGGCCTGAGCAAGCCCACGAGCGGCACGCTCGAGATCCTCGGCCTCACTTGGAGCACGAGCGATGAGCGCCGCCAGCTGCGTGGCCGGCTCGGCGCGACGCTGCAGGAGACGCGCCTCTCCGAGCGGTTGACCGTCCTCGAGACGCTGCGCCTCTTTCGCAGCTTCTTTCCGAAGGGTCCGAGCGTCGAGGAGCTGATCGCGCACCTCTCGCTGCAGGACAAGGTGATGACGCGCGTCGCTGGCCTCTCGGGCGGCCAGCGGCAGCGCCTCGGCATCGCCTGCTCGATGGCCGGCTCGCCCGACCTCTTGATGCTCGACGAGCCGACCGTAGGCCTCGACCCCCAGACTCGCATTCGGCTGTGGGAGTTGGTCGAGGCGTACACGCGTGGCGGTGGCACCACGATCATCACGACGCATTACATGGATGAAGCCGCGCGGCTGTGCGCGCGCATCGCGATCGTCGATCACGGCAAGGTGATCGCGCTCGGCTCGCCGGCCGAGCTGATCGCGGTCAGCGGCGCACACCCGCGCGCCGCGCTGCAGCTGGCGCACGACTTGGTCAGCGAAGCCACGCTCCGCGCGCTGCCCGCCGTGACGCAGCTCGTGCACGAAGCGCCCGAGTACAAGCTGTATTCGAGCGACCTCGGCGCGACGCTCGCCGCGTTGATGGCGGCGGTGCAGGCGAGCGGTGATCGGCTGGTCACGCTCACCACGCGCGAGCCCACGCTCGAGGACGCGTTCGTCGCGCTCACCGGCCACGGGCTGCGGGACGAGCTAACATGAGCAGGTCGCCGCGCTTGCAGCACAGGAGCGCGCTCTACGAGCTGACGTACTCGCGCATCATCGAAGCGCTGCGCGACCCGACCGCGTTGTTCTGGAGCTTTGGCTTTCCGATCCTGCTCGTGCTGACGCTCGGCGCAGCGTTCGGCGGCGGGCCCAAGAGCCACAACCGCATCGCTCTGGTCTGCACGGCACAGGCCAGCATCTGCGACTCATTGCGCAAGCAGCTCAAAGCCGACCCTGAGTTCCAGGTGCGCGACGAGCAGCTGGCGCACGCGCTCGACCAGCTCAGCCTCGCCAGGTTCGACGTCGTCATCGAGGCGAACCCCGTGGGTGGCGCGCAACAGACCAAGCTCACCTATTACTTCGACGGCAACAGCCCCGAGGGTCGCACCACGCGCATCTCGATCCGCTCGCTCTTGCACGTGCCGCCCGACGGTTACGTCGTGGTCGACAAGCCGCACGTGCAGGTCGGGCGCCGCTACGTCGACCTGCTCTTGCCGGGGCTGCTCGCGGTCAACCTGATGGGCGGCGGCATCTGGGGCACGAGCTTCGCGCTCGTCGACGCGCGGCGGCGCGGCATCTTGCGCCAGCTCGCGGTGACGCCGATGCGGCGCAGCGACTACCTCTTGTCGTACATGATCGCGCGGCTTCTGTTCTTGGTGTTCGAGGTGGTGTTCCTGCTCGGCTTCGGCGCGTTCGCGTTCGACACCGTGCTGCGCGGCAGCTGGTTCGCGATGACCGTGATGTGCTTACTCGGCTCGTTTGCGTTTACGGGTTTGGGCCTGCTCATCTCGGCGCGCACCGAGAGCTCCGAGGTCGCCTCGGGCTGGGCCAACGCGCTCACGATTCCGATGGGCCTCGCCTCGGGTGTGTTCTTCGACTACGAGCTCTTCCCCGAGGTCATGCACCCGCTGATCCGCGCGCTGCCGCTCACGGCGCTCACCAACGGCTTGCGCGCGATCGCCAACCAGGGCGTCTCGATGTTCGAGGTGATGACGCAGCTGCTCGTGCTGGCGAGCTGGGCGGTGGTCTCGTTCGCGGTCGCGCTGCGCATCTTCCGCTGGCGCTGAGGGCTGCACGGGGCTCACTCGAGCTCGAGCGGCATCACGTAGGTCAGGCGCTCGGGCTCGGGCGCGCGCGGCGCGAACGTCCGGCGCAGGAACACCGCGCGTCCGTAGAAAGGCTCGCGCATGTCTGCCGGCAGGATCGCGAACGCAAGCCGGTAGCGCGCGTCGAGCCGCGCGTCACTCGCGATGCGGCGCTCGACCGCGGTCATCGCATAGCCCGCGACGCTGCCAAGGGCGCGCTCGTCGTTGCGCGGCACGGGCGAGTCGATGCGCAGCACCAGCACATCGGGTGCACGCCGCTCGAAGAGATACGCGAGGTCGAAGCGCTTCTCGAGATGGCCGCCGGGCGCATGCCCGATGACCGCGTCGGTGAGGCCCGCGAGGTCGATGACCTCGAGCTCGCCGTGAAAGCCGAGCTCGCCGATGTCGACGAGCGCGACCGAGCGCACGCCCGCGCGCTCGAGCCACTGCGTCAGGAAGCGCTGTTCGTGCACGTTGCTCTCGAGGCTCGAGACGGTGATCTCGGCCTGCGCCCGCAGCTCGACGAGCGACAGCGCGATGCCGGCGACTCCAACAGCGCTCACGAAGACGCGCCGCAGGCCCGAGAGCCGCTCGAGCGTGAACGGTGCGATCAGCAGCAACGCAAGACCGGGCAGCGCGAAACGTCCGACCGGCATCCAGTCGCCGCCCTCGGCCCAGGCCACGAGCAGCCATAGGACGCCTGCGCCCAAGAGGCCGCGCGCGATCGGACCGGCGCGCCACGCGATCGCGAGCGCCGCCACGAGGATCGGCACGACCCAAGGCTCCTGCGCGAGCGCCGCGAGGTACGCCGCACCCGCGGCGCGAGACGGCTCCTTGGCGAAGTACGTGTTGGGCACGAGCTGTCCGAACAGCGCGAGCCGCGCGCCGAGCAAAAGCAGCTGGCCAATCAGCGCTGCGATCGCGGTGCGCGCTGCGGGTGAACGCAGGCTCGGCAGCGCGCGATGCATGAGCGCGTGCTGTGCGAGCGATGCGACGGCGACGAACGCGCCTTCCGGCCTCACCCACGGCGCGAGCGCGCCGAGCAGCGAGCCAACCCAAGGCGGTGCGCGTCCTGCGACCGCGGCGGCGCAGCCCACGACGCACAGCGCGAAGAGCGGCTGCTCGAGGCCGGTGCTCGCGTAGTACGCGGCGGCTGGGAGCACGGCGAGCCACGGCACCGGCAAGAGGCGCGCGGCGCGCGCGGGCGTCGTCTCGGCCGCGACGTCGCACAACCGCGCTGCAAGCCCGAGCCCGACCACGCAGCTCACGAACCCGAGCAGCGCAGCGATTTGGGGTAGGGCCGCGGGCCCGAACAGCGCTGCGCCGAGCGACAGCGCGAGCCACCACAACGGCGAGCTAAACCCCTCGGCGGCTTCGCCGTTCGGGTTGTAGGCGAGGCTGCCGTCGCGCGCGAGCCGCAGCGCGTAGCGGTACGTGATGAACGCGTCGTCCAGCTGGAAGGGCGCCAGCGACAGCGCCGCCCACAGGGCGAGCAGGGCGCCTGCGAGCCATGCCAGCGAACGCACGTCGAAGCGAGCGCTGAAGTGAAGCACGAGGCCGCGATACTACCGGCCCACGGCGCCAGCCGTCGATCATCGGCCCGAGCCGTCCCTCATCGAGCGAGCGGTTTCTCGCCGACGTAGATGTGCTGCGTGCCGAAGCCGCCGATCGTCACGTCTTCGTACGTGAAGCCGGCGTTGCGCAGGAGCGTGTCGCAGTCGACGCGCGGCATCTTGAGCGCGCGCACGAGCGTCAACACGAGCGCGGCGCCGGCGGTCTTCTCGCTTGGATGGTTCACTTCCATCAGCACCAGGCGCCCGCCTGGCTTGAGCACGCGGAAGAACTCGTTCATCGCGCGCTGGCTGTCGGAGTAGAGCGAGAAGGCGTCGGTGTTGAGCAAGCAGTCGAAGCTGTCGTCGGGGAAGGGCATCGCATGCGCATCGCCGCGCACGAGGGTCGCGCGCATGCCCTTGGCAGTGAGCCGCATGTTCGCCTGCTTGATCATGTCCTCGCTCTGATCGAGGCCCCACGCTTCATGCTTGTGCGCGTAGCGCGACATCAAGTAGCCGGTGCCGAACGACACCTCGAGCACCTTTGGGCCCCTCAGGTACGGCAGCGCCTTGCGCAAGCGTCCGCCCCAGAACGGCAGGACCACCACGGCGATGTCGTAGACCTTCGCAAAGCGCGCCGCGAAGCGGTCCCAGCGCTGCGCCAACGCGAGGTCGCCGCGTTCAGAGCTCATGCGCCGACTACTCTATTCTACGTGCGCGACGGCGTCGGAGGTTTTCTCGATGCGCGGCACCATGCTCGGTGTGGAGCGCTGCGCAGCGGGCTCCGGCTTGGGCGCGCGGAACGGATAGGTCATCTGCGTCCAGAAGTCCTCTGGGATCTCTTCGCCGTCGAGACCGAAGACCTCGGGCACTTTCCCCTTAGGCATGTAGTGGGTGCCGAACATGAGGTCCCAGAACGCGAACACGCCGGAGAAGTTTTTGCTGCCGCCCTCGTGCGTGTAGGTGTGGTGCCAGCGGTGGTAGAGCGGTCCCGTCAAGATGAAGCGCAGCGGCCCGAGCGAGTGGTTCCACTTGCTGTGCGAGTACAGCGCGTAGATCGCGATCACGGGGATGAACGGCCCGAGCGCGTATGCCGGAAAGCCGAGCGCCATCGCGGGCAGGATGTTGCTGCAGTACGTGAGCAGCTCGTTTACCGGGTGCAGCCGTGCGGTCGACGTCCAGCGCACCATCTTCGGGCTGTGGTGCACGGCGTGGAAGCGCCACAGGAACGGCACGTTGTGGCAGAGCCGGTGCGACCAGTACGAGGTCAAGTCGGTGAGCACGAACAGCTCGGCGATCATCAGCCACTTGGGCTGCTCCATCACCGGTCCGAAGCCATCGAAGACGCCCGGATGAAACTCATCGCCGAGCAAGTACACGGCGACGAACACGATGCCGACGATGATGAAGCGCGAGACGACTCGGAACACCGGGTTCACGAGCCACCAGAAGAAGTCGGCGCGCAGCTCGGGCGGCGCCTCACCGCGCGGTAGCCCTCGGCGCTTGGCGAGCCACACCTGCACGACGCACATCGTGAAGAACATCGACATCGTGCCGACGAGGCTCGGAACGAATACGCTCGACTGCTGCGCGGCGAGCTCCGCGAACGACCACTCGTGCATTGCCTGATTTCTTTGGCATGCCGGTGACCTATCCGGCAAGGGGAGCCGTGTATGTGCGCACACGCGCGCGCACGTATGCAGCCGAGCTAAAGCGTGCGCCTCCGCACGCTTCCGTGTAGCGTCCGGCCGCGTGGATGCCGTAGCGATCGCCGCCTTGGCCCAGGCCCAATGCCTGTGCGTGCGAAGCTTTCGCGTGAACGGGATGGGCGTCGAAACGCCGGTTTGGGTGGTCGAAATCGACGCTCACCTGGCGTTTTTTACGGACGACCGCAGCTACAAGCTCAAGCGCATCCGGAAGAACCCGCGCGTCGAGCTGGCGCCCTCGAACGTGTGGGGTCACGCCCTTGGGCCATGGCAACCGGGGCAGTGCCGCATCGTCGAAGACGAGGCTCGCAAGGACGCCATCTTCGCGCGCATCGCGGCCAAGTACGGCGTGCACTGGAAGATGGCGACGGCCGGCAAGCGCATGCGGGGCGAGCTGCACCACCGCACGGTGATCGAGCTCGACGTCGAGCCGCGCACGCTCTTGCCCGTCGGCAGCGCGGTGTTGCAAGCGATCGACGTGCGCAAGCACTACGCGCGCGGCGTGGGCAAGGGCCCAAGCCCCGGCATCTGCGCGCTCGGCGACGTGTCGCTGAGCGTCGCCTCGAGTGAGATCCTCGCCATCGTCGGGCCTTCGGGCTCGGGCAAGTCGACCTTGCTGAGCTTGCTCGGCGCGCTCGACCACGCGACCTCGGGCGAGATCGTCATCGATGGCGTGTGCCTGTCGAACCTCGGCGACAGCGGGCGCGCGAAGCTGCGGCGCGAACGCATCGGCTTCGTGTTCCAGTTCTTCAACCTGCTGCCGCTCTTGAGCGCGCGCGACAACGTCGCGCTGCCGCTGCTCGTTGGCGGTATGTCGCGCGCCGCCGCCGAAAAGCGCGCCGACGAGCTGCTCGCGCGCGTCGGGCTCTCCGCGCGCGCCAAGCACAAGCCCGACGAGCTGAGCGGCGGCGAGATGCAGCGCGTTGCCGTAGCGCGCGCGCTCGGGCCCAAGCCCAACCTGCTCTTGGCAGACGAGCCGACCGGCAACCTCGACAGCGCGACCGGCGAGAGCTTGCTGCAGCTGCTGCGAACGGTCGCGCGCGAAGACCGCTGCGCGATCGTGATGGTGACGCACGACGCGCGCGCCGCCGCGACCGCCGACCGCGTGCTCGAGCTGCGCGACGGGCTGGTCGTCGAGCAAGACGAGCTGAGCTTGTTGCGCGCCGGCAGCGTTTCGCCGCCCACAGCGCAGCAGGTGCGCACGTGAGGCATCTGCTGCGTCTTGTTTCGCTGCGCCACCTCACCGCGACGCCGGGCCGCACCATCGCGACGGTGATCGGCATCGCGCTCGGCATCGCCGTCGTGTTCGCGATCGACATCGTGAACGGCACCGTGATGGCGTCGTTCCGCGGCACGATCGAGTCGATCTCGGGCAAAACCACCTTGAGCGTCGGCGAGGGCACGGGCGTACCGGAAGAGCTGCTCGAGACCGTGAAGGCCGTGCCCGGCGTCTTGTCGGCGGTGCCGGTGATCGAGGAGTCGGTGCGCGACATGCGCTCCGGTACGCAGCTCGCCGTGCTCGCGATCGACACGCTCGGCGACAGCGAGGTGCGCGAGTACGACGTCACCGCCAACGACGTGAAGATCGAGGACGACCTCGCGTTCCTGAACGATCCGCGCGCGGTGCTCGTGACCGACGAGCTCGCAGGGCGCATCGGGATCAAGGTCGGCGACACGCTCAAGCTCGAGACCTCGACCGGCGAAGCGCAGTTTACGGTGCGCGGCACGCTCGCGGCGCGCGGCCCAGCGCGCGCGTTCGGCGGCGACCTGCTCTTGATGGACGTGTACGCCGCGCAGATCGCGTTCGAGCGCGGCCGGCGCTTCGATCGCATCGATGTGGTCGCAGCGCCCGGCGTTACGCCCGGCGTCTTGCAGCAGCGGCTCGAGCAGAGCTTGAAGGGCAAGCTGCCGATCGCGCGCCCGGAGCGTCGGTCGGAAGACGCCGAGCGCATCGTGGCCGGCTTCAAGCTCGGCCTGTCGCTCGCGTCGTTCGTCGCGATCTTCGTCGGCGCCTTCATCGTCTACAACGCGCTCGCCATCGCGGTCGCGCAGCGCAGGCGCGAGATCGGCATCCTGCGCGCGCTCGGCACGCGCAGGTCGCAGATCCTCGCGGTGTTCCTCGCCGAGGGTGCGCTGCTCGGCGGCGTGGGCGCGCTGCTCGGCCTCGGCCTTGGTTACGCGCTCGCGAAGAACGTCCTGCAGATGGTCGGCAGCACGGTGTCGGCGCTCTATCTGCAAGTGAAGCCGGTCGACCTCGTGGTGACCGGCGAGCAGGTCGTGTTCGCGCTCAACGTGGGCCTGACGGCCGCGGCGCTCGCGTCGCTGATGCCTGCGGCGCGCGCTGCCGGCATCGAGCCCGTGGTCGCGATGCACAAGCATGAGGCCGAGACCTCGGGCGCGGTGCGCTTGCGCAAGCGCTCGCTCTTGGCCGGCATCACGCTGCTCGCCTGCGCGGTGGTGCTGGCGGTGATCGCCCACTTCGTACGCAGCTACAAGCTCGGCTACGCGGTCTCGACGTTCCTTTCATTGTCGGTCGCGCTGCTCGCGCCGTGGCTCGCGGCGCGCGTCGGCCAGCTCGCGCGCCGGCTCAGCGCGCACATCGGGCCTTCTGCGCGGCTCGGCGCGATCGCGTTCGAGCGCAACGCCGGGCGCAGCGGCATCGCGATCGCCGCGCTCGGGATGGCGCTCGCGAGCGTGGTCAACGCCTCGGTGTTCCTCGAGTCGATGAAGCACACGACGCTCAGCTGGTTCGAGCGCAGCGTGCGCGCGGACCTGTTCGTGTTCGCGGGCAAGAATGTAAGCGCGCGCATGGATCATCCGCTGCCCGAGGCGCTGGGCGAGTCGATGCGCGGCCTGCCGGGCGTCGAATTCGTCGACGGCTACCGCATGGTGCGCAAGCGCTACAAGGACCAGCCGATCCACATCGCGTCGCACGACCTGCTCGGGCGCAGCGTGCGCAAGTACGACGAGATGCCCGTGGTCGAAGGCGACTACGAAGAAGCGCTGCCGGCCATCGCGCGCGGCGAGGCGATCGCGGCAAGCGAGTCGTTCATCCACCAATTCAAGGCCGCGATCGGCGACTCGATCACGCTCGACACGCCGAGCGGGCCTGCGAGCTTCCGCATCGCGCTCGTCTACGTCGACTACAGCAGCGACCTCGGCGTGCTCTTGACCACGCGCGACGTGTACGCGCGCTTGTTCATGGACACCACGGTCGACAGCTACGGCATCTACCTCGCGAAGGACGCCGACGCGCCGAAGCTGCGCAACGAGGTCGCCCAGCGCTGGGGCAAGCAACACGGCCTCTTGGTGATCGGCAACGTCGACTACAAGCGCGAGCTGCTGGCGTTGATCGACCGATCGTTTCTGCTCACACGCGCGGTGGAGCTGATCGCGATCTTCGTCGCCATCCTCGGCATCGTGAACACGCTGCTCGTGAACGTGCTCGACCGCCGCACCGAGCTCGGCGCGCTCAAGGCCATCGGCGCGGTGCGCGCGCAGCTGACGCGCATGTTCATCATGGAGGCCTCGCTGCTCAGCTTCTGCGCGGCGATCGTGGGCGTCTTGATGGGCGGCGCGTTCTCGCTCTACATCACCGAAGAGATCCTGCCGCTCCAGCTCGGGTGGCGCGTGAGCTGGCGCTTTTCACCGTTCGTAATCGTCGAGACGTTCGCGGTGGCGCAGGCGGTCGCGCTGATCGCCGCGCTGTGGCCGATGCGAGCGGCCACCAAAATCGACGTACGCGACGCGCTGCAGTACGAGTGAGCATGCGGTCCTCGGTCGCGAGCGTTCTTTCGTCGCCTCGCGCGCCTTTCTTCATCTGCGCGCTCGGCCTCGTCTTGTGCAGCCCGGCGCTCTCGACCGGCCTCACCGCCGACGACTACTTCCACAAGCTTGTCTTGCGCGGCTCCCCTTCCGCCGCCGACGCGATCGACGAGCGCGCGATCCCGCGCGGCGTCTCGCAGCTGTTCGTGTGGGCCGACGGCCGGCAAGCGCGCGCCCACGCGATGATGGAGATCGGCATGACGGGCTGGTGGACCAACCCGCAGCTCGTCATGGCGTACTTCCGGCCGCTGTCGGCCGCGACGCACTGGCTCGACTACACGCTGTGGCCCGACACGCCTTGGCTCATGCACGCGCACAGCATGCTGTGGCTCTTGCTCGCATGGCTCGGCCTCGCCGCGCTTTACCGGCGCGTGCTCGGCGCTGACAAGAGCGTCCTACCCATGTTCGCGCTGCTGCTCTACGTCATCGACGACGCGCGGGCGATGACGGTGGCGTGGGTCGCCAACCGCAACGCGCTGGTCGCGCTGGCGCTTTCGGTGCTGGCGCTGCTCGTGCACGACCGCGCAGCGCGCTCCGGCTCGCGCGGCATGCTCGGCCTCGCTTCGCTCGCGCTGCTCGCGGCATTGCTCGCGGGTGAGTCGGCGCTCGCGGTCACCGCTTACCTCTTCGCGTATGCGCTCTACCTCGACCCGGCCGGCGTGCGCCCTGGCCTCTTTCGCCTTCTGCCGCACGCGCTCGTCGCCTCGAGCTGGGCCATCGCGTACCGCGCGCTCGGCTACGGCGCGCGCGGCTCGGGCCTCGTGATCGATCCCGGTGGTCATCCGCTCTGGTTCGCCGAGAAGCTGATCGAGCGCGTGCCGGTGCTGCTCGCAGGCCAGCTCGGCTTTCCGCCGAGCGATGCGTGGGAAGCGTATCCAGCGCTCGCGAGCTGGCTGCCCGCGCTGATGATGGGCATCGCGCTCGCGACGCTCGCGGGCGTCGCTTGGCTCGCGTTACCGATGTTGCGCGCGGATGCGCGGGCCAGGTTCTTCGCTCTCGGCGCGCTGCTCGCTGCGATCCCGGTGTGCGCGCAGTTCCCGCACGATCGCTTGCTGCCATTCATCGGCATCGGTGCGCTCGGCCTCACGGCGCTCGTGCTCGAGCCGTGGCTTGTTCGCGCCTCGAGCCTGCCGCGGCTGCGTCGCATCGCGTGCCACGCCTTTGCCGGGCTGCACCTCTTCCTCGCGCCCTTGTGGCTACCGCTGCGCGTGCGCGGGCCGCTCGACGTCGAGCGCATGGTGTCGGCCGCCGATCGCTCGATCGACGACAGCCCTGCCGTGCGCAGCAAGACGGTGGTGCTGATGAACCCGCCGGTCGACGCCTACGCTGGCTACGTTCCACCAATGCGCGCAGCCCAGGGCCGTCCACGGCCGCGGGCGATTCGCTGGCTGGCGACAGGCGCGAGCGACACCGTCATCACGCGCGTCGACGCACGGACGCTGCGCGTGCGGCCGGCGGCGGGCTTCCTCGCATTGCCGTCGGAGCGCATGCAGCGCGACCCGCGCGATCGAATCGCTCTGGGTCACGTTGTGCCACTCGGGGATCTCGAAATCGAAGTCACAGCGCTCACCGCGGACGGTCGCCCTGCCGAAATCCTGGCGCGCTTCGCGGCCCCACTCGAGGACGCGCGCTACACGCTTATGCACTGGGATCGCGGGGCCTTTCGCGCGTTTACGCCCCCGCCGTTGGGCGCGAGCGCGACCTTGCCCAAGGTCGACTTCGCTTCGCTATTGCCATGACGGCGTGAGCCGTCACCTGACGCTGAAGGCCCGTCCATGCTCGGCATGCTTCGTGCGGAAGCGAAGCCGAAACGATGGTACGCGCAGCGCTTGGTGATCATGGCTCGACACTACGGTCAGGCGTTTCACTCGAGCGTTGCGTGCGATCGATCGAAAGCAGAGCTACCGTCGTAGCGACTCTGCTGCAGGGGTGAGCAAGCCGTGTCGCGCTTCGAGCGCGGTTTGCTAGGGAGGCCATCGAAGCGTCTGCCGGAGGTTCCATGCCGCTCCTTAGACACATGCGCGCGTCTGCTGCGCCGCTGTTGCTGCTCTCCATGTTCGCTTGCAACAGCGGTCAGGGCGGGTCACCACCCGACACCGAAGGTGAGCCGAATGAGCCGGCTCCCCCGGGGCTGGACAATCCTCCTCAGTTCTCGCCGCCCGACGTAGGCGTCGGAGGAGGCGGAGAGTTTCCAGGCTTTGGCGGTTCGGGCTCCTTCGAGCGCCCGACCGATGAACGTCCGGTCGTGCGTTCGGCGATCGCGCCGCGCGCGATTCAGGGCGGAACACTCGCGATCTCGCCGGACGACGCGCTGGCGTTGGTCGCCGACCCTGATCGCGATCGCTTGGTCGTCGTCGACCTCGTGAACGGCGGCAACCTCGGTCCCATCGCCCTCGGCGAAGGCACCGAGCCTGGCCGCGTCGTGTTCGACCCGACCGGTCGCGCGTTCGTCGCGCTGCGCGGCTCGGGCGAGCTCGCAACGGTCGATCTCGCGGCGCGCGAGGTGACTGAGGTGCGCGCGGTCTGCGGCGTGCCGAACGGCATCGCCTACGACGCGGCGAGCGACTCGCTCCACGTCGCCTGCACCGGCGGCGAGCTCGTCACGCTGCCGGCCGAAGGCGGCGCAGCGACGCGCACGCTTAAGGTCGAGCAGGACCTGCGCGACGTGGTCGTTCAGGGCGACCGCCTGTTCGTCAGCACCTTCAAGAAGGCCGAGCTGCTCGAGATCGACACGACCGGCGCCGTGCTCAACCGCAAGGCTCCGACGACGCTCACTGGCTTCCTCAGCTCGCCGCTCTCGGGCACTGGCCGCGACCGCACGCTCGAGCCGGCCGTTGCCTGGCGCCTCATCTCGGCGCCGAACGGTCGCATCACGATGCTCCACCAGCGCGCGCAGCTCGACGAGATCTCGATCGCGCACGACGACGCGGCCGCCGTGGATGGCAGTGAGGACCCGATGGGCGGCTCGGCGGGCGGTTGCGCCTGCAGCGATGAAGGCCCCTGCGACTGCGGCGGCATGGTTCCGTTCCCGGGTGAGGGCGGCGACAGCGGCTACGGCGGCGGTCAGGCCACCTGCACCTCGATCGTCGAGACCGGCGTCACCAACTTCGACAGCGACGGCACCGTGCAGAGCTCCAACCCGCTGATCGGCGCCATCCTGCCGGTCGACGGCGCGGTCTCACCCGACGGTCAGTGGATCGCGGTCGCGGCGGCGGGCGCTTTCGACGACACCGCCGTGCTCGGCACGCAGGGCGGCGCGAGCGAGGGCCTGGGCGTCATCGTGATGTCGCTCAGCGAGCAACCCGGTACGGGCGAGTGTGTCGCCCCCGGCTCGGTGCACCCGGGCTCCGTGCTCGGTACCGGTCAAGCGGTCGCGGTGGCGTATGACAAGCAGGGCAACCTGGTGGTGCAGACCCGCGATCCGAACCGCATCCGCGTGTATCGCAACACCTGCTCGGGCTTCTGCGCGTCGGATCTCGACGTCACGCTCGGCGGCGAAGCGCGTCGCGACACTGGCCACGACCTGTTCCACTTGGACGCCGGCGCCGGCCTTGCTTGCGCGTCGTGCCACCCGGGTGGCGGTGACGACGGTCGTACTTGGCACTTCGCCGAGCTCGGCCCGCGCCGCACGCAGCTGTTCACGATGGGCATCCGCGGCACCGAGCCGTTCCACTGGGACGGCGACCTCGCATCGCTCGAAGACCTGATGGGTGAGGTCTTCGTGCGTCGCATGGGCGGTGCTCCGCAGAGCCCGCTGCGCCTGACGGCGATGGACACCTGGCTCAACACGCTCGCGCCGCTGCCCTCGCTGCGCGCGACCGACGACGAGGCGGCCGTTCGCGGCAAGCACCTCTTCGAGTCGAGCGAGGTCGGCTGCACGAGCTGCCACACCGGCTCGAAGCTCACGAACAACGAGAGCCACGACGTCGGTACGGGCGGCAAGTTCCAGGTGCCCTCGCTGATCAACGTCGTCTACCACCAGCCGTACATCCATGACGGCTGCGCGAAGACGCTGCGCGACCGCTTCAACCCGGAGTGCGGCGGCGGCGACGCGCACGGCAAGACCTCGCACTTGAACGACGGCGAGCTCGACGACCTGACGGCGTACCTCGAGACCCTGTAGCTAGCGCGCCGACCTTCGCGGTCGGACACCTCACGCGCGCGTCGCCTCATCCTCCCGAGGCTTCGCGCGCGTGGCTTTTTAATCGGCCGCGAGCGCTTCTTTAACTTCGAGTCGCGCGGCGCGCAGGCCGGGCAGAAAGCCGGCGAGGGCGCCTGCAATGATCACCAGCGCGCCCATGCGCAGCGCACCGTCCAACGGGAACACGAAGTCGATGCGCCAGCCGGTCTCTTCGGCCACCAAGATCTCGAGGAACATCTTGCACTGCATCGCGCCCGCCGCGGTGCCGAGCACGACGGCGCACACGCCGATGAACGCCGCCTCGATCACCATCGTGCGCGCGACTTGAGCGCGGCTCGCGCCCACGGCGCGTAGCATCCCGAGCTCGCGCGTGCGGTCGATGACCGCGGCGATCATCGTGCCGACGATGCCGAGCAGCGCGATGAACAGCACGATCAGCTCGAGCGAGCGCGCGTACGCGAAGCTGTCCGTGAGCAGGCCCAGGAACTGCTCGCGCAGCGCGGAGGCGCCGGTGACGAACAGCGCGTCGCCGTCGCCGAGCCGAGCCCGCACCGCGTTCGCGACCCGCTCTACGTCGGCCGAAGGCTCGAGGTACACGTTCACGACGTCGAGCGCCTCGTCGCGCCAGCGCTCGATATACAGCTTGCGATCGATGAAGCCCGCACCGAGCTCGGACGAGTAGTCGACGACGACGGCGCGCACGGTGAGATCGACCGCGCCGGTCGGCGACTCGAGCTGCATGTGGTCGCCTGCGCGCAGGCCCAAGCGGTGCGCCGCGTTCTCGCCGAGCACGATGTGCCGTCCGTCCGCGAGCTCGTGCGGCTTTATCGGGGCCTCACCGTCGAGCACGCGCCACTCGCGTCGCTTGCGCCGAGCTTGCTCGAGGTAGGGGCGCGTATCGGATGCCACCAAGCGCAGCGTTGAGTCGCCGTGGCGCTGCTCGACCAGGCGCATCGGCTGCAGCGCGGCGACGCCTTCGATACCGGAAAGCTTGTCGAACGCTTGCTGCGAGAGCGGCAGGTGCTTGCGGTCCATCACGGGTGAGCCCGCCGTCACCGTCAAGTCCGCGGCGCTGACCTGCTCGAACCAAGCGCGCACCGAGTGCTCGAACGAGCCGAGCCAGCCGCTCACCGCGATGCTGAGCGCAACGGCGATCATGAGCGCGAGCACGTTCACCGTGCTGCGTCCGAGCTCGCGCCGAACGTAGTCGAGGCCGAGCCGTCCCGGCATGCCGAGCGCGCGCTCGGTCACCCGCACGAGCAACGCGTGCAAGCGCACGATCAGCCACGGCGCGAGCAGCGCCGCGCCGGCGAGATCGAGGATGGTGGCGAGGTAGCCGCTCACAGTGGCGCCCCGTCCGAGCAGCGCCAGCGCCCAGGCGCCCGCGATCATCGCAACGCCGAGCAACGCGAGCCGGTTCGCGCGCAGCGCTCCGCTCGGCAGCGCCGGCGAGGTCTTGCGCAGCGCAGCCACGGGATCAAGCCGCGCGCCGCGCCACGCCGGCAAGAGCGCCGCGAGCCAAGTGATCGCGAGCCCGCAGAGCCCGCCGATCAGCGCGTCGCTAGCTTCGATGCGCGGGGCGCGCGGCTCGGCGCTGCTCAAGAAGCTCATCGCGGTCGCCGCCTGTGCGTGCGTGAGGACGACCAGCCGCTCGGCGAGCAAGAGCCCGGCGCCGATGCCGAGCAGCGCAAGCAGCGTCGCCTCGAGCACGAAGTGCAAGACCACTTGGCGCTGCAAGACGCCGAGCGCGCGCAAGATGCCCGTCTCGCGCCGGCGCTGCAGCACCGCGATCGCGACCGCGTTGTAGATGATGAAGACGCCGACCAAGAGCGCGACCACGCCGCCCAGCTCGAGCCCCTCGCTCAGCGGCGCCGCCAGCGCACGCAGCCGCTCGCCGCTCTCTTGTGGTCGCTCGACGCGCGCGCGGCCGGCGAGCACCTGCGCGATGCGCGCATCCGCTGCGTCGCCGTGCTCGTTCGGCTGCAGGGCGACGTCGATGCGATCGACCAGCGTGCCGCGGGCAAAGGCGACCTGCGCGGCGTCGAGGAACATGACCGCGACCTGCCCACCGAACGACTGCGCCGGCCCTTCGTCGCGCAAGATGCCGCGCACGTGCAGCGTCACGGGTCCATCGGCGCCCATCACGCGCACCGCGCTGCCGACTGCGAGCTTGCGCCGTGTCGCGAGCGCGCGCGTGATGAGCAGCGCGCTCGGATCGTTGGCGAACGCAAGCGGATCCTCGACCAAGCGATCGTCCTCGCCCTCGCCCTGAAAGGGCAGAAAGTGCGTGTCGCCGAGGAAGTCCACGCCGAGGATCAAGAGCGGCTCGCTCTTTTCTTCGTCCGCGAAGCGCGTCGTCACCTCGAGCGCGGCCGCTGCGTTTGCGACTCCCGGGACGCGCGCGATCTCGACGACCAGCTCCGAAGGAATGCCGGCTTGGCCACCGACTACGATGCGGTCGGCGCGCGCGCTCGTGCGCTCGACCAGCTCGTCGAAGCTCTTCACCATGCTGGTCGAGGTGGCGCGCGTCGCGACTACGACCGCGACGCCGAGCGCGATACCGAGCACCACCAGCGCCGAGCGCAGCGGAGCCGCGCGGAGGTGACGCGCGCTGAGGCGTCGCAGCAGCGTCAGCATGCCGAGCCATTGCGCGCTGCGCAGCCGCGATTTACCAAGCGAGCTGCGTGGCCGAACAACAAGCTCCCATGAGCTCGCGCGCTGCGGCCTTCGTCGCGGCGCTCGAGCATCCGCGTCTGGGCCCGCGGCTCGCCTTGATCGCGGTCTTGCTCACCGCGCCTTCGCTGTTCATCGGCTTTCATCTCGACGACTACGTGCATCGCTATCTGTTGTCGAGCTTGCCGGGCGCG